>Ga0210387_10001526_pt1 | contig 17516 bp, 29 predicted proteins | sample IncBWC7OmetaG_FD_160108 | JGI IMG/M metagenome (GOLD analysis project Ga0210387, IMG submission 160108) | Forest soil microbial communities from Barre Woods Harvard Forest LTER site, Petersham, Massachusetts, United States - Inc-BW-C-7-O ...
TCGATGCCAGACCGTGCCTGTAATCATTTCCTCGCCTCCCGTATCGCCGACTGACAAACCGAAAGCCTAAACAATTTCCACAACGCATTTGCTCGCGCACCGCGCAGCGCTTGAACTTCTTTCATTACCTGATCAAATGTACGTGCCGATTCTCCTTCAGGTAAACACGTCTTACATTTACAAAAAGGATTGCCGTTCAAATGTATGTCATTACTCATAGGCCCTACTTCTTTCATTGCTTCATCCAAACATTCCACAATATTTCTCATCGCTTCATTCCTACCGCAATCCGAACACAGAAGCACATTCTGTGTGCGCGCCATCGAAACACCAGGAGTGCCGTAGGGTCCTGGCAATTTCTTACCGCAATGAGCGCAATGAGTATTCATAGTCCTTTCTCCTTCAACGCCGCAACGCACTCATAAAAGATCCGTCCGCGTCCCATTTTGTCTGACTCGAACGATGCCAGATTACGCGCCAATTGCTGAGCCATCACGTAGCCCCACACAACCAGCTCGTTATCCGTAGTTTTCGGATATAACACTCCGCCTAATGCGCGATTAATCATCGCTACCCGCGTTTCTTTTATTGTTGTAGGAACCACGAATGCAGGCAATTCTTGACCTGTAGACTTTTTGAAATCCTCTTTCACTCCTTCGAAAGAATATATTTCGTGCGAGCCGTACTCTGATAGCCACGCCCAAATCTTCAAAGACTTTGGAGATTTGCCGCTCATAGTTGCCCCCTTCCGCCTCGCGACAGACCAAAAATAACCGCGACGACAATCAACAAAATAATTAAACCGTTTGCGTGATGCATAAAGACTCCCGAATTTTAAAAAGAAAGCGCGGTGTTAGTCCCGCGCCGACAAGCCTACCGCCATGCGAACATGTCGTTTAGGCAGCTTGTTTCAACAACCGCGTCCACTCATGGTGCGGCATGGTTACCAGGCTACCGCCGATCTTTTCCAGGTCTGACGCGCGATCGTAGTCGCCGATGTCGGCGGATGCTCGTGTGATGGCCGAATGTAGCCCATAGCGGCTAAGGTCGCCTCCCTGGATGAGATGCGTCAGGACCCCCTGCCGCTCCCCCTCATTGAGAGACATTTTCTTTCCCACGACCTCTACGATCGCAGGGACATCACCGTCAAGTTTGTCGTTGGCCGACTCTGCCACGGTCGCACACAGCTTATCGAAACCGTATTGCGTGAGTGCCGCGCGCATCATGTCCGCCGCTTGCATGTATATCGCAGCGTCCGACGCGGCCCGAGTTTCGTCCCGCAATAGCTCGTACACTTCAGCCGAAATATCCGCTCGCGCGCCGATATGGAACTTGCGCATGTTCGCACCGAACCACGCAAGATTCGTACACAGTCGAGTGAATGAGCCTAACTCCAAGAAAAACGAACCATGTCCCACTTCCGAATTTCCGAAATACAATGCCGCTCCTACCGCATCGAAAATGGTGTGCGTGCCATCGCCGAGACTTTTTCCCGTAGGAATTTTCCCTTTGATGTCCTCACGAACCATCTTCAGATGGAAGCGTGATTCGGTGAGCGCTCCTGAGAGAAACAAAAAGCTTCCCGCTCGCATCTGCGGAAGGATTGCTTTTGCCAGGTCGAAATTATCCAGCGTGCGAAACTTCGATGAAACGAATGCGCGCGCCCGATCATCGAGTGTGCGAACCATGCGCGGTTCGTTTCCATTCTTCGCGAGCCATCGATTGACATTCGTTGCGAGCAAGTCAGGCGCGTCCGACTGCATCTTGGCGTAATAGCTCGCGTGAATGCCTAAGTGTTCGCCGATTTGCTTGTGAGCGATCGGGGACAATTCGAATTCGCCTTTGTCTCCTACGCGAACGCGTTTCGCGTCTTCGGTGACTACTAGGGCGCGAGATGGGGTAATGAAATCCCGTTTTGCTTCCGCCTGCCGTTCGATTTCGATCGCAATTTCTGCAAGGGTTTGTCCAGCTTTCATGTGAAACTCCGTGATTGTTTGAAATGAAAAAGCGTGCGCGCGTCCGTTAGAAACGCATCACGCGCGCGATCATTATGCAATCGAAGAGTTTTTCGGAATGTGACGCACATTCCAAAATTTTCGAAATTAATCCAAAATTCACACAATAATGCAGGAATATCCTACATTAAGTCAAATTGGGATCGAAGGCGGATCGCTCTGCGGCGGCGCAACATTATCGGTCGCGGCGGTTCCCGGTTCGACCGGCGGCAAAAGTTTCGACTGCCCCGGCTGCATGGTCTTGGCGGACTCTGAAATCGAAACCACCGGTCCATCCGGCAATTTCAATAAGTCCCCACCGTCCCATTCACTGTCTCCCGGTACGTGATTGAGCACGTTCAGTAATACGCTGGCTTTCATTTTTCAGTCTCCTTAAATTTGTGGCTTTATCTCGGCAATCAGGGCTTTGTAGTCGGACCGGGTTTGAGCGCATTCGGTGAGGACGGCGGCAATAGCATCATCAATCTGTCCCAAGCGATCGTTGACGGTGATTGTAGAAGGGATTGAGTTATTTGGGGCTTTGGGCAGGGAACTGCTACCGGCTGGAATACTGGTTGCGAGGCGCAGCCGGCTAGCCAAATCGCTATTGAGCTTACGCTGAGCATCGATCTGATTTTGTAAATCATTGACGATTCCTTCGTTGTCGGTGATTGCGTCTTGAAGCTTTTTGGCGTTCTTAGCGGCTTCGTCGCTCGCGAGTTTGGCGATGGATTCTTTGTCTTTATCCCAGGCCGCTTGGATGAAATCCTCGCCGGCCTTTTTTCCGGCAGAATAGTCCGCGATCGCGCCCCAGGCGAACATTGCAAGTAATACAGCAGCGCCAGCAAGCTTTGCATAGGTCGAAATCATTTTTTATCCTCCTGTCGTCGGCGGATCTTTTAAGACCGTCGCGATATCAACTCCTAAAAATCTTTTGACGATGAGACACAGCAGTGCGCGAGCGAATACAAAGAATGTAGAAATGATGACCGCTAGCGCACCCTCAAAACCTGCCGGGAAGTCAATCCCTTTCATGTGATAGATCAGGATCACCATGACTGCGACCGCGCCGCCGAATGCGCTTGCATTACCGGCGGCGACCATGTCACGGGCGCTTCCCACTCAAATATGCTTGACGATGAACGCGAGAACGTTAGGGCCGGCAATCGCCGCCCATGTCACGAAATGCGCCCAATTGGCTTTAAGCCACGTCGAGATGGTCACTTCCTCCGCTTTGAGTTTGGCTTCCAAAGCGGCGATGCGGGATTCCGTTGTCACTGGATTCGGTGTTGACATCAATACTCTCCTTAAGCAGCCTTTGACACTTCCGGTTCGTCTTCCAAAGCCAATACCGGTTGCTGGCTCTCGAAATCGAGAACCACAATCTTTCCTTCCGCGAACGGATAGCAGCGCGAAATTTCGTAGTATTCCGGCGGACCTGCAAGATACCCTTTCGCGTACAAAACTTTTAAAATTTCCTCGTCTTCCATGATGGCGATATTAACACTTCCAAGGGTTTCGCCGGTAGCAGAATCGATAATGTGTTGCAGCATAAAATTATCCGAAAAACGTTATGATTCGCACCAATCCCGCCGCGCCGTTTCCGCCGCGCAAAGAAGTGGCGACATCGCCGGCTGCGAAAATGGTTAAAACACACGCCGCTCCCGATCCGCCTCCGCCTTGTCCCGGAAATGTGGCATCCGCACCTTGTCCACTGGTGACGGAAACAGGACCCGGCACGGTGGCTAATGCACAGCCTCCGCCCGCACCTTGTGTCCCAGGACTTCCGACACCGCTTCCATTGACAACGCCAGCACCGCCCCCCACTCCTAGCGCATTATTTCCGCCCGGTATGGGATCGACATTATCGATGAATCCTCCCTCACCCCCACCGGACCCTGCCTTGCCGTTCGCGAGTCCTGGACTTGGACCGCGACCGAATCCGCCTCTCCCACCAATAAACGTGACGGGATTAAAAGCGCCGGGGCCGGTGACGGTGCCGACACCACCGGCATTGCCGCCCCCCTCGCCTCCGCCAAATTGTCCACCAGTGGCGGAAATAAACGCGCCGAAAGAAGATGTGCCGCCGGCTACCGTGTTTAAAATCGGATTGGCCGTATTGCCGCTGACATTTTGAACGGCACCGGGCGCGCCAGGCGCACCGGCACCGACCGTGACCGCAACGACGCCAGGGAAAGCGGTAGGGATAAAATCGGCGCTCGCGTATCCCCCTCCCGATCCGCCAATGCCACCACTTACACCACCGGTTCCGCAAGACGCGCAACCGGCTCCCCCTCCCGATCCCCCTCCCAACACTTCAACAAAATAACCAATAATTTTCTTATTGGTGGGCGGGACCGGCTGAATCCAATTGCCGGACGCTAAGAATACTTGAACATTCGGCTGTACTTGCGTTCCAAAAAATCCCGGTGTGCCGATGGATTTAACAGACCCGAATGGAAATTCACCGCTCATGCATTCGCCGCTGGAACATCCGCCAAAATCGCCGACACATAATTTTGCGTGGCTTGCTGATTTGCAGCAGATGCGGTGCCGTTTTTAATGGTTGAAAGACCGGCATTATAGGCCGCAACTGCCTGACTCCAATTTCCTAGCTGGTTGTAGTCACTGACCAACAATTGAGCCGCTTCGTTGATTTGCGCGATCGTCGCGTCCGGTGTGAAAGGGCGCGGCAAGCGCACGCTGGTGAAAAATTGCGGCATCAATTGCATCAAACCCAATGCGCCCGCCGGGGATGCGGTTGCGCCCGTGATGATGTCATCGCGAAAATGTGATTCCTGATACGCGATTCTCGCGAGCAAATCGGCGGGAATTCCGAATTGAACTTCAGCAGCGTTTAACGCCGGAACCCATTGCGGACCTGAGCCAGCATTTTTCCATCCGATGGTCGATGACACGATGGCATCTCCTATAGAAGATAACGGATCAGTTGAAAAAGACACCGCGCTATCGGTCGCATCCGATGCCGGTGTTTGAGAATTCTGGTAGGCAATCCATGCGGCAATACCTCCCAAAACCGCTAAAAATCCAAAAGTCTGTCTATCCATTGGAATTTTAAATCGGTGCGTAAGTTCCTTGAACCACGACACCCTGTACCACCACCGTACCTCCACCATTGATTGACGGACCGAACGATATATAAATAGAATCACGCGGCGTGATAATGTCGAACAAAAGGCCGGCTCCTGGAGCCAATGCCAACGACAAACCAATTTGGGGCTGTGCATTGAATCCAATGTAAAACGTTGGAGCGACATCCGGCGCGGTCGCGGTAGAATTATTTTGCACAATCAAAGAATTTCGATACATGTTCAACGACAGTACCGGCGTGGTGATTCCCGTACTTGCATTAATCGGAACACTTTGCATCGTGGTTGGATTGCGCCACGGAATGATCGAAACGCCAAACGGTAAGGAAATACCCGGATCGAATTGTTGCGGACCTTCTACCGGTACGATACCCGTCGAAGGATCGATCGGCGCAACCACTTGGCCTGCGGAATCATCGGTGCCCCAAATGAATTTTTCATTGTAGACATCGGTAAAAACGGTGCCGGCGGAACCATCAGACATGGGGAAATCATTGCGCCGATCGGCAACACCTAATGCTCCCAAGGGACCGCCACCGCGAACTTGCGTACCGCGTTTTAATTGCGGACGCATGCTTTGCGCGACGGGCATCGTTCCGGGGTCTCCCTCGAACCCGATGAAACGCTTCATACCGGGACGACCAGGGACGGCAGCAAAAACCGGACGGCGTTGCGATGGCTTCATAAATTACCCCACTTTCGTAGCCATCCGAGAACCCACAGCAATAAAAGTCTTGCCGTGAGTTTAATTCTCGAACCTGACCACGGTTGTTACTATCAAGTGCCGACCGGGCCGTTGACCGCGACCGCTTGCGTCACGTACACCTTGAAGCCCGACAGACACAACGAAATGTTGTACGCAATCGCCGAATAATTTACGAGAGTCACGGTGATTTGCGCGGTCGATGCGAATCGGCGCGGTTTCGGCAATCGGAACGGACTTCCGTTGTAGCCGGCGATGCAATTTAAGGGGACGGGATTCGCCATCAATTGTCGGCCTGATCCTGAATCGAAAATCACGATGGTCACGAGCGGAACGACATTGGTCGAATCCGTCACGTTCGCAAGCGCGGTATCCGCCTGATACGAAATCGCGTTCAAATAGAAGTAGCTGTCCGCTTCAATTTGATACACGAGCGACGTGGTCGCGGCGACCGCGCCGGCTAACACCGCGCGTTGCGTGTAAGAATAAAAATCGCGCGGACCGGGAACCACATACGGATCATTCGAGGACGGCGCAAAAGCGCCATCTCGCGACAAGGAATTGATCTGCCCCTGCAACTGTTGAATCTGAGCAAACATCGCTTGCATTTGCTGTGCTGTAACTGACATTTTCAATCTCCTAGAAATTCTGATGCTTCTTTGAAGTTCATACAGAATTTCAAAAATGCGATTGCAAAACCAAAATTCAAAAACCCGGTTATACGATACCGGCTAAACGTCGAACGGATGGGCACCGATGGGAGTCGAAAACCGGCCCGTTCGATTATCGATTTCCTATCACTGGCTCTGACGATAATAGAAGCCGTCGATCGTCGCGATGATGTTCGCGCCTGCCTGCACCGCAATCACCGTTGGCGTATACAACGTCACGGAGAAATTTTGCGTCTGCGGAATCAGGAATGGCGTGATTTCATAGTAACGACCCGCCGCGCGAGCATACGCGATGGTTGACAACGCCGGTGCCGTCAACGTGCCGCCGAATGCCGCCGCGCCGTTAATGGTGTAGTTCGGCGCGAACTTTCCAGATGGAGAGTCGCGCAGATACACCTTACCGCCGATGACAAATTCGACATAGCCGCCTTGCGCAACCGCAACCACGTCCGTCCAGTTCGCTTCCTGCGCGGCGGTCGGTGCCGCTGCGGTGGATGCGACCGGAGAACCGGGGATGAAATTGAGCATGATGGCCGTGCACAGAAATGCCGTTGGCGCGGGGAAGAAAGCAGCCGCCGGCATGTTGGTGACGGTGTAGTCGCCGGAGAAAGCTACGTTGAAAAACTGCAACGAAGCCTGACCGGCGGCAGCATACGCCACCTTATGATAGAACGGCTGCCAAATTCCTTCGATCTGATCGGCGCGGTTTGGATTGTACTGCGCCAAATTCGCAAGCGGGATCGGCATGCGCCCGCCTCGAATATTGTACGGACTTGCGGGAGACCCGCCACTTGAACTTGCTGACATAAACCATTCTCCTTTATCGCGTTGCCTACTTGTTTATTCGGGCGCGAAAATTTTACCGGTAAATTTCAAAAATAAAAAAGTGAGCGGTGCCGGCACTCGCTCACTCTATTTCAAATCAGCCCCAGGGGTCCATCCCCATGCGATCGTCCGTATACATGTTGCCGTCTGACATTCCCGAAGAACCCGAGAATGGCAAATAGCTTTGCGGAATGGTGGCTGTGCCCATGATCGGCGCGCTACCGGACAGATACGCGCCCATGTAATCGGGAGCCCCACCGCTCGACAAGTAGCTGCCGAACGCCAGCGTACCGCCGGGTCCAAAGATCGTCGGTGCCATCTGCAACAACAAGGTCTTTAGGAAATCGTGCGTGACCACCGTCATGGCACCAACCGCCAATTCTCGACCCTTGCCGCGCGCCAGATGCCCGCCCAACGTTCCCACACCGACCGCGCCGGCTGCTTTCGCCGCAAACGCGACGTAAGGATTCGTCAAAAATCCTGCGACTGAAGGCAGATTCGTGGCGATCAAACCCCACAAAATATCGAGCGACAGCGCGCCCGCTGCGCCCCACGCGCCGGCTTTCACGGTCGGCATGATTTGCGACGTCATGTTGCGAAGTGAAGGATTGCGATGGCGTCGATAGTGGTGCCGGCGGCGATGCGGATTCAATTTCCGCCGACGAATTTTCCGCGTTCCCACGGTGTAGCCCATCACCGGATGGCGTCGGCCACGATGACTGCGACGTTTTGCCGTCGCGCGGGCGCGGCGACGACGCTTGCGCGGTGCTGATTTTCCGGCGCGCTTCGCAGCCCAATACTTGCGCAAGCCTGCCGGCATGCGACCTTTTCGATGATGTTTCGCCTTCTTTCGACGGCGCTTGGGATTGCTCACTAACAGTAGCTCGGCCATAAAATGAATCTCCTACCGGTCTTCTATACCGGCTTCGGTGAATTCATATTGCCCACCGACAATATGCAACTGTTTCCCGTCAGAAGTCACTGCTAATAGTGGCCGGGAATTCTTTTTGAAATGATGTCCGTATCGTTCTAGTTTGCCGTCACGCTTCGCGCGATAGCCCACTAAATCCAATTCTCCTATGATAAGACCGGTTTTCTGCGATGACCGACTATACGCCGATTCCAAGTGCGCAACCGGATGACCGGTAAAATCTTCTAGCTTTTTCGACGCCTCGTCAAGCTCCGCATCGCGCGATCGCTTGGAAGGGTTGCTTTTTGTGCCGCCACGCATCGCTCGCTGTTTCTTTCCAAACACCGGCGCGGTATGGAAAGAGGACGACACCCACATTTTATATCCTTTCAAAATGGGGAATTGTTTGATTAGTTTCTTTCCCATGCGCTGCGCGGTATCGGCGCGCGAAAAGGGTTTGAAATTCTCACTCGAATTCGTGAATCGATCACCGTCCCATGTCATGACCGGTGATTTGTCCGTTTTTCGAATGCACAAAAAATATTTCAAAATCGGATTCTTCTTTATCGGCGGCGATTTTCGACGCTCAATTTCAGCGGCAATTTCTTTCGCGGCAGCCGATGACCACGGCTTTGCGAGTGCAGCTTTCAATTGCGCATCGCTAAAATTTTTGAACGTATCGCTCATGCGTTAGTATTAGTCGGCTGAGGCGGATTGGATGCGGTGCCAGGAAGATTCGGCAATTGATTCAAATACGGCGAGACCCACTTTTGATACACCAACTCACCGACTACCGTCGCGCCGGCAGTCACTACGAAAAACCAAAAAAGAGACTCCCAAGTGATTCCAACCGATCCGGCGGATGTTTTTACCTTAAAAGGAATCATTTAATCCAAGCCTCCGGTTTCGATATTGTCCAGCGCTTCCGCGACATCTTCCCATGCGTTCACCGTTTCTTCCGGCTCATCATCGTCTTTCGCTTCATCCGCGCAATCCGAACAAATCACAGCAAGCGTTTTGATCGTTTGCTTGATTCCAAGTTCTTGCACCACATCTTCCAATTCCTCAACTGCGCTCATGTGGTCGCGCCAGTCGCCGGAATCAATTGATTGACCAAATTAACCAACGTTTGCGCGGTCGATGGTTGAACAGGAGGGGGAGGCATCGCGCCGGTCAAAGATGCGGTGAGTGCATCGATGAATGTCGAGGGTGCGAAACTCCCGTTAGCTTGTTGCGTATACATTGGAGTGCGCGTGGTCAGAAAATAATACGCGATGCCTAAACCTATCACCCATTTGATTGTGTTGTCACTCATTCCTTATCCTCCGCCGCTCGCGCCTTGTGATAATGCATCTAAGATTGTCATGCCGGTTCCGATTTGATTCGCTGTACCGGCAGCAGGAAGTTGTGAAGCATTTGTGATTCCTGCCGCTATCGGTAATTGTCCATAAGCAACGGTTTGCGTTGAACCGTCCGGCATTGTCACGGTGTAAACTTCACCAGGTTTCGCGATACCGGTTCCCAAAACAAATTGCGCGGCATCGGCGAGCGATGATCCTGCGGCTTGTTGCGCGTTCACCAAAACATTTTTGGTGCCGGTGAACATTTTGTAAAGAAAATAAATTCCGACCGCGATCAATCCCCACTTGATATAAGTGCCGATATCAGAAGCGGAAGGGTTGCGACGGCGGCGCATTTTAAACCCTGAATTTCAGACCATTGCGACGTTGCGCGTAAAGACCGGAGAGAGTCGGTGTCGGCAACGCCAAAACGGAAGAGATATCCGGTGTGATCATTCCCGCCCCTGCGGTCGTTGCGGTAATGTCGCTCACGGTCGGCGCGCCCGAGCCTTGTGCGGCGGTCGACGCTTCGGGGAAGAATTGCCACACCGCAAAAGCAGCAGCGGCACCGCCGGCAATTCCAAGCGGCAATTTCTTGTCGTACCCAAGGTACAGCAATCCCGCCATCAATGCATATTTCGCCATCGATGGCAGTGCTGGCAATCCCGAAAGATAAGCACCCAATCCGTTCAAATAGTTTGAATTGCCGCGTGTGATTCTTGGACCCGGTCGCGTGATGCTTCCGAATGTCGAATTATAGACCGGTCCTCGGCGCGTCAATCCCGGCATGAAAATTGAATTTAATTGATTCATAAATTTTCCTTACGCTCTCGCGGGTCTGGAAAAAAGAAAAAGCAAACCGATTGCGCCACCGATAAGAAGAATCGGCAACATGGAACCCGATCCGCCGGATACCGCATTTTCAAATGCGAGTAACGCGGGATTTGTCGCGGCCACTCCTGCGGCTGTGACCACTTGACCATTTGCATTCACCGGCGGCAAACCCTGAGCCGCGCGTTGCGTGTTGAGTGCGATCAACGAACTTTGTTGAGAAGCAGAAACCACCGTCGAACCGATGGATGCGACCGATTGCAAAATACTGGTGAAAATATTCGGCGCATTCGATGGAGTGACCGCCGGAACGGTCGTCGGCGCGGAAGACACCAATTGACCTGTCGTCGGATCGGTGACGAGCGTTGCTGGTGTAATCGATGTCGGATCGAATGTCGGCGCTTGAAAAACAATCGGATCATTCACGATGGGCGATGTGTCAACACCGGTTGTGATCGGCGCGGTGCCGAAATCCATAAACGTTGTGTCCATGGAAGTGGTGTCATCGCCCAAAAAAGAATGGCGCAGACTCGGAGCCAGCGCTTGTTGCACGAGATTATCGGTTAAGCCCCCAAGTGATCTTGATTGACCGGTGGCTTTGCGAATCGCTTGCGCGTACAACGTTGGCGCGACCGTGCGTAGCCATGCGAGGTACAGACCTTTATTGTTCATTTGAAAATCCTCATACGGCGGGCGGTGCGCTCACCGGGGCTTGTTTGAAAAATAAAAATCCTAAACCTACAACTGCGATTGCAATGATCGCCCACGATGGAATTCCTGCACCGAATCCCGCAGCCGTGACCGGCGGCAATGCGGCGGGCGCGGCAGACGGATAGCCGATCGCGGGGGCCGACATGGCAACCGTTGCCGGTGCCGTGGTCGAATAGGAAATGCCAGGATACACACCACCGCTCGGCATCGCGGCGGGCGGTGCTTGTGTCGGTGCCGCCGGAATCACGGTCGTCTGTGCCGCCGTCACTGCCGCTTGTTGCGGATTCGTGCCGTTTGAAACCGCCGTATTTGCGGCGGTCGCCGCCGCTGTCACAACCGGAGCCACCACCGGCACCGGCGCGGCGGGCACCGCCGGCACCAATGTCGCGGCGATGTTATCGACCATCAGCGCATAGACCTTTTGTGCCAATCCGTTGTAGGCGTTCGATGAGGCGTGCGCGGTCGTTTCACCTAAGCCTGTGATCATCGAATACATCAATCCGTTCGTTCCCATGATGATGTTCGCCGCGATCGCATCAGGTCCAACACCGATGCCGGGATTTTGGAAATTAAATTGAATCGGTCCGCGATTTGCGCCCGGACTTTCGGAAATCGTCACGCTGCACGGACCCACCGGATTTGCGACGATGGCGTTCGTCAAACTTTGAACCGCCGCACCGAATGTCATCGCCCAATGCGCACACACATCGTAAGAAGATTTCAAAGAAGTGTCCCACGCCATGTAGACACCGACCGCTAGCAACGCTTCGATCATCTGTACAAGCCCATGAGAATTTTCATTCCACGGAATTTGCCTACCGATGCCGGATGCGCTCGCCGGCAAACTTTGAATGCCTTGGGCAAGGGATGCATCCCAAGATCCGATGTGCGAAGCGGTGTTGTTCGTTTTCGTCAAAATTCCAATCACCGCGCCGACCACCATTCCGATTGCGGTGCCAACGACTGGGACCACACTGCCGGCGGTTGCGCCCGCGATCGCGCCGCCCGCCGCGCCGCCTGCGGAAACCAATTGTTGATTCACCGCGCCTAAGTAAGTGCCGCCGCGCTTCAGTTTCCCCAAGCGCCAGTCTTCCAATTGTTTCGCAGCGATCACTTGCGGACCCAATGAGGCGCGCTTTAAAATATTGGAATCTCGCGACGAGTAATATCTCATGGCGTTACACCTTGACTATGTAGTAGCTCGTCACACCGGGCGGCATCCAGCCCATGGCGCGTCTTTCGATCGTTTCCACTGCGACCCATGAAGTGCCGATCAACGTCTGCGTCAACACATGCGACAACGGATCGCCGCGAAGTCCCACGGCGATGAATTGCGAGGGATGTCCGGTCGCTTGCAACAATGCTGCGGTCAACACCGCTTGATCGTCGCAATCGCCTGCGCGAAGTTGCATCGTGACTTGCGGGGTCTGCACCAATTCCACATCCGGCGGATCGCGCCGATATTCGATATTCTGCTGCACCCACGCTTGAATCGCTTGGGCTTGGGCGGCAAAAGTATTCACACCGCGCAAAATGTTCAAGGCCGATTCGCGGATTTGTTGCTGCGGATCGCGGACCGCATCGCGCACCAATTGGCGCATGGCGCGCATGGTTGCGATCGATCCGGCGGTGCCGTTGGGGATTCCAGAAAGCGCCGCACGTCGCGGCGAGGGAGAGGGTGCGGGGCTTAAATTGGGACCATTTAGCCACAAAACCGGGAGCCTCCCAACAAAGAGCGACTCCCGGCTGAGATTTCTACTCTACTTTTCTTATCCTTGCAAGACCGGGGGAGGCGTCGGGGTATCGACAGATGTCGTTTCATCGTTCAAACGCTTGACAATTTGAGTTTTGAAAGCCTCGAACCACGCGGCGTGCGGCTTCGCCGCCGGATTCATCACAATGACGTAATTGACGAAAGTATCCGAATCGACAAAACCTGCTAATTTCTCGAATATTTCATCCGGCACGGTCATAAAGACTTGATCGAACAAAAGGTCCGCCGCGTCTGTTGCCGGCGAGCCTTGAGCGGCCATCGCCACGAGCGCATCGATTTGGGGTTTTAATTGCGCAAGCATTTCGGAATCTCCTGAAGGAATGTCTGTCGGTTGAATGTGAGCCGCGCCATTGACGGATGCGGGAGTGGGTTTCAAGACACCGGCGGAAGCCGGCGCGGCGGTCGGCACGCTCCCAGGCGCGGGGGCCGGGGGCAGGCGACGCGGGGCTTGAGGGGCCGGCGCAGAGTTGCGCGCCGCCATGGCCGCAATCGCGGGTAAGGCTTCCAAAGCCGGCTTCGCAAGTGGCGTCACGGCACGCAAAATCCCGGCGAGACTGTTGTCATCCCCTCCTGTCTCCCCTCCCCCGCGCAGGTCGCTCAAACGCTCGGCGACATCGAGTAAGCCCCCAATAGAAGAGAAGGGATCTGATGCGGCGGGCAAGGGCCGACCGGCGAGTGCCGGGATTAAGGATTGAAGCATGCTCATCATGGGTCCGTTCATGGCTTGGGCGAACGCCATCATTTTTTGAATCTCGCCCATCACGTCCGGCTTTTCCTCTTTCGGTGCCTGCATCCGCTGCAAAATCGCCATGTTGCGTTCGTTCATTTCTTGCATCATTTTCATGATGCTAGCGGTACTATCGGATGCGTTACTTGAGGATTCCTTCTTAAGTGCCCGTTTTAGCATCACTACTTTATTGAACACGTAGCCGGTTTGTTCCTTTCTGGTTCCACAGAGCCGCACCGCCATCCGGGTTTGGGTCGGGTCCATATATTGATCGATGAGCATCTGACACAGTTCGTCAAACTTGTAGACATCGATCGGCCAACTCCCGAGCCGGTTTTGCATCTTAGTGGTTCCAACGTTGCCTCGGTCATCGATTTGCAACTCCCACGCGCGCACCACACCGGGTTCGTCCGATGAGTCGAAACTCGCGCGAAAATCATTGAATGCGGCTTCTGTGTCATCTTCGCCGCTTAACAATCGCTCCAAAGGGACTAAAGTCGCCGATTCTTTGTCTTCCGCGCTGATTTTTGGCATCGAATTCCCCCGGTTTCAAGTCATTTGAGACAGTCAATCTATCAGGCAATGCACCGGCAATCAATCAGCCATTTGCGGCGGGCGGAACCGGTGAGAATTCACCGCACCACTCTCCATCCGTGGTCGGCGGATACACAGACATCATCCCTTGTTGCATGATATGAACTTCCGGCGGATAACGAACGCACTTCAAGGCTGCGCTTCCGGGCGATGAATCCTTGACCACATGAAAACAGTTTGAACAATTCCAGCCCAAAGGATGCTTCGGCTTTTCGGGGATCATGAAGCGTTGCGGTCGGTCTCTTTGATTGTGTTCGCCCATTTTACAAACTCCTTAAAAGTAAAAAAGCCCCCGGCAATTGCTTGACGGGGGCTGAAGTTCAAAACATCCACGGAGTAACGATTTGCACAGTAACTCCGATCAACTTAAGTGTCAAGCGCGCTTTTTGCCGCCGTGCGGAATTTCAGCAACTTTCGCCGTGCCGCCCGCCGGGATTTGTTCGGCAACCATCATTCCAGTCGATTCCGACTTTGACGGATCTTCGATTTCTTCCACGCCATACGGGAAGTACAGCTTTCCCTGTACGCGATTTTTCTTGGTGATTTCGAAACACTTGCCAACGTAGGATTCGTTTGGATACTCATCATTGAGCACCGACAACACCACCGCCGAGACGATGATCTGGCACTCGGTGCCGTCTTCCAAATTGATGCAGGGAGCCAAGTGAGCCGGCGCCTTTGCCGGTTTGCCTTCTTCGGCTTTTTGAGCCTTTCCCAAATGAATGGGTCCGATGATTTTGACAGATCGCGGTTCCAGTTCCACGAATTTCAAAATATCGAGGGTGAGATTTTTGACACGCTTGAATTTCGACATTGACAATTCTCCTGTTTACTTCGGACGATAGAAAATAAAACCGGCTTCCCGGTCAACGTAGGAAACACTACCAAAGGCGGCGACCCACGCGAGCGCTTGGGGCTCGGTCATGGGCTTCGGGGATGAGAGAGTGCCAGCACCGTGATAGGCGATGGCTTTCCAAAAATGTTTGGTGATTGGTTTTGCTTCAACTATCCAATCATCGAATAATCGATAGATGCGAAACCGGGGGAACCAACCGGGGATAAAACGAATCACGAGATAACCTTGAAAAGCCAAATCGCGAGAGCGGCGTTAAGAACCAAAGATAAAGCATCATCGCATCTAAGAACTTCCGGTTTTTGACGGGGGTAGTTAGTAAACGTCAAAAAATACAAGTGAGCGATAACACAGATGATGCAAAGCCAGAACCAAATTTCACACATAATTTTCATGCGTGTTGCACTCTCGCCGTCAGACGCACGGCACGATTAATGAGAACGGGATTCGCGCGAGTGATTGAATACGTCGGGACTTCCGGTTCATATAAAACCGTTTCGCCTTTGCTCGCGCGGATGATGTCAGACGCATTTAAATCGACTCCCTTACAAGCAATCTTATACGCGCCTTTAGGCATTTCGTAAAGCTTTTCCTTTTCGTTCCATTGCTGATCGAATGCGGACCGGAACGCATAGGTTTTCTTTCCCGTAATGGCGTACTCATCGCATTCCAATTCTAATTTCCAATCGCCAAGCGCCGGACCAATTTTTAATTTGTCAACTCTTTCCGCGCTGATTGAATCCGTGTCGCAATACAGTAGGCCGGATGCGGCGTTTAGATCGTCCAACAAGCCGGCCCGCACGTAGCCGGTGATGCTGGCGGCGGTCGCAATATTGTAATACCAATGACGCTCGACCGGCTGCGGTTGGTAACATAACCACCGGCCATCTCCCCACGGCTTATAGGCCTTCCATCCCTTCTCCGACATCGCGTCCAAGCGTTCCGGGGAGACAATCATAAAGTCGTGGTATTTCGAGGGGTCGGAGGCGAATTTGCCATAACAGGAATTCATGAACAATTTGGCGAACAGGTCGCCGGCTTTATCACCGCGCGCCTTTGCCGCAAGACGCTCATTATAGAAGTGTTCGATATACCCCCGGAAGTTTTGTGTCTGATCGAAGTAGTGAACTTGATTGATTCTCGTTATTTTCACAAGCTTCAGGTCTAGGGCTTTCTTTAATTCCCAACCGGTGACATGAAAGGCGCGTTCTTGTTTGTCACGCGGAAAAATCAAAGATCCGTCTATCTCTCGATACGGTAGCGCACCCTCACTAATGCCGGTTAAGGAAATCAAACACTTTTCAATGTCGGAAGGAATGTCGCTCAACACATCGCCGGATGGGGATAACGGATGCTCGGATAACATCGCGTGCGGGTAGGCGGAATTCTTGTCCACTACTTTAAAATCCTGAACACCATAGCCGGCTTTGAAACACTCCACTCGACCACCGAAAAAGTAAGGTTTGTAATGCTCAAATTGCGCAGCCGTCTGTCGGGGTTTCACACCGTTTCGATAGTGCTTGATATAATACGCCATCGCACAGCCGGCTTGAGTCAATGGACGACCGAATCGACTCGCGAATTCCCATAACAACTCCGCAAGGTTTACACAATCCGAACGCAAGTAGTCCTCGATCATCTTTTTGTTTTGAGGCTCATCTCTCACTTCCGGCTCAAAAAGGGAATAGTCCACTTTCTCCTTTTGATAAGCCGATAACGGAATTGGCAGCAGCGAAAACGAATCGCGAAACTCCGCCTTTCCCACCTTAAATTTTGAAATCCGGCCATTGATAATAAGGATCTGTTGTTCCGATTCAAATCCTTCCCTAAGATAGTGGAAATCAAATCGACCCCCGTTATGCGCGTAGACACAACTGCGACGCTCGCGGAAAAAATCCAAAACTTGAGCGCCGAAACCGAATGTTTCGTATCTATTGAGTGCCCGACAGTACGCGCCCCACAAAAATGGACGCGGGTTATCCCGGCCTTTTTTGAAGGGGTCTGTTTCACAATCGAGCGCCCATATCTCTAGCGGCGCGCGTGCCAATTAACGGCGCTTAAACAGATACCACAGACCGCCGCCGGCTAAAACGATGATAACAACAATGATAGAGAGAAAATCTTCGAGGTACACTTTGTTACTCCTAATACTGATGCCGGCCTTTGTGACCGGCTTCTTTTTTGCATCGCTTGCCATCAAACACAGAATGACATCGCGTTTTGTCTTTTATTTCTTGTTGTAACTTTTCGCGCTGCTTTCTATTCCATTCCCGCTGTCCGGCGCGAACATCGTCACGCTGGTTTAATTGTTGCCTGCCTTGCCTGTAAGTCGCAAACCAACGAAATCCGGCGATGCGATACATGAAACGATGCTCACCATACTTCGCTTTGTCATACGCTTCGATCATCCGCTGCAATTCGCTGCGCAATTGTTCGCGGTCTATCAAGGAGCCGGTATCACCATAGGTGTCCG
>Ga0210387_10001527_pt1 | contig 17514 bp, 5 predicted proteins | sample IncBWC7OmetaG_FD_160108 | JGI IMG/M metagenome (GOLD analysis project Ga0210387, IMG submission 160108) | Forest soil microbial communities from Barre Woods Harvard Forest LTER site, Petersham, Massachusetts, United States - Inc-BW-C-7-O ...
ACAGCGGCTCCTACATCCTGGGTTCGGATGTGGAGATGTCCGGCTCGGTTTTTCTCACCGGTGGGAGTGTCCAGGCGGGTGACATTCAGGCACCAGAAGCCACGCTGTGGCTGTGGAGCGGTAGTGCCACGTTGACGCTGACGAGCTCTTCGACGGTGTCGCATCTCGGGACGTTCAACATCGAGAGCGGCACGACGCTGACGGGCGCCGGGACGCTCGACATCGCGAGCTCGTTCGCGTGGGCCGGTGATGGCTCCATGTCAGGCGCGGGGTCGACCGTATTGGGGTCGGGCGCCTCCGGGGCGGTCGAAGCCGCTTCGGGCTGTGAATCCATGAGCATGGCGGGACGCACGTTCGTCAACGAAGGCACGCTGACGTTCGGCTCGGGTACGCTGCTGCTCGCCGAAGGCGCCCGCTTCGACAATCAAGGCACGTTCAAGGACAACTCGGAAGCCTCCTGCTACGGCCCGCAGATCAAGCCATCCGGGAGCGGCGGGACCGCACCGTCGCTGCTGAACACGGGCACATTCGAGAAGACCGCGGGCGGCGGCACGAGCACGGTCGCGGTGAACTTCGGCAACGACGGGCATGTCGAAGCCCAGACAGGGGAGCTGGACTTCGCCGATGGTGGGATTCCCGAAGAGATCGCAACGGGCTCTTGGAGCGTGCGCAGCGGCGCATCGATCGTACTCAGCAGCGGCACCTTCGTGATCGCAGAAGAAGTCGATCTCTCCGCGGCCGACATCTCGGGCGCGACGGTCGAACGAGAACCCGTCTCGGGTCCTCCGCGCGGATATCTGAACCCGCAGCCCTACGCCTCGCACACCGTCACGCTCTCCGGCTATGGCAGGAGTGTCGGCACCGGCTTCTCGAGCGCATCGCTCGAACTGGCACCCACCGGCACCGAAGAATGGCGGTCGCTCTGCGGACCTTTGACACCAAATCTCGCCGGCGACTTCAGCTGCTCATGGAACACCGCCTCCGGCTACTATCCAGACGGCTCCTACAAGCTGCGCGCACAGCTGAGCGACAGCTCCGAACCGCCGAGTACCGCCCCGACCGCAACGGTCGCGGTGCTGGTGGACAACACGTCCCCCACGGGATCGGTGTCCGCGTTCAGCGATCTGCATGGCGCCCAGACCGTCTCCGGCACGGCGAGCGACACGGGCTCGGGGATCTCATCCTGGCAACTACAGATCGCTCCGGAAGGCTCTTCGAGCTGGACGGACGCATGTCCCGTGCAGGACACGCCGATCAGCGGTAGCACTTATCAGTGCACGGTGGAAGGTTTCTCCTACACGGACGGCGTCTACCAGCTGCGGGCGCTGATAACCGACAACGCCGGGAACACGTACACGACCACGCCTGTGAGTACTACGATAGACAACACCGCACCGTCGAACACGAGCCCACCGGACGTCTCGGGAGCGGTATGGACCGGCAAAAAACTGACGGCCAGCACCGGTCTGTGGGCAGGCACCGGGCCGCTTGCATACACCTATCAGTGGCAGCTCTGTAACAGCTCCGGGGCGAGCTGCTCAGACATCTCCGGCGCAACAAGCTCGAGCTACACCGTTACTAACGGTGATATCGGCAGCACGCTGCGAGTCGTCGTCACCGCGACCAACGATCTCAGCTCAGCCATGAGCACCTCAGAAGCAACGGCGGCGGCGATCGAATCCACCTGCACCGACAGCTGGACGGGCGACGCGGGGGACGGGCTATGGCAGACGGCGGGGAACTGGTCGACGGGGAGCGTTCCTGGAGCCGAAGACCAAGCTTGTATTGGTCTTGGAGAAACGGTGCAGTTGACCAGTGGCTCGTATCGCGTGGGCTCTGTGGAAGACGAAGGCACCCTTAAGATCATCGGTGGATCCCTCGAACTCGGTGATGCCTCGACGGTGTCGCATCTGTGGGGTTTCGAGCTTCAGGATGGGACGTTGTCGGGTGCGGGCTCGCTTGAAGTATCGAGTTGGTTTTACTGGGGTGACTTCAGTGCGATGACGGGATCAGGCCAGACGGTGTTGGGTTCAGGTGTCTCCGGTACTGCGTATTTCGGCATTTATGGTCCTAATACTTTGAATGAACGCACGCTCGTGAATGAAGGAACCCTGGAATGGTATCCTGGTACACTTTACGGCGAAAACGGTGCGGTTGTTGAAAACAAGGGTACTTTCAATGACGTCTCTGATGGTACGATCTTTGCTGCCTCTGGCAGTTCACCATCCGTGTTCGAGAACGCCGGGACGTTCAATAAGACCTCAGGGGCGGGGACCGCGACGGTTGGGTTTGCGTTTGATAACAGCGGGACTGTAGAAGCGCAGACCGGTCAGCTGGCCTTCTCGGGAGGCAGTGTTTCCGGCAAATCGGCAACGGGATCGTGGATCGCGAGGGCCGAAGCGTCGATTGCTTTTCAGAGCGGAAGTTTCTCGTTCGGTGCTGGAGTCGAATTGTCGGGTTATATCGACATAACGGAAGCGGATGTGTCGGCTGGCGATCTGCAGGGGTCCGGTGCCACGCTGAAAGTAACTGGTGGCTCGTTGGATTTGACGGATGCTTCAACTGCGTCGCATCTTGCTGGTTTCGAGCTGCAGACTGCGACGTTGTCGGGTGCGGGCTCGCTTGAAGTGTCGAGTTGGTTTTACTGGGGTGTCGCGGGTTCGATGACGGGATCGGGCCAAACGGTGTTGGGTTCAGGTGTCTCCGGTACTGCGTATTTCGGCATTTATGGTAGTAATACTTTGAATGAACGTACGCTCGTGAATGAAGGAACCCTGGAATGGTATCCCGGTAACCTCAACGGTAGTGGGCTTATAGAAAACACGGGCACCGTCATAGCAAATGGCGGCTCGAACACAAGTATTGTAGAAGTCCGCTTCACCAATCAAGGTACCGTCGGCGCGCACAGCGGCACGATCGATTTCACCGGCGGAGGCATAGGCGAACAAGTCGCCACCGGTGCCTGGCATGAGCAGGATGATGCCTCCATCGTGATGGGTGGCGGCACCTTCTATGTCGAGGAAGGTGTGGAATTCGAGACTCGGCTGGCCGGCGCGACCATCATTTGGGTCCCCTCGGGACTCAGGGGCTTGCTGGGACCGCTGCCATATGCCTCTGGAACGGTAACGGTTGCGGGCGACGGCGAGGGAAGCATCGCCGGGGCACTCGCGAGCGCCAGCGTCGAAATCGCGGCGAAAGGCTCCAGCGAATGGAAAGCTCTATGCGCATCGCTCAGCCCGGGCTTGGGCGGTGAATTCAGCTGTTCGTGGAATACGGAATCAGGGAGCTACCCGGATGGCGAATACCAGCTGCGGGGGTCGCTGAGCACCAGTTCCTCGCCGCCGGCCACGGCGCTGACTCCGACAATCATGGTGCTCACGGATAACACGGCGCCCAGTGGTTCGCTCACGGCTCCATCGCACAGTGTCGGCGGTTCGCCGACGATCACGGGCACGGCCAGCGACAGTGGCTCGGGGGTGCGGTCCTGGCAGCTTCAGATCGCTTCGGAAGGCAGCTCGGAATGGACGAGTGCATGTCCTGAACAGGCCAGCCCGATCAGCTCCACCACTTACGGGTGCGCCGTCAACGCGACCACGCACGCCGATGGCACCTATGAACTGCGGGCGCTCATCACCGACATGGCCGGGAATGCGTACACGACCTCGACCGTTGGCCTGCACATCGACAACACCACGCCGAGCGGGTCGTTGGCGAGCGTTTCCACCTATCTCGGGAACACCGTTGAACTGTCGGGCACGGCGAGCGGCTCGGTGGCAAGCTGGGCTGTGCAGACCGCGCTGGCTGGTACGAGCTCGTGGAGTAACGCGTGCAGCGCGAGCTCTCCAACCAGCGGCTCGGAATATCGCTGCAACCTCGACACCACGACGCTCGCCGACGGTGAATATGAGCTCCGCGCGGTCATCACCGATGATGAAGGTAACACCTACACGACCGCGTCGCGGTCGACCACGATCGACAATACCCCGCCGGGTGGAGCGCTGTATGCGCTGTCCGCAAAGGTCAGCGGTGACGTCGAAGTCGACGGCTACGCCTATGACACGGGCTCGGGGGTCGCGAGCTGGAAACTGCAGATCGCACCCGCCGGCAGCGAAACCTACGAAGAAGCCTGTCCGTCGGAAAGCCTGCTCGTCTCGGGCATCGTCTACGGATGCACGCTTGAAACCGGTCACCTGACGAGCGGTACCTACCACTTGCGCGCCGTGATCGTCGACAACGCGGGCAACACGTACACGACATCCGTGATGTCAACGACGGTCGAAAGCGCGGCGCCCACGTCTAGCTCTGCGCCTACCATCTCGGGAGAAGCGGTCAACGGCAGGACGCTGAGCGCGAGCACGGGCGACTGGAGCGGCGACGCACCGATCACCTATCACTACCAGTGGCGGCGCTGCAACAGCTCGGGCGAAAGCTGCGTCAACATCGAAGGCGCAACGAGCGCAACCTACGTGCTCGCCGGCGCCGACGTGGGCAGTACGCTACGAATCGTTGTCACGGCGTCCAACACCGCCGGGGAAGCATCGGCGACATCGTCGACGAGTGCAGTGGTCGCGGCCGGCACCCTCGCAAATGTCTCCGCGCCGGTTATCGGCGGAAGCACGCGGGTAGGTGCCACGCTTGGTGCCGACCCAGGTAAGTGGAGGGGCTCGTCGCCGATCTCCTACGCCTACCAGTGGCAGCGCTGCAACGGCTCAGGTGAAGAATGCGCGGATATCGAAGGCGCAACCAAACCGGGCTACACGCCCCTTGCCGGGGACCTGTCGAAGACCTTGCGCGTCAAAGTGACCGCCACGAACAGCGAAGGATCGGCGAGCGCTACCTCCGCCGCCTCACCGCAGGTCGTCGAAGGCGCGGGGTCCGGCATCCGCTACCTGTATGACGAAGCCGGCCGTCTCGACCTCGTGGACGATCCCACACAAGGCGCAGCGGTCTATCGCTGGGACGCCGACGGGAACCTGCTTTCAGTCCAGCGCTACAGCGCGAGCGCGCTGGCGGTGCTCCAGCTCACCCCGGCGCACGCGCCTCCCGGGACGCAGGTCGATATCACCGGCACCGGTTTCAGCGCCGAAGCATCCAACGACGAGGTCAGCTTCGACGGGACCACCGCAACGGTGAGCAAAGCAACCACCACCGACCTGATCGTGACCGTTCCCGAAGGTGCGAGCGCGGGCACGATCACCGTCAAAATTGGCGAACACTCGGCTGAAAGCCCTGGAGCCTTCACACCCTTTGCACGTACCGGCCAGCGGCCGAGGGGCGATAGCCAGCAGTCGCCGATCGTCGCGCAACCGGCGCTTCCTGCACCGTCGATCGTCTCGATGGTACCTGCGAGCCCCGCGTCCGGCAAACACGCGTCCAAGCCGACCAGCAGGCGCGCGCGGCGCTGCCGTTCGCACACCTCGCTGAAGATGTGCGTCCGTCCGAGCGGTCGCACATCTTCACGCAAGCGTGCGACATCACGACGGTGCGCGCACCGCCGGCGTGGGGTGGGCCACGGCGCACCGCACGCGCGTTGCGCAGCCATCGTCCACCACAAAGCGAAGCACGCGACAACCAAGCACGCGGCCGAGAGCAAGACGCACAAGCCACAGGCGGTCAACGCCTCCAGTCAGACCGCGACGGCGACGGCGGCGAGCACACAGGCCGCGGCCGAACCACCGAGCCAAGCGGTCCCCGCCTCGCTAAGCCCGTACCGCTCGCCCTACACCGCGAGCTGGCGCCCCGAAGCCAAGAACCGACGCGACGGGGATTGGATCACTGCCCGTCATGCGTCGCCGTGGACGAAACTTCCACAGCTCCGCGCTCCGCATGCTGTTACGGCACTCAGCGGCCAGGCGCTCGAGATCGACGGCATACCACTGGCTAACGTCACACTCTCGATCCAGGGCACCGGCAAGCACACAAAGACCGACAGCAGTGGCCGCTTCCTGCTCACTGGGCTCTCCGCCGGGCACCAGGTCCTGGTAATTGAAGGTCAAACCGCCGACGGACACGGACAGCGCTACGGTCGATTCACGGTCGGCGTCGACCTCGTGAAGGGCGAGACGAACCCGCTCGGCTACACGATCTGGATGACACCGCTCGAAGCGGCGGGCGACAGCACGATCCCCTCACAGCTCAAGCACGAAGCCGTGCTCACCAACCCGTCGATCCCCGGATTCGAAGTGCGCCTGCCCGCCGGCACGACCGTACGGTCCGCGAACGGCGCCGTCGTGCACCACCTGAACCTCACCGCGATCCCCATCGACCGGCCACCGTTCCCGCTGCCACTGTTCGTGAGCGGAGTTCCCACCTATTTCACCGTGCAGCCCGGCGGCGCCTACCTCAACAAGGGCGCGCGGATCATCTATCCCAATTGGGGCCATCTGCCCCCAGGTCAGCGTGTGGACTTCTGGAACTACGACCCCAGCGATCGGGGCTGGTACATCTACGGCAAAGGCAGCGTCAGCCGCGACGGCAAGCAGGTCGTCCCCGATCCAGGCGTAAGGGTGTGGGAATTCACAGGTGCGATGATCTCTGGCACGGGAGGTCCCCCTTCTATCGGATCGGCTCCGGGAAGCCCGACCGGAGGAGATCCAGTCGACCTCGGTACCGGTCTGTTCGTCTACAGTCACAACGACCTGCAACTCCCGGACTCGCTGATGCCGGTCACGCTCACTCGCACCTACCGCCCGGGCGACGACAACTCATACAGCTTCGGCATCGGTACACAGAGCCCGTTCGACATCCACCTCTGGTCGAACGAAAACTACAAAGCCGCTTATCTCATAGAACCAGACGGCGGCAAGGTCAAGCTCGAACGGACCTCATCGGGCACGGGCTACGTCGAAGCCGTCTATGCGGCAGTCGAAACCTCTGGTCCCTGGGAGGGGGCCACGATGGTCTGGGACGGCACTCACTCGCAGTGGATCCTGCGCCGGCGCGACGGCACTAAGTTCATCTTTGGAGAGGTCGCGCCCCTGCAGGCCATCGAAGACCGCAACGGCAACCGCATCACGCTCGTCCGATCGGGAGGCGCAAATGGGCCCATCAGCGAGATACTCGGTCCACACGGTCGCTCCATCTACTTGAGCTACGATTCCGATGATCGAATCACGAGGGCGGTCGACAGTGCCGGGCAGAGCGTCCAGTACGCGTACGACAGTGCTGGGCGACTGGTGAAGGTCACCGACCCGATGGGTGACCTGACCCGCTACGCGTATGACTCGGCCAACGACATGACATCCGTCACCGACGCGCGCGGCAACGTGTTGATTGCCAACACCTACGACGAAGACAATCACGTGCGCAAGCAGACCCTTGCCACGAAAGGGACCTACAGCTTCAGTTCGCTGCCCACGTGCGCCGGCTGCGAAGCCAAAGGGATCACAGCAACCGCCGTCACAGATCCCGACGGACACAAACGCGACCTGTACTTCACCCATGGTCTGCTCACGACCGAAATACAAGATCCAGGTTCGTCGGAGCAGTGGACGACATACACACGCGACACTGCCGGCAATCCGACGAGAATCGCCAGCTCCGCGGGTGACGTCTCATACACGTACGACTCGGTTGGCAACGTCACATCGATCAAAAGGGAATCGCCGACGCTGGCTCCGTTGACGACCAGTTACACATACAACGAATTCTCCGAGCCGCTCAGCGTCACCAACCCGCTCGGGCAGACGACGAGCTATGTCTACGACACGAACGGGAACCTGGCCGGCCTGACCGACCCGATTGGACGCCAGACCACGTTTGGTTACGACAGTGAGGGCGAGCCTACGTCGGTCACCGATCCACAGGGCGACACCACCACATACGAATACTCACAGGGTGAGCGGGTCGGTGTGACCAACCCGCTGGGGCACCACACGGAAATCGTCTACGACGACGTCGGCCGACCGGTCGGGGTACGCGATCCCGAAGGAAGATTCACCCAGTTCACCTACGATCCAGACAACGACCTGCTCAGCGAAACCAATCCCGCCGGCGACAAAACCAGCTATGCCTACGACGCCGACGGCGATCTGACCGCCGTAACCGACCCGCGTGGTCACACCCAGACGGGTACCTACGACGCGTTCGATGAGCTGTCGTCCTGGACCGACGCGCTGAGCCGGACGACGAACTACACCTACGATGGAATCGGCAACCTCGCCACCGTCACGGACGCCAAGGGCCAGACCACGACCTACTCCTACAACGGCCTGGGATGGCTCAGCGCCGCGTCCTTCGGCGCAACCGAAGGCGGTCCTCCCACCAGCACGATCACCTACAGCTACGATGGCGCAGGCAACCTCAGCTCGATGGTCGACTCCCGCGCAGGCACTTGGACGATGAGCTATGACCCCTACCACCGTCTCACGGGCGAATCCGGACCGACCGGCAGCGTCGGCTATGCCTACAACGCCGCCGGCGAGCGCCAGTCGATGAGCCTCGAAGGCGAAGAAGCCGCCTCGTACTCATATAATCCCGACGGCCAGATCACGGGAATCTCGACCGGTCACGGGGATGTCGCCTTCACCTACGACCACGACGGCAGGAGGACGCAGACGCTGCTACCCAACGGCGACAGCGAGAACTACTCCTACGATGCCGCATCGCAGCTGGCATCGATCGACTACAAGAACCCCGCGAGCGAACCGATCGGAGACCTCCTCTATGGCCGTGACGCGCTCGGACGAGTGACCACCATCGCCGGCACAGAGTCCCGCACCACTCTCCCCGAAGCCATGAGCGAAGCCTCCTACGACTTCGCCAACGAGCTCACATCGCTGGAAGGACAGACCCGCACCTACGACGCCGACGGGAACCTCACGAACGACGGGACCTCATCCTTCTCGTGGAACGACCGCAACCAGCTCACCGGTGTGACCCAGGGCACAAACACCTGGAGCTACGCCTACGACCCGCTCGGTCGTAGGATCGACAAGACCGCCAACAGTGTCGAGACGAAATATCTCTACGCCGGCAAGAACGTCGCGCGCGAAGCCAGCGAAGGCAATACCGCCGAACTCCTCAACGGACTCCATCTCGACGAACGCTTCGCCCGAACCACGAGCGCAGGCACTGATTCCTACCTCACGGACGAGCTGAACAGCACCCTGGGACTGGCCGGAGAAAGCGGCGCCCCCACCACGGAATACACATACGGCCCCTTCGGTGTAACCACCGCCACCGGCGCCACAAGCACCAACCCCTACCAATACACCGGACGCGAAAACGACAACAACGGCCTCCAGTACAATCGCGCTCGCTACTACACCCCGTCCATCGGCCGATTCGTTACCCAGGACCCGCTGGGGATGGCGGGGAGTGGGATCAATCTGTACGGCTATGTCGGAGATTCCCCCATGAACGCCATCGATCCCTCCGGTATGGTCGCCGCGCCTGGACCTCACAGGGGTGAAGAATTCGGTCCTGGCCCTGGTGGCGTGGGCACCGGTCCCGGCCCTGGTGGTGGAGGAGGAGCGGGTGCTGGGCCTGGCGGCACAGGCACAGGCGCAGGCCCTGGAGGCGGGGGGTGCGGCCCTACTCACTCCGCCGGCGGTCGTGGCCTTTGGGGTAAGCTCCAGTGCACCAACTATGGACCTCTCGAACGAGTGGAAGAAGAAGTCCGCCGGGAAAACGAAGAAGAAGAAATAGCAACCGAAGAAGAAGAGAGGAGAGAAGTGGTCAAGAGGTGTGTGGGGGGCGTTGCGATAGGCGGCGTCGACTCCTGGGTTGCCAAAACAGAGTTCACCCCGGTCACAGCTATTACGGGTTGCGCGGCTGGTATATACGGACCCGTACTCGTTTCGGGTATCAAATCGGTGCTCGAATGAGTCCAAGATCACATCGGCGGCGTCTCTCAAAAGATGAGCCTGCTCCGGTAAGGCGTCCGCTCGAACGGCGTCGCGACTGGGTGGTCACGGTATTTGGCCTGATCGCAGTTGGAATTGGTGGAGGCTATCTATTCGAAGGTAGACTGGTCGCCTGGCCACTCCTAGTGTCGCTAGGTGTGTTTATTGTCGCCCTGAATCAGCGCTATCGTCGCTAATCGCACTACGGACTGACGTGCTTGCGGTTCTACTCACTCCCCCGGTTGGTCGCGACCTTTGGGGTAAGCTCCAGTGCGCCAACTATGGACCTCTTGAAAGCGTTGAAGAAGTGCGCCGGGAACAAGAATTGGAAGGGTCTGGCGGCGACCCTCCTCTGAAAAGATAGTCTCCTTGACGCCTTCGGCGGGTGCGCTGGGGTTGGTGGCGCGTTGTTCGAGGGTGGGCCGCTTGCGATGGCTACCGGCTGTCTATACGAAGGCGCTGTCGGTGCTCTAGGTGGTGACCTCACTGGGTTTGAAATTTCCTTCCCATTCCTCTAGGATCGTTTTGTTCGTCTATATTTCAGAAAACTGTGCATGATATTACAATCACGCGTGAATCGGGATACGGTGTCGATCGGCTTAGACCTTATGACGTATTCATAGACGATAAGCATGTTTTGAGCATCAACGAGGGAGAGTGCAAGCAATTCACCGTGTCTCCGGGCTCACATTCGGTTTCATTGCGGGTAGATTGGTGTCGCAGTCATACGCTTCAGCTCAATACGGAGGACGGGTTGTCGACGGAGTTGTGGTGCTGGCCCAAGGCGCGGATCTATACTTGGCCATTCTTCCTGACCCTTGGATGGAATCGCTACACAGCGCTCAGCCCGCAGCCCAAGACAGGGTCCGCACCAAACATGAGATTGTTCAGAATCTATCAACTCGCTGTGCTGGTAGTGATTGTGGCTTTCCTTGGTTACGAGTGTATTCTCGGCAGCGTGGTGGCGATCGTTTTGTTGTTCATCCTTTTGGCATCGTCAATCGTCTTGTTGAGATCACTCAGAGCGCGAGCTAATAACGCAAAGGGTTACAGATGAACACCGGTCAAGGGTTGTGGTCCGGGGTCATCCGACGGAACAAGCTCGTGATCGCCTGGATCGCGATGCTCGTGTCCGTAACTGCCCAAACATTTCGTGTAGGTACTTACGGAGTATTGTCAGTCATTCTGTATGTCGTTGCGGTCGCTAGCGTTATCACTGGAATTGGATTCATCTTCTCATCAGCAAAACAGCGTGAAAAAGAAGTCGGCGTAGAAGTTACGAGAAGATGGTTTACTCCATGGAGGCAGAAGCAAGCACGTGGCAAGTAGTACATGTATATTATTGTTGGGCAGGGTCCAGCTCCGGTATACAGTTTTTATGATGGCACGCTTCTTCCTGGCAAAAGCGCTATTCGCGCTGATAATGATCGACATACTTACGCCGGTCGAGTTCTATGGACGACTGTTTGCTGACCACGACACGAGGAGGCCAACTTTCTGGCTAACGATCGGAGTAGTGGCGTTGCTGACGGCTACTCTCCTGTGGCTGACGAGGCTGCTCGGTCGGCGCGTTCTACGCGAGTTTCGGCAGTGGTAAGTTGCACTGGTTACGTGGTGGAAGGCCGCGATACCGGTATCTGACAGTTGGCGCCCGGCAGCTTGCATGCCAGAACGTCGACGGTGATGGTGGCGATTTCCTGTTCAGATCTGCGCGACCTGACTGCATGCTTGCGCTTTGCACGCACGTCTACGACGCGATAGACGCGGCGTCCGCTGGCAAAGAACACATCCTGCTGTATGGCGTTGTCGGGGTTGGTCCAGAGGAGGTTGTAGGCGTGCTGTGGGAAGGGTGCGCGTCGTACGACGCCGTCGTGACGACAGCGCACGCTGGCCGCCCGCGTGAGATAATCCTTCGCCTGCTGCGCAGTGGCGAATTCGAACACATCAGCGACTATGTGATTGCGTGTTTGCACCCACCAGCGGATCTCATAGCCCGCGGGCGGGCTCATCGCTGATGTGCCCTTCGAAGACGGCGGCATGGGTGGGTTGTCTGACCAAGCGTGGTCGGACGTGGCGATCCCTTTTTCATAAGGTTGCCCGTACCTTGTTCCTATCAACTGCGACAAGCTCTCGCCGAGCTTTGCGAGATGCGCAGCTGAGGTGCTGGTGACTGCAGGTGCTCCATGGCCGGGGCATCCCTGGGCAAAGGGGTCGCCTAGGGCTTCTCGTGTCCCGCCGGCGGGATCGAACAGGCCGGCTCTCGAGCTGAGCGCCGCCAGTATGGATAGTCCCAGGAGCGCCAGCAGCACGGCAAAGCGCCACCGTGCGTCAGTCCATGGGCCGTTGGTCCGGTCGTCCTTCGCGTCCATGCGCCCAATATCGGGATTTTCGGATCAGGGCTTGAGAAACCAATGGCTGAGATATCAGACGATGTTCGATTATGCAAATAGTCTGTCGCCAACGAACCCGCCAGGCGACGCTCCACCTGGGCAGGCGAAGATCGAACTCGAAGTGTGCAGCGTGTGGCGGTTGAGCGCGTCGTTGGCGGCGAGGCGGCGTTGGAGGGGGATGAACTGGCGCTGGGGGCTGCGTTGGAAGGCGATGAAGAAGAGGCCGGCGTCGATGGCGCCGGTGCCTGGTTCGGTGGGTTCGGAGTATGAGTAGCCGCGCCGGAGGATGCGCTCGCCGCTGTTGTTATGAGGGTTGGCGAGGCGGATGTGGGCGTCGGCCGGGATCAGAAGTTCGCCATCGGGGGCGGTGGCGGACAGCTCGACGGGGTCGTACTCGTCGTGGCCGCCGAGCGGGGCGCCGGTGAGCTTGTAGCGGCCGATCGTATGTTGCTGGCCTTCGAGGCTTGTGGCGTCCCAGACGTCGAACAGGATCTTGATGCGCCGCGCGATGAGGTAGGTACCGCCTGTCATCCAGGATGGCCCTTCGCCGGGTGCCACCCAGACGTAGTCGTTCATCGCGGTGGTGTCCTCGGCACGGATATTGTCGGTGCCGTCCTTGAAGCCCATCAGGTTGCGGGGCGTGGTCTGCGCTTGGCCGGTGCTCGATGTGCGGCCAAAGCCAAGTTGTGACCAGCGCAGCGACGCGGCGCTGCTCGCGATCCGCGAGAAGAGGTGAACGGCGTGGAAAGCGACCTGGGGATTGTCAGCGCACGCTTGTACGCAGAGATCTCCGCCCGAGCTGTTCGGGTCGAGGCTGTCGCCTTGAAACGGCGGGAGCGGTTGCAACTCCGGCGGCTTCATGTGCGCCAGACCGAACCGGTCGTGGCCGGGGGACCCGAACAGGCCTGGGCCGAAGCCGATCGTGATCGTCAGCCGCGCGGGGTCGAGGTCGATCGCCTCGCCGGTGTCCTCGGGCGGTTGGCTCGGTTCCTGAGGATCCGGCGCGTATGGCTGTCCGGCCGTGAGCGAAGCCGCCGCCGCGGTCCACTGCTGGAGAATGCCGCGCAGGTCTTCGACCGTTTCGCTGGTGAGGTCGAAGGTGGCGAAGCTCAGGTAGTCCTGGGCGGGGGTGGCGACCCCGGCCTGATGGGTGCCGTAGAACGGCACCACATCGGATTCTGTGCCAGATGACCGTGCGGCGCCACTTTGGGGAGACTTGGCGATGGCGTGGTCCAAGCCCGCGCTGATGCCGAGCAACGCGGCGCCGGACAGCACCGCACGGCGGGTCAGACTCGGCCGTGCCTTACTTTCTTCGGTAGGTAGCGGCGCCCGCGAGTCGATCGAGACAGGCTATCGGACTCCCGCCCGTCCAGGGCCGATGCCGTAGAGCTGGAAAAGTATAAGCAGCAGGTGTGGTCTGTCCTCGTTCAGTGCTTCACTAGTGAATATGCGGCACGATTTGCGGTCCCTGGCTGTCAGCGGCTGAGGTCGGATGCGATGTCGTGATCGTAAATATAGATCGTGAGACCCTCTCCAAGGTACTTCCGCGCGAGGGGGCGTCCGACGCTCTTGGGTGGGATGGTCACATCTATTGGCGAGTCTCCTCGAGCGTCCGTGAGCAGGAACGTGCGGATATGGGCGCGTGGTGAATACCAGGTATTTATGTCGGCGGCGTAGAACGGGCATAGGCCGGTCGTCGTAGAGCACGATTCGATCGGGTACAGCTTGACTCGAAGGCCGGTCTCCCACGTCACGGGCGCAGCATTCCAATAGCCTCCGTATCCGATGCTGGCACCGTGAGCTGTTGCGAAGCGCTCGATCGCGCTCGCCATGCCTTTGCTTGGGCCTGGATTCGCTGTCGTGACCCCGCTGGCAAGCTCGGCTCGGACGTTGAGGACACCGAACAGCGAGACGGCCACAACGATCGCCGTCCGCGCGCGGGGTGTGGTGGCGAGTATGCCCAGCAAAGCTGCCATAGCCGTCCAGGCACCCACCAGATAGCGGCCATTGCTCGTGCTTTCCGAAACGGAGGTGAGCGCGAAGGCCGCGAGCACGACCACGAGGACGAGGCCCCAAAACGCGATGAACAGCTCTCGCGATCCCGCCTTCTCGGAGACCGGCTCGGAGGGCTTGCTTGTCGAGTTGCTCCAGCGCCACAGTACGCGGAGCAGTGCGGCGAATGCCAGCAATGTGAGCGCTCCGAGAATGAGCGTAAGCAGATTCGCGCCACTAACCGGTTTGCCGAAGAAGGCGCCACCGCCGAGAGAGATGATGGTTACAAGCAGATTCTGGAGACCCGCGAGGATCGCCTTTGCGCTCACGAACGTGACCGGGAAGGCCGAGTGAACCACATGCTGCCGTTGCATAAGGTGTGTCAGCAGCACCGCGAGCACGGCCGAGAGAAGGCCCGTCACGAGCGCGAAGTCGCTGACGGTCTGCCACGCCTGTGATCTGTATCGCAGTCGGCAGATTAGCGGCGCCAGCATGAACGGGCCCAGGCCGCTGACGATCAGCAGTTGATCGGTGAAGCCCGCTCCGGTGAAGACCACGAGAGGAACGCTGACCAGCAGCAGCGTTGCTGGTCTGACGGGTGTCTTGAGCGTGGTGCGATACACGACCAGCAGCGCGCCGCAAAGCACGCCGAGGTGGAGAACGATCGCGCCATGGCTCTCGGGCACGTACAGGACGCCGCGCAGCGCTTCGCCGGAGGCGAGCAGCGCCACGCCGCACAGCAGTCCCGCCAACCGTCCCAGAGCCCACCATGCGCATGCACTTACTGAGGCAATGCCCAGCAGTCCGAAGAGGAAGGGAGCCGCCTCCCACAGGAAGCGGTAGCCGGGTAGTCCCACGGTCGCGCGCATGAGCCACCACGGCTCGTACCACGGATGATTGCCCAGATTGATGATCGAGCCACTGGGGGCGTGACTTGCGAGCGCGGGCAGGACGAATGCCGTTGCGTTGTCGGCGTTCATGTAGAGCCCGTGGACGAGCGATGGCGCCTGAGCAAGCAGAACGATGAGGTTCAGACAGCCAACAGACGCGAGTCCGTAAAGCCACCAACTCGAGCTGCGCCGACGGGTGCCGCCAAGCGAGACGGCAGAGGGGGTTCCGACAGCATTGGTGGGTGTGGCCACCCTGGTCCATCGGCCTGAAAAAGTCGCGACTTTATGTGGGGTGACGCAGTGCAGTCAGCGCCAAGCCTGCTCGCGTGGAGCAAGCTTGGTGGTGGCAAGGACGTTCAGACGCTCAATCGTGGCCGCTTTGCGCTTTCTCTTCAGCAGGCATAGGACGCGGATGATGTTCTCTCTGAGCATCTCCTACGATGCTAGCTGAGTCCGTCCAGCCGCTCGCGCGCCTCCTCGAACCCGTCCAGCCGGGCGAGCGTTTCCTGCGCCACCGCGAGATAGTCCGCGCCGAGATCAGGCCGGTGGTCGAGGATCGACTTGGCGCGCTCGGCCGACTCCGCATAGGCGATCGAGGAGCGGATCGGGGTGTCGAACACGCGCTCGCCGAAGCGTTCCTTCAGCGAGACGAGCGCCTCGCGCGAGTGCACGGTACGCATGTCCGCGAGGTTCAGCAGCACCCCGAGCAGTCGCAGTTCGGGATTGAGGCTGTCCCGCGCGAGCTCGATCACCTCCATCGCCTGCTCGACGCCCTGCAGCGCGAAGTACTGAGCCTCGGCCGTCACCAGCGCGCGGTCGGCGGCGACGAGGGCGTTGACCGTCAGCAGCCCGAGCGAGGGCGGGCAGTCGATCAGGATCAGCTCGTAGGAGCCGGACGCCTCGGCCAGGGCGCGGCGCAACGTCAGCTCGCGACCCATCTTCGCGCCCAGCATCAGCTCGGCCTCGGCGAGGCCGAGGTTGGCCGGGATCAGATCGTCGTGGATCGCCTCGCTCGCCGTGGCCCGGCCCGAGAGCACGTCGGCGATCGTCGGCTCCACCTCGGGCGGCAGGTCGAAGTAGTCGGACAGGTTGCCCTGCGGATCGAGATCGACGGCGAGCGTGCTCACGCCCGCCCGCCGGAACGCATCGGCGAGCGTCCGCACCGCGGTCGTCTTGCCGGTCCCGCCCTTCTGCGACAGCACGGCGATGGTCGTGGTCGTGCGGGCGGGTGTCATCAGGCGCGATACTACGCGGCGCGCACTCGCGCCGGGATGCGGGACGTCTCCGTCTGCCGCCGATCGCGGGCGGGCGTCCGAGTGAAGGAGCGTCGATCCCCGGCATCGGGCCGGCCGTGGGACGCGGCCGCGTTCAGGGTCGCGCTCAGCTCGCGCCGTGCAGCGTCTCGATGCCCGGGGTCCCGTCCAGCTGGGCGGGAACGCTGAGGAAGCGCAGTCGGTAGCGCCCGACGAGGATCTCGTCGCCGTCCTCGAGCACCTTCCACTCGATGCGCGAGCCGTTCACGAACACGCCGTTGAGGCTGCGGTCGTCGAGCACCCTGACGCCGTCGGCCTGACGCACGACCAGCGCGTGGCGCCGCGAGACGGTCGGGTCGTCGAAGCGCACGTCCGCCGCGAGGCTGCGCCCGATGCGCGTCCACTCGCGCGTCAGCGCCACCATCTTCAGCTCATCGCCGTCTTCGTAGGCTAGATACTCGCCGGGCTCGCCCAGCCGCTCGCGGACGTCCTGCAGCCACGCGTCGCCGTCGACCGGCTCGGGCCGAGACAGGGCGCCGCCGCCCACGGCGCCGGTCCTGAGCGTATCCGCATAGCTAACCCGCCCGCCGGGACCGGTCGTGCTCGCCTTGTCGACGTTCAGGCGCCTGGCGAGGATCGGATCTCCCGCGACCGGCGCGCTCGATCGGACGGGGCCGGCGATGCGACCGCGGGCCAGCCCGCCGGCGCTGAACAGCGACGCTCGCACGAAGTCGCGCCCGCCGCAACCGGGACAGTCGCTCAACCTGTCGGTGCCGGCGAGCGTCAACGTGTATCCGCAGTGGCCGCACCGGAATGAGCCGGCGCCGGCGATAGTGCCCGAAGTAAGCGATTCCATCCTGTGCTTACGCCCCTTTCTGCTGTCTGGTTTTTCCCCAGGGTGCTGCGCCAGTCAGGACGAACTCGTGGCGATCATAACAAGCTTCAAAGATCTGTGTAAGCCGCGGTCATGAGTTCTGGCAGAAGAAATCTAGCACTTGACTTGCGATGGGCTCCCGACGCCTGCCCACCGCCTTTCTACCCCCGCCGCGGTCCGTGTAAACCGGCGGCTCTCGGCGCCTCGGCGGCTTCTCGGGTACCTCAGAGAATGGGTGGGGCTTCAGGGAATGGGTAGGGCGGCGTCAGG
>Ga0210387_10001531_pt1 | contig 17472 bp, 19 predicted proteins | sample IncBWC7OmetaG_FD_160108 | JGI IMG/M metagenome (GOLD analysis project Ga0210387, IMG submission 160108) | Forest soil microbial communities from Barre Woods Harvard Forest LTER site, Petersham, Massachusetts, United States - Inc-BW-C-7-O ...
GCATGCTAGACTGGCTGCTCTAGCCATGCCTGCTTTGCGCGTCATTCTTCTGTGGCACCAGCACCAGCCGTTCTATAAGGATCTGGTTACGGGGGAATATCGTCTGCCGTGGACGCGGCTGCACGCGCTCAAGGATTACTACGGCATGGTGAAGTTGCTGAATGAGTTCCCGAACGTTCATCAGAATTTTAATCTGGTGCCGTCGTTGATGTTGCAGATTGAGGATTACGTTGCCGGGACGGCACAGGATCCGTTTCTGAGCGTGGCGGCGAAGCCGGCGAAGGATTTGTCGCAGGGGGAGCGACGGTTTGCTCTGCAATATCTGTTTCAGGCGAATCCGCAGAATGTGATCGGGCGTTATCCGCGGTACCGCGAATTGTGGGAGCGGTTTCGCGAGCATGGGGATCATCCGGAAAAGGCGGAGCGATATTTTCAGGCGCAGGATTTTACGGACCTGCAGGTGCTGTCGCAGATTGCCTGGTTTGACGAATTTTTTCTGGAAGAGAAGGACGTGGCGGCGCTGGTCGCCAAAGGGCACGGCTACTCGCTGGAGGATCAGAAGTTTGTCATCGCGCTTGAACGGGAGTTGATTGGGCGGGTGCTGCCGGCGCATGCCGAGGCGGCGAAAAAAGGTTCGATCGAGCTTTCGGCTACTCCGTTTTATCACCCGATTATGCCGCTGGTGTGCGATACGAGCGCCGGAGCGGTCTCGTCGCCGGGCCTGCCGCTGCCGCAGAACCGGTTTCGCCATCCGCAGGATACGCGCGAGCAACTGGTGCGCGGGCTTGATCTGCACGAGAAAGTATTCGGGATTCGGCCGAAGGGGGTGTGGCCGTCGGAAGGCAGCGTTTCTGAGGAAGTGCTGGCCATCGCGCATAGCGTGGGTGTGCAGTGGATGGCTACGGACGAAGGCGTGCTTGGGCGGAGCACGGGGTCGTTTTTTGCGCGCGACGGCAGCGGGCGGTTGCCGGGACATCTGGCCGACAGGCTCTACAACATCCATCGGTATGAGAATGGCTCGACGGCGATGCATCTGGTGTTTCGGGATCACACGATTTCCGATTTGATCGGGTTCGTGTATTCCGGCATGCCGCCGGCGAACGCGGCGCAGCATTTGATTGGCAACATCAAGGAAGCGGCTAAGCCCGTGCTGGCCAACGGGCGCGACGCGGTGGTGTCGATCATTCTCGATGGCGAGAATGCGTGGAATATTATCCGAAGTCGGGGCGCGAATTTTTGCGGCGCTTCTATGACGGCTTGCAGCGCGAGCCGGGCGTGGAGGCGGTGACGATTTCTGAGGCCATTGCGCGGCACAAAGATTTTGGCAAGATGACGTCGCTGGTGCCGGGGTCGTGGATCGGGGCGAACTTCAATGTGTGGATTGGCGCGCCGGAGGACAATCGTGCATGGGATTATCTGCATCAGGCGCGCGAGTTTTACGCGCAGAATTCGGCGCAGGCGACTGAGGCGCAGCGCAAGCTGGCGTTTGAGGAAATTCTGATCGCCGAAGGCAGCGACTGGAACTGGTGGTACGGGCCGGAGCATCACTCGGCCAATGACCGTGATTTTGACGAGTTGTATCGCAAACATCTTTCGAACGTGTATCAGGCGTTGGGAGCGGTTCCTCCGGATTATCTGGCGCAGCCTATCAGCGGGGCCGAGGTGCGGCCGTCGTTTGTGCCGCAGACGGCGTACATACATCCGCGGGTGGCGGGCGATAAGGTGCGATATTTTGAGTGGATGGGCGCGGCCATTTATACGGCCGACCACCGCGCCGGGGCGATGCATGGCAAACAGTTTCTGCTGGATGCGGTGTATGCCGGCATCGATTCGACGTATGTGTACGGGCGGCTGGATTTTATGGGCAGCGTTCCCGAGGCAGACTTTGATCTGGTGGTGAATTTGGAATCGTGGGCTGCGGGCGAGGCGCGTCCGCGGCGGGCGTTACGAGTAGAGGCGGCGGTGCATGAGCGCAGGCTGAAGGCGTGGAAAGTTGAGAATGGGGGCGAGGAGAAAGTGAAGGCTTCGTCGACCCAGCCCGATGAACACGTGAAGCTGGCGCTGGTGCGGAATTTTGAATTCAAATTGCCGCTGGCATGGCTGCTGGCGACTCCGAGCGCGGTGCCGGCGGACTGGACATTCGATCGAACGACAGATGGCATGTCGGGCGCGGTTGTCGTCGCGGCCACCACCAAGCTACGGCTTCGGTTTAGCTTGTGGCAGAACCGGCTGCCGGTGGATTCGTTGCCGCTGGAGGGATGGATCGAGTTGCAGGTGGTGAGTGAGGGGGATTTGATTTTCGGGACGTGAGTGGGGCGAATCCAAACGCCGTGACTATGGGAAATCGATCAGCTCGTAGATCCTCGGGTTATAGAGGTGCAACGATCCTGGTGTCGTTGATTCGATGACTGGCGGGCTGCGCTTTAGTCCCACTTTTGCCGCGTTCGCGAGCATCTCCTCATAGAGCGAAGAACTAGATCGTTGACGGCAATGCCCTCCTGACGCGCCTTCTTCTTCAGTCGTGTCAGAGTCTTGTCCGGGATGTCCAACGTAAGTTTCACCGGGTTGTTCTCCCATAAGACCTTGGCGAAAGAAAAAACGCCGGAACCTGCTGTCCGGCGTTAAGAGAGGTCTTAGTTTGTGTTGACCCTTACTTGCTGCCGCCTGCTGGATCGGGGGTGGGGATCGGCGCCGCGGCTGCGGTGCCCATGGTCAGGGGGCGGTTTAGTTCCAATGTGAGTTCGGTTCCGGCGGGCAGGATGGCGGAGCGGTGCTTGGTCAGCCAGTGCGTTGTGGTTCCACCGGCGCCGATTGCGCCACCGACCAGGACTCCTACTGGGCCGCCGACCAAGCCTCCGATGAGCATGCCTCCGGCTGCGCCGCCACCGACTTCGAGTTGGTCGCGGCCGTCATGACCGAATCCTTTGAACTGGCCTTCCGCATTCACGTCGGTGCCGTGGATGTTGGTGTCGACCAGAGTGGCGTCGAGGAAGTAGCGCTCGCCAGTCGGCATGATCACGGCTTCGGGAAGAATTCCGAGGGTGGGCTTGCCGGCGATGCGGCGCGGCTCACTTACTTTGGTGATGCGGCCTTCGACGGTCGCGCCTGCCGGGATCAGCGTGCTGCCGTTGACGACGATGGGTTGCGTGACTTTTCCATGGAACGGATCGCCGACATGATTGCTGAACGTGGCGAGCGTGGTATCGAGCCGCACCATCAGGGCCGTCCCAGCCGGTACGGGCGAGCTGGTCTGGGCTGCGAGCGCGGCGGCCAAAAGCAGCAGGCAGGGTAGAACTGTCCATCTCGTTTTCGTCATGATGGGGGACCTCCCGGGAATCTGAAGCACTCAACTTACTTTAGTCCAACCCGAGAGCGGGCGACAATATGCGGTTGGGTCAGGGAACCAGCGGAGATAAGGGCGGTGAGGGGGTGGCCGGATGGACGGTTCCGATGAGGAAATTGGTGTGAACAAGTGTGTCGGGCGTCACACCGCGTTCATGGGCATTCGATATAATCTTCGGTTCCCTCAGCGGCTAGAGTCGGCAGTTGTTGGACAGGCTTACGGCGCGGCTTGAAGCCGCGCCCTTTCCAAGCGGGGGCACGGTCTAATTTAACTTTCGAGTTACTAAACCAAAATTTCTAGATCCACATTTCTAGATCGAGGAAGAGAGGCTTCATTTATGTCGAATATTGCGGCGATTCATGCGCGGGAAGTTCTGGATTCGCGGGGCAATCCCACGGTGGAAGCGGAAGTGTTTCTGGCGGATGGGTCGATGGGGCGGGCGATTGTTCCGAGCGGGGCATCGACGGGCGAGCACGAGGCGGTCGAGTTGCGGGACGAAGATACGAACCGGTTTCTGGGCAAGGGCGTGCTCAAGGCGGTTGAGAACGTGAATGGCGAGATCGCCGAGGCGCTGGCGAACTGGGATGCGTTTGATCAGCGCGGGCTCGATGCCCGGATGATCGAACTCGATGGAACCGAGAACAAGGGGCGGCTGGGGGCGAATGCGCTGCTGTCGGTTTCGATGGCCGCGGCACGGGCGTCGGCACAGACTCTGGATATTCCGCTCTATCGTTATCTGGGCGGAGCCGGGGCTAACACGCTGCCTACGCCGATGATGAATATTTTGAACGGTGGAGCGCATGCCGATAATAACGTCGACTTCCAGGAATTTATGGTGATGCCGGTGGGTGCGCCCTCGTTTCATGAGGCGCTGCGCTGGGGCGTGGAAGTTTTCCACACGCTGAAGGGTGTGCTGAAGAAGCGCGGCTACAACACCGCGGTCGGCGATGAAGGCGGATTCGCTCCGTCGGTGAAGTCGAACGTGGAGGCGATTGAAGTGGTGCTGGAGGCGATTTCGAAGGCTGGGTACAAGCCGGGGGAGGAAATTGCGATTGCACTCGATCCGGCGGCCAGTGAGTTTTTTCAGGATGGGAAGTATGTGTTCAAGAAGTCGGACAAGTCGGCGAAGAGTTCGGACGAGATGGTTGCGTTCTGGGCGAAGTGGGTGAAGGATTATCCGATCGTTTCGCTGGAAGATGGATTGGCTGAGAACGACTGGGACGGGTGGGCGAAACTGACCGAGGAACTGGGCGGGAAGATTCAACTGGTCGGCGATGATTTGTTTGTGACCAACGTTCAATTCTTGCAGGAGGGAATCGATAAGGGGGTCGCGAATTCTATTCTGGTAAAGGTGAATCAGATTGGGACGGTCAGCGAGACGCTGGATGCGATTGACCTGGCGCGCCGGAATGGGTATACATCGGTGATTTCGCATCGCTCGGGAGAGACGGAAGATACATTTATTGCCGACCTCGCGGTGGCGACAGGCGCGGGACAGATCAAGACTGGGTCGGCGTCGCGTACGGATCGCATTGCGAAGTACAACCAGCTGCTGCGAATTGAGGAAGAGTTGGCGGGGACTTCGCGGTTCCTGGGGTTGGGAGCGCTGAATTACAAAGGTTGACTGTAGCAGGGTTTGACGCAGGCTTCGAAGGGGATGAGCTAGTTGCCGAGTATAATTTCAAGATGCCAGACAGCGAAATCATCTTTTCGGTCAAGGAATCTGCTGAGGGCGGTTATGAAGCTCAAGCCCTTGGTCATTCCATTTTCACTCAAGCGGACACCATGGGCGAACTGAAACGAAACGTTCGAGAAGCCGTTCACTGCCACTTCGATGAGGGCAAGGCGCCTAGCGTGATTCGTCTGCATATGGTGAACAATGAGGTCATTCCGGTTTGAGGTTGCCGCGCGATCTGTCCGGTCGTGAACTTATTCGGCTGCTGAAGCGCTATGGCTACGAATCCACTCGGCAAGTCGGCAGCCATATCCGATTTACGATCGAACTTCCGAGGCTACGTTCACCTGATAACGATTCCCGATCACGACAGCCTGAGGATCGGCACACTGAATTCGATTCTCTCTGATGTGGCTGACTACTTGGGAATGGATCGCTCCAAATTGATGCAGGAGCTCTTTGACGATGCTTAATTACTGAGAATTGGGGACACGAGATGATCAATGAACTGCTGCTGGTCGAATTTGACGAAGAAGCGAAGAAGACGCGGGCGATGTTGGAGCGCGTTCCCATGAAGGCCGATTTCGCGCCGCATGCCAGGTCGATGCCGCTGGGTAAGCTGGCGCCGCACGTCGCGGAGTTGGCGGGCTTCGGGGTGTCGATTTTGACGACGCCGGAGTTAGACTTTGGCACCGGGCCGCCTCGAGTCCGTCCTCCATTCGAATCTCCGGAGCAACTGGTGAAGGCTTTCGATGAAGGCGCAGCGAAAGTTCGCGAGGCTCTCAAGAACACGAAAGATGACGCGTGGACCGAAAGCTGGAAGCTGAGCTTTCAGGGCAAGCCTATCTTCGCGGGATCCCGTTTTCTGGCCTATCGGCAGATGTTCCTGAATCATCTGGTGCATCATCGCGCGCAGCTGGGGGTGTATTTACGGCTGAACGACACACCGCTGCCGGCGACCTACGGACCGTCGGCGGACGACCGGATGGGCTTCTAACCGGCTTGTTGCCAACGGGAAACATGGATTTCCATCCGAACGGCCATGGGATGAATCTAAGTCTGCATGCGCCTTCGTAGGGGTATTGCCGGGTTTGTAGCCGTTATCCAGTCGGTTCTTTTTCTGACGCATTTTTTTCTGTACCAGACCTGGATTCATTCCGCCGGGCCGGGCGCGGATTCGCTCGTTACCCGAACTGTATTTGTTTTGTTGTCGATCAGCTTTGTCAGCGCATCGCTGCTCGCATTTCGCTATACGAATCCGCTGGTGCGCGGGTTCTATCGCGTTGCCGCAATCTGGCTCGGACTGCTGACGTTCGTTTTCGCGGCAGGGGTCATTTCCTGGATGGTGCTTGCCGTTGCGTCGATCGCCGGCTGGCACTTGAAGTTCCACGCGATGGTGATAGGGCTGTTCGCAGGCGCGTCGCTCATCGGCATCGCCGGAGTCATCAACGCCAGTTGGACCCGCATTAGCCGCATCAATGTCCGCCTCGCAAACCTGCCTGAGGCGTGGCGTGGACGCAAGGCGGCCCTCATCAGCGATCTCCATCTTGGACATGTGCGCAATGGAAATTTTCTGCGCCGCATGGTTGCCAAGATTTCCAACGAAGATCCCGACGCCATCTTCATCGCCGGAGATTTGTTCGATGGCACGGCCATTGACGCTGGCAGCGCCGCCCAGCCGCTCAACCAACTGAAGGCGCGCCACGGCGTCTACTTCGTCGCCGGGAATCACGAGCAGTTCGGCGATGACAGCAAGTATCTGAACGCGGTGAGAGCTGCCGGGGTACGGGTGCTCGACGGTGAAAAGGTCGAAGCCGATGGGTTGCAGATTGCCGGCGTCCCTTACGACCACGCGACACGCGGGGAGCACCTGGCTTCGGCTCTGAAGAAGATCGGTCTCGACCGCGACCGCGCCAGCATCCTGCTGGTTCACGCGCCGGATCATCCCGCGGTCGCCGAAGCTGCTGGAGTCTCGCTGCAACTTTCCGGACATACCCACAGAGGCCAGTTCGTCCCGTGGAGCTGGTTCGCGCGCAAAATGTATCGCGAGTTCGTTTACGGCCTGAGCCGGATCGGGAAAATGCAGGTATTCACTTCGAGCGGAGCCGGCACCTGGGGCCCGCCGCTGCGCCTGGGATCGAATCCGGAAATCGTGGTGCTCCGGTTCGAATGAGCCAATTGACTTAGCTAACTGCTTAGTCTATTCTGAAGTGTATGGAAGTGAATATCCATGAAGCTAAGACCCATCTTTCCAGGCTCTTAGAGCGAGTTGCGCTGGGGGAAGAGGTCATTATCGCCAAGGCTGGGAAGCCTGTGGCGAAGTTAGTGCCCTTGAATAGCGAGCCGAAAACGCGAATCCTCGGCAGCGCGAAAGGCGAGTTTGTGGTCCCTGACGACTTCAATGATCCTCTGCCCAAGGAGATCGAGGATCTCTTCTACAAATGAAAGCTCTTCTGGATACGCACACATTCTTGTGGGCGATTTCTGGAGATAAACGGCTGTCCCGACGCGCAGCGCAGGTATTTGCCGGTCCGAGTGATTTGTGGCTCAGTGTGGCCAGCATCTGGGAGATTTTGATCAAGGTTCAAATCGGCAAGATGCCCCTGCCCGTTCCAACCGGACCTTATATCGTGAAGAAGTTAGTCGAAAACCGAATCGAAACCCTGGCTGTCAGTCGAGATCATGTCTTGAAGGTCGAGACTCTGCCGATGCATCACAACGATCCCTTTGACCGGATGCTGATTGCACAGAGTCTGGAGGAGCGCATTCCCGTGATATCAGCTGATCGTGTGTTCGCACGCTATCCGGTCGAGCTGATCTGGTAGCCTGATGTTCTGCAATTCATCACTCTTCGTAGGAGCTAATCTTGTCTCGTCCCAAACCGATCATACTGACTATTCTCGACGGCTGGGGATACCGGGCCGAAACCAAGGCTAACGCAATTGCGCTTGCGCACAAGCCGACTTATGACCGGTTGCTGCGGGAGTATCCGAACACGCTGATTCATACCAGCGGGCCGTTCGTGGGGCTGCCCGAGGGGCAGATGGGGAACAGCGAAGTTGGGCATCTGAACATGGGCGCCGGACGCATCGTGCATATGGACATCACGCGCATTGATTTGATGATCCAGAACGGGGAATTCTTTTCGCATCCTGTGCTGCTGGATGCGATGAAGAACGCGCGAACGGGCGAGCGGCGGTTGCATTTGTTTGGATTGCTGTCAGACGGAGGCGTGCATTCGCAGCAGGCGCATCTTTATGCGCTGCTGAAGATGGCCAAGCAGAACGGGCTGGAGCGAGTTTTCGTGCATGCGTTTATGGATGGGCGCGACACGCTGCCGACCAACGGCGCCGGATATCTCGAACAGCTGCAGCAGAAGATGCGGGAGTACAACTGTGGCAAGATAGCGACGGTGAACGGCCGCTACTATGCGATGGACCGTGATCGGCGGTGGGAGCGGATTTCGAAGGCTTACAACGCCATGGTGTTTGCCGACGCCGAGGGCGGCAAGCTGGCCGATCCGGTGCGGGGAATGAAAGATTCTTACAACCGGGGAGTCACTGACGAGTTCGTGATTCCGTTTGTTTGCACGGACGATCGGGGACAGGCGCTGGCCACGATTCGGGATGAGGACTCGTGCATTTGTTTCAATTTTCGCGCGGACCGGGTTCGGCAGATTACGCGGGCGCTGACGCGCAACAGCGGACTGAATGAAAAAGGCGGAAGCGATCTTCCGGGGGCCGACGATTTGGATGCGACGATTCCGCGTGATCGCGTGCCGAAGAATTTGCGATATGTCTGCATGACACAGTACGACAAGAATTTCAGCCTGCCCGTCGTGATCCCCGCGGAATCGATGGCGAACATTCTCGCTAACGTGATGGGTAATCAGAAGATGCGCAACCTGCGCGTGGCCGAGACAGAAAAATACGCGCACGTTACCTATTTTTTTAATGGTGGAGTCGAGACGCCGTTCCCTGGTGAGGAGCGCCTGCTGGTGCCTTCGCAGAAGGTCGCGACTTACGATTTGAAGCCGGAGATGAGCGCGGCGGGGATTGCCGACGCGGTGGTGAAGGCCACGGAAGATGGGACGTTCGATGTGATGATTGTGAACTTTGCCAATGCCGACATGGTCGGGCACTCGGGAAAACTTGAACCTACGATCAAGGCGGTTGAGACTGTGGACGGTTGCCTCAGCCGCATCGAGTCTGCCATTCGGGCCAAGGGCGGAGCCATGCTGATCACGGCTGACCACGGGAATGCTGAGATGATGATCGATCCGGCGACGGGCGGTCCGCACACGGCGCATACGACGAATCCGGTGCCGTTTATTGTGGTCTCGGAAGACGCCAAGAAATTCACGCTGAAGGCGGGCGGATCGCTGCGCGATATTTCGCCGACGCTGCTAGGAATGCTGGCGGTGGACGAACCGCAGGAGATGACGGGAGCGGACCTGCGCATTCGCGTGAAGACGAGCTAGGCTAGAGCAGGGAGGGCCAGATGTCCGTGGAAGACGTTGGTAGTGCTTATTTAGCCGATGCGCTGAATAACTTTCGCAGCTACAAGAAGCTGGCGGAAGAAGCACTGGCGCAAACCTCCGATGAAGATACTTTTCGCCTGATCGATCCCGACGCAAACAGCATCGCGATGCTCGTCAAGCACATGGCCGGCAACATGCGATCGCGTTGGACCGATTTTCTAAATAGCGATGGAGAAAAACCCGATCGTCATCGAGACCGGGAATTTGAGATCGAGCCGGCGACAACTCGTGCCGAGGTTATGAGATGGTGGGAGGATGGATGGCATTGTGTATTCGAGGCAATAACTCCGCTCACGGCGGGCGACCTTAGGCGAAAGGTATTGATTGCTGGTCGCGAGCACAGCGTCATGCAAGCGATTACGCGCCAGCTCTTGCATTACGCGGGGCATGTTAATCAGATTGTCCTGCTCGCGAAACATCTTCGCGGCCCGGCATGGAAGTCGTTGAGTATTCCGAAGGGTCAGTCGGAAACATTCGCTCGACAGTTTGAGCAGGTGCACGCTGCAAGATCGCAGGCCACGATCAGGAAATAAGAGTGCCGTTAAAGCGCGTACTGATTGCTCTTAATTTGTTGATCGCCGGAATGCGGAGTCTAGTTTGACATCAGAGCGGGAGCGGTGGCCAGCAGGCCAGCTACTAGCTCCAGGTCGTGGAGATCTTCGCGGCTGAAATCCTGGGCGAATTTTGCGTCGAGGGCTTTACGCGAGATTTGAATCACGCCTACCACGACGGAATCGCGGTCCATAATTGGCACTGACATCAGCTTCTGAATGGGTGAGGGGTGAACCGGCTCGTCCGAATCAGTGGCGGACGGTTTGATGGTCTCGAAAATACTGGCGTGCTTCACGCGGGCGAAGTTGTTGAAAATTTCGGCCTTTTTGCTCAGAGCCGTGTGCGCCGCGACTGCTTTGCTCGACAGCGGGATCGCACCTGAGGTGCGCAGGTATTCGGGAAATACAAAGAAGAGCGATCCGCCCTCCAGGCGCATGAGCGCGACTTCCGTATACTGCACGCGAAAAATCTTGGCCAGGACCATACAGAGGTCCAAGGCCGACACTCCCTGGCCCAGCACAGATCCCAAGGGGAGCAGATGTTCGGGAAGAACGATTTCCTCCATCATCCCGTGATCGTTATTTTGGGTCATATTGGTTAGCCCGCTGTCTCCGCTGCGTTCGCGCAGTCAACACAGACTCTATCGCATTTATCGCGCCATCAGGTACTTCCGAAAGTAATGAGAAGAATGGGCGTAAGTCTCGTGTTTTCAGCGGGAGTCGAAACCAAAGTCGGTGTCTGGCATTAAACGACCCACAGAGTAACCCGCCGCAAAGCATCATCGGGCTGACAGATTTTGTCAGTTGCACTGTTCGTGGGGCTCCGGGGACGTAGGGGGGGTGGCCGGTTTCGCCCGGGCCTCAAAACCATTTACACTTCCGGCTATGAGTAATCCGACGCAACAACCCACAGTGAAATTGACCAATGGCCCGGACTATCGCGAGACCTACGCCAACAGTGTGCAGATGCGCGTGAATATCTGGGACTTCTTCCTCGTTTTTGGCACGCTGCAACAGCAGACCGAGACCCAGGTGGAGATTCGGAACGTGCAGGGCATCTATCTGAGCCCGCAGCAGGCCAAGGCTCTGCTCGGACTTCTGCAGCAGAATGTGGCTGGATACGAGAGCACGTTTGGAGAGATTAAGCTCGACCAGCGCGTGGGACCGCAGGGGCCGGTGCATTAAACTGCTGTTCAGCGTAATACGCCTTCGCATACATCCTTTCGGATGGTTGAGAGAGACGTTGCGAGCAGCGTCTCTACGGGATTGTGAGATCCGCTCGCGAGGGACGTTCCCAACTATAAAATGACTTCTCCCATGCGATCTTCGCGAGCGCATCCAGGCATGGTGTTCGCGGTTATTTTTGTTGGAGTTTTTCTGCTGCACGTTCCGCTGCTGCAGCTTCCTTATTTCTGGGACGAAGCTGGGTACTACATTCCTGCTGCGCGCGACCTGCTGCTGAGCGGGAGCCTGATTCCACACACCACTGTTTCGAACGCGCATCCGCCACTGGTGCTGGCCTGGATTGCGCTGTGGTGGAAATGCGTGGGCTACGCGCCGCTGGTGACGCGGTCGGCAATGCTGGTGGTGGCGGCGTTTTCGCTGACGGGATTATTTCGGCTGGCTGAGCGCGTGGCGAAGACGCAGGTCGCGATTGCGTCGACGCTGTGCACAGCGCTGTATCCCGTTTTTTTTGCGCAGAGTTCGCTGGCACAGGTGGATCTGGCGGCGGCGGGGCTCACGTTCTGGGGACTGTGCGCTTATCTGGAGGATCGTGCGCTTGCGACGGCGGTGTGGTTCTCGCTGGCGGCGTTGGCTAAGGAAACGGCGATTCTGGCGCCGGTGGGGCTGGCGGCGTGGGAAGGCTTGCGTTTCGTCGCGCCGCAGCGGTTGGTGCGTCAGTTCTGGGATGGATATGTTGGCAAAAATTCGACGGCAGGGTTGCGTCGCGTTTTGCCGCTGGTGGTTCCTCTTCTGCCGCTCGCGCTCTGGTTTGGTTATCACTATTCGCGGACCGGATATGTCTTCGGGAATCCGGAGTTTTTTCGCTATAACGTTGCGGCTACGCTGGATCCTTTGCGATTTGTTCTGGCTCTCGCGCTGCGGCTGTGGCAAGTCTTCGTCTATTTGCATTTGTGGGTGCTGACGCTGGGGATGCTGCTGGCCATGTTGTGGCCACCGCTGCGGAATGAAGGTGATGGCGTCGAGCGGGAGCGCATCGCGATTCCCGTGCAGATGATTTTTCTTGTCATCGTAAAAGTGTACGTAGTTGCGATGGCGCTGATCGGAGGGGCAGTGCTGGCGCGCTATATGCTGCCCGCGGTTCCGCTGGTGATTATTGTGGCGGTGTCGACTCTGCGCCGGCGAGTGCGGTATTGGCCTGTCGCGGTCGCAGTAGTTGCGGTTGCGTTTGTGGTGGGGTGGTTCTGGAATCCGCCGTATGGATTTTCGCTGGAGGACAATCTTGCGTATCGCGACTACGTTGTGCTGCATGAAGATGGAGAGCGCTTTCTTGAGGCGCGCTATCCCATGGCGCACGTGCTTACGGCGTGGCCGGCTTCGGATGAACTGACGCGTCCGTGGCTGGGCTATACGACGCGGCCGGTGCAGGTGGTGCGCATCGAGGATTTTTCTCTGGAGCAAGTGCTGTCGGCCGCGGACTTTCGATCGCATTTTGAGGTCGCGCTGGTGTTCTCGACGAAATATGAGCCAGAGCATCCACTACTGGGGCGCTGGCAGAAGTGGACGGACTGGAAACGGAGATTCTTCGGTTTCCACCGCGACTTGCCGCCGGAGGCGGCGGCACGGATTCTGGGCGGGCACGTTGTGTTCGCAGAAGAACGGGAGGGGCAGTGGATCGCGGTGATCGAGATGGAGAAAGATGAGATGCAAGTGGCGAGCGATGCCAAAAGACCCGCGGCCGCGACGTTCTGACGAGCCTAGTTTGCGTCCGCTGCGCTCTTCTGGTTGTCGCTGAGTGCGAAGTGGACGACGGCTCGCGCGCGAAAGCGCGAAGGCTTCCCGAACAAGAGGAGTGGCTCCCACTCCCATTGTTGTACGGCTTCGACCGCGGCGGTTCGGAGCTTCTCATCTCCAGTCGCCGCCGTGACGGTTTCGACGCGGCCGTCGGTGGCAACGATCAGGGTCACAACCACATCCCCCTGGATTCGCGCCGACTTCGCCGGTCCCGGGTAAACGGGGTCGACCGTTTTCGTTGGCTTCCGGGAATACTTCTCCGTTGCCGTCGGCCGTCCTCCGCCCCCGATCAGCACCGTCTCCGACGGGCACTTGCCAGCGATCGCGTCTATTTTTCGCAACAGGTCCGCAATTGCCGAAGGAGGATTGGAGGAACCGAGCGAGGCAAGCTTTTTTGTGCCGTCGTTGAAGTCGACTTCAGCCCAACTGTCCGGCAGATCGACGCAGGCTCGGCATTCCGTACGACCGGTGAAGGCCATCAGCACTTTTTCATCGATCGAACTGCGCAACCCATCCCACTCTTGTTTCGTGATGATGCACGTCCTGCGCTCGTCGGGAAACCCCTTGATCGTCCAGTCGTAGGCGGGGTGCTGTTCCCAGTGAACTGACCGTGGCTCAATGACTGTAGAGCCGCCGCCTCCCGACATGCCGCCGCTGGATCCTCTGGCGACGCGTATGATCAGCGGGGCCGTTGCCGATTTCGGGGCAGCCGCTGTCGCTTGAGCACACACGCCGCAGGTCACGAACACGGCGAATAGGATCGCCGCGGACTTTCGTTGAAGGTGCATTGTGCCACAGCCTCGCAGGTATTAGACACCGTGAGGGCCGCGATTGGACGAGTTTCCTGGTTGTGCCCGCCTATTGTCCGACCGCGCTCAGCACCGCATCGTTGATGGCGTAGACTGTGCCGTCGGCGCCGATCACTGTGGGCGTGTAGGCCTCTCCAATGCCGCCGGAGAGCTTGATCACTTCGGACAATTTATTGGTCGTCAGGTCCCAGCGATAGAGTTTGCCGTCTTCGCTGTTGACGATCACCGACTTGGTGATGGGATCGACGGCCGCGGTATTGATGCACCACTCGCGGACAGCTCCCCAGAGAGTCGGGAAGTCGGGGTCGCGGGTGCGGCCGAGTTGGGTGATCACCGCCCGCATGACCTTCGTGGTGGGGATGACGGGATCGTTCTGGCTGACGTTGGGGTCGAGGATAGCGACGCGGTTACGGCCATCGCCGGTGTTGACCTCGGCGTAGTTGTTGTATTTCGTCATCACCAGATAAGTCGAGGGGCCGTGATAGCTGGCCACCAGCGAGGCATCGACGATCGAGGCGGTGTCGTCCCAGCCGAAGCTGCCGGGAAGCTTCTGCTGTGAAAGATCCGAGTTGAAATGGAGCAGCCAGCCGCGGTCGTTGTGATCGGGGAAGGGATTTTCGAGGACGCCGTAGTAGACGTCGCCGTCGGGGCCGACGGTGGGAGTGGCGCTGCTGTCGTCGGTCATGGTCGCGTCCAGGCCGGAGGAGGGATCGATGAGGAGTACGCGGTTGATGACGGCGAGCGTGGTGCTGTCCAATGCCAGGAGGTAGCCGAATCCGAAATCGCCGCTGCTCACGGCCACGTAGAGGATTTTGCCATCGCTGGAGAGGGCGGGGGCGCAACTCATCGCAACTTCGGTGATTGAAGGATCGCCGCTGAGGTCGGATACCGTGGCCCGGGTTCCGACGCCGCCGGGGGTGATGCGAGCCAGTCCGCTCTGCAATCCGATCGGAGTGGAGCCGGTCACGAGGAAGCCGAAGAAGACATTGCCCTTGGCATCGGTCGTGAGCGGCGTGTTGATCAGCACGTTCTGCTGATAGACCTGAGGGCTCGCGAGATAGTTCGCTTCTCCGTAGAAGTACAGCGAGCTGACGCTACCCTTGGCCAGGTTAGGACTTTTTCGCACCAGGACGCCGCCGGCGATATCGGGGATCAGCAGCTTGTCGCCCTGGAGGGTGGGACCGAGGCCAGGCAGAAAACCCGCCATGGGCGCGATGTAGCCGGTGCTCTGTTGCCACAGGAGCGCACCCGTGGCGCCGTTATGACCTTCGACCCGGAAACTGTCAGTGCCGGTCTTGACGGGCACGATCACGGTGTTGGCTGCGGTGACCAGCGGCGAGCCGTAGTGGATGAAGATTTCTCCAGTCGGAGGCGCGAGGTCGACCGGCGTTTGCCAGTGAATCGTGTTGAATGGTTGCGCGGCGACGGAGGAGACGCCGGTGTGTTGCGCATCGTGGGAATGGCTTGCCCATAGGCCGGTTTGGGCGGTGGAGGGCTGAGCCGTGAACAGGCAGACGAGGCCGAGAACGCTCGTGGGAAAGGCGAGCCTGAATGCGGGCAGGGGCGGATGTGGCATGGAGTCCTCCAGAATAGAGTCACACACTAACATAGTTAAGGAGACGTCGTTGTTAGGGATTTGTAAAAAAGAGCGTCGGGTGACCGGCCTGCCAAGGAATGGGAGGTGTTATTCGTCCGCGGGACGCAGGAGGCGGTTCACTACCCGAAAATGCCAGACACGGACGAGAAGCCAGAGGCAACCTGAATAGAGGAACGCGGGAATCCATAGAATGACTGCAGAGCTGATCATTGTCTCCAACCAACGGCTATGAATGTTTCCGAACCGGCCATGGTCCAGCAACCAAGCCCAGGGAGTGCCAAACGCGAAGCCGTACCCGGCAATGCGTTGGGCCGCACTGCTGGGACGATCGAAGACCTTGATGAGTATGTTCAGCGCGGCTGCAACCGCCAATGGCGATGCGATCAGTAGCCGCTCCGCCCAGATCATTAGGTTCTTCATTAGAAGCCCCGCCTCGACATTCTACTTCTGCATTAGATGGCAGGAGTGCGTTTTGATCACCAGCCACACCTCCTGGCCTAGGGCGAGTTGCAGGGAATCGCGGGCGGCCATGGTGAGATGGACTTCCATTTCGATTCTGCACTTCACCCGGGCCACGACGATTACATCGCGCTGATCGAGCGAGGTGATGCGTCCGGGAATTACGTTGCGGGCGCTGAGTCCGACCGGCGCGGATGTGGCCAGAAGGATGTCTCCGGCGCGAATTCCGATGCCAAGCTGCGCGCCCACGCCGCCGCGCACGAGCGGGGTTTCGAGCAGAAGGGGGCCACCGTCTCCTGGAATGAGACAGGACATGGTGCCGCGGGCAGGATGGACCGATTCGACCACGGCGTCGAATACATTTTCGAAGCCCACGAGCTGCGCGACGGTTTCCTGTATCGGCGCAGTCATGACTTCGTGGGGCGTGCCCTGCGCGACGATGCGTCCCGCTTCGAGAACGATCACGCGCTCACCCAGGGCGAAGACTTCTTCCCGGCTGTGAGTTACATAAAGAATAGGAATGCGGTGTGCATGATTCCACTGACGAAGGTCGTCGATGATTTTTGACTTGGTTGCGGCGTCGAGCGCGGCCAGGGGTTCGTCGAGCAGGAGCACCGTGGGATCGGTTACAAGGGTTCGGGCTAAGGCTGTGCGTTGGCTTTCTCCCCCGGAGATTTCTTTGGGGTAGCGCTGCGCGAGGTGAGCGATGCGAAACGCCTGCAGGATGGCGGATGCTTGCGCGGTGCGCTCTGCGGTCGGCAGATGTGCCAGGCCGTACTGGACGTTCTGCTCTACGGTGAGATGTGGAAATAGCGCGAGAGTCTGAAATACGTATCCGACGCGGCGCTTGGCCACTGGGAGGTCGATGTTCTGTACGGCATCGAACAAGGTGCGGTCGGCGATGGCGATGCGCCCTGAGTCGGGTTGGGTCAGACCGGCTACGCAATCGAGCAGCGTGGTCTTGCCCACTCCGGAGGGGCCAAAGAGAATTGTGAAGCCGGGGGCGGCCTGGAATTCGACTTCGAGAACGAAGTTCTGGGCTTGTGCGGCGAAGTGCTTGCGGAACTGCGCGTCGAGTGTGGGGGCAGAGGGTTGCCGGCTGCGGTCTTCCGGTTGCTGCCGCTGGGATGGCGTGGTTCCGTCGTCAGCTGTGTCGATCGCGCGGGGGGCGTTCATTGCCGTTCATTTTAGGGAGAGTCGCCGGGGTTGGCAAAGTCTGGCTTGCGGCTGCACGGGTAGAAACTCCTCGACGTGCTCGGAGTGGCGCACGTTCGGATAGGGGTCCTTCGACTGCGTGGATGGTTCGCGAAGCGAACCATCCACTTCGCTCAGGATGACAATCCTATTTTACGGGGCCGATTAACCAGGGCTTGCGGTTCAGGGCGTAGACGGTGGCCAGGATGGCGAAGCTGAACAGGAGTAATAGCAGTGCGGTCTCGTTGGCTGTCGCGTAGTCGGAGGATTGCACGCGATCGAAAATGTCGATGGAAACGGTGCGCGTGACTCCGGGAATATTTCCGCG
>Ga0210387_10001533_pt1 | contig 17468 bp, 11 predicted proteins | sample IncBWC7OmetaG_FD_160108 | JGI IMG/M metagenome (GOLD analysis project Ga0210387, IMG submission 160108) | Forest soil microbial communities from Barre Woods Harvard Forest LTER site, Petersham, Massachusetts, United States - Inc-BW-C-7-O ...
TGTGTTGCACGTATCCGATAAGTTGAATCCCGCGGGAGCAGCACCGCTACTCTGCGCCGGAATAACGACGTATTCGCCGTTGCGCAAATGGCAAGTGGGCAAGGGCCAGAAGGTAGGAGTCGTGGGGCTGGGCGGCCTGGGACATATGGGCGTGAAATTTGCGAAAGCTTTCGGTGCACACGTGGTGCTCTTCACCACCTCCGAAAATAAGACAGCGGATGCGCTGCGCCTCGGTGCAGACGAGGTGGTGGTTTCGAAGAATGAAGCTGAGATGACGAAGCATGCCAAGAGCTTCCACTTTATTCTCGACACCGCCTCGGCTGAGCACAATATCAATTCATACCTCACCCTTCTGAAGCTCGACGGGACGCTTGTGCTGGTGGGAGCTCCGGAAAAGCCGTTGAAGGTCTCTGCTTTCAACTTGTTGATGCGACGCCATCGATTGGCTGGGTCCGGGATTGGCGGAATCCGCGAGACACAGGAGATGCTCGATTTCTGCGCAGAGAAGGGAATCACTGCGGATATCGAGATGATCAAGATGCAGCAGATCGATGAGGCGTATGAGCGGCTGCAGAAGGGCGACGTGAAGTACCGCTTCGTGATCGATATGTCATCGCTGAAATAGGCCGCGGATTGGCTCGCAGCCTCACATTTGGCGGAGCGGCGAGCAGAATGCGGTTTTAGCGATTGCGCGACCGCGCTTCGAGAATTGGAGATGTGAGCTTCGTTTGAGTCGCGGTTGTTGAACGGTCCAGTTCTAACAGGTAAACTCGCTTTTACGCGCCCGTAGCTCAGCTGGATAGAGCATCTGGCTTCGAACCAGAGGGTCGGGAGTTCGAATCTCTCCGGGCGCGCCATTCTTTCAATCAAATAGAATTTCAGTACCGAGGTTCGTTCTGGCCTTGCTACCGCGGTGCATCCCGTTGTATTAAACGTGGCCGTCAGCGAATTAAAGTCCCGCCTGCGGCGGGGACCGAAAGGAATATGCATGCTCGGGAAATTTTCTGATGAAATGACGCGGCGGCGATTCATGGCTGCTTCGGGCCTGATGGCCGCGGCTGGTTGCGTGAGTGCGAGAGGATTGTTTGCGCAGGAAGATTCGCTTGTTCAAAACGCGTTCAAAGAAGCTGCGACCGCACCCATTACGGTGCAACCGCTTCGGCGCAATATCACAGCTCTCCTGGGCGCCGGAGGAAACATCGCGGTTCTGACCGGTCCCGACGGAAAGCTGCTCGTCGATGCGGAAATCGTAACGGCGCGTCCGAACACCTCGAAAGCAATCGCTGGCATCAACGGTGATCCCATCAAGCAGTTGATCAATACCCACTGGCATTTCGATCACACTGGCGGAAACGATTGGGTTCATCAAGCGGGGGCCAGCATCCTGGCGCACGAAAACACGCGCAAGCATCTCTTGGTCGATACGCGCGTGGAAGGTTGGAAGCACACTTTCCCGGCTGCGCCGCCGGGAGCGATACCATCCACCGTTTTCGCCGAAGAGTACACATTGCACGCGAACAACACCACACTGGCGCTGAAACACTATTTGCCCGCGCATACGGACTCCGATATTTCCGTCCACTTTGTGGAGGCGGACGTTTTCCATACCGGCGACACGTTCTGGAATCGCAATTACCCATTCATCGATTATTCGACGGGAGGCAGCATCGACGGGACGATTCGCGCGGCGGAAGCAAATGTCGCGAAGGTGACGGACTCTATGATCGTGATTCCGGGACACGGAGCGGTGTGCAAGAAAGCGGACCTGATACTTTTCCGTGACGTGATGGTGGAAAACCGCGAAAAAGTGGCGGCACTCAAAAAGCAGGGGCGAACTTTGGCGGAGGTGATTGCCGCTAAACCCAGCGCTCGCACGGACGCGGAATGGGGGAACGGTTTCATGACCCCCGCATTATTTCTGGAGTGGGTATATCAGGGGACCTAAGCAATCGTTCAAACTTCAAACGGCTAGGTGTTAGGCGATGTGTTAAAAATTTGCGGTCTGCACGGCTTTTTGGAGGCGTCGAAACGAATCGACCGCTATTGTTTTGTTGAATTCGATGCGGCGAGTGCGGCTTGGAATCTTTTCTGTTCCTTGAGCAGGGAAGGATTGTCTGGGTAGAATTTCAGCATCGCGTTGACTAGCGCGAGTGCTGCCGCATAATTTCCCCCGTTGTAATACTGAGTGACTCTGGCTTTGTAGACCTGAGCGATCTGATTCTCTAGCGCTTGACCGTTCGCGTTCCCAGCCTTGCGAGCCTGGATTGCCCAGTAGAGCGCGCAGTCGTTTGTTGGCTCGAAGTATCGTCCTTTGCTGATCGCGTCTTGCGCCTTTTGATACATCTGCTGACCTTGATCGGGCTGCGCTTCGGGCGGCTTTGGATGTGAAACCGGCTGTTTGGGCGCATGAGCAGGCTTTGGAGCGGGAGTCGGCGTCGTTGGCAGTTCCGAGCCGGACATCGGAGGCTGTGTATCCCCCGGTGCTTCGGTGGCCGATGACGGAGATGAACTTGGGCCCACGGATACGGGTTGAAGCGGGGTTACAGCGGCGGAGCCACCGCCGTGGGGAACGGGCGCCATCACTTGATATGCGCCTACGCCCGCGATCAATAGGACGACGGCACAAACGCCCAGGATGATCCACTTCTTCTGTATCCCACCAGCGGCGACTGGAGGTGACACGGGCACGACTGTCTGCGGAGGCACAATCGTCCGCGACTCGCTGCCCGTCGGCGGTTGTAAAGTCGTCGACCCGGTCGCCGGGCCGGTCGTTGGCCCGGCGGTCTGTGATCCGACAGGCGTGATCGTTTGTGAAGCAAGTCGCGTTGGAGCGACGAACGGTTCTGGCATCGATGCGGCGGATGGAGTTGCCGGAGTCGCTGGCGAATGTGGAGTGGGCGGCGGAGTGTAAGGGGTTCCCGGCGGTGTGATTGGCGGCGGCACGGCAGATACCGAGAGATGAGGATGCATCGGCGTCCCAGTGCCCGATGCTGTGACCGCGTCCGAAGCCGAAACCGACGGCGTGAAGACCAAAGCATCGGGATGCTCGAGCGCAGCTCCGAATTGCTCGACCGTTTGAAATCGCATGTCGGAATTTTTCTCGAGCGATTTCAGGATTACTTTCTCGATGCCTTTGCCGATGTACGGATAATATTTCGAAGGAGGAGGAGGAGCCGAATAGACGTGGTCCTGCATAATCTGAAACTCGCTGTCGCTTTCAAACGGCAAGTGGCCGGACAACATCTCGTAGAGGGTGATACCGAGTTCGTAGATGTCCGAACGAATGTCTACATTTCGATTTTGGATCTGCTCGGGCGACATGTAGGCAAGCGTGCCGAGCTGGGCGCCTGTTCGAGTCATACCGCGAACTCCGAGCACTTTTGCGATGCCGAAATCCATCACTTTAACCAGGCCATTCTTATTGAGCATCAAGTTGCTGGGCTTAATGTCGCGGTGAATAATTCCGGAGCGATGCGCGTAGCCGATGCCAAGAAGGGCTTGTCTGAAAAGGGGCACAGCTTCCGGCTCGGGGATTGGCCCACGGCGGCGAATCATTTGCGCGAATGTCTCGCCTTCGACAAACTCCATCACCATGATTGCGGTGCCCTGATGAACCATAAATGCGTAGAGAGTCGCGAGGTTGGTGTGGTTGAGATTCGCCTGCGCGCGCGCTTCCGCGCGGAACCGTTCAACGAGATCGGGATTCTTCGAAAGATCGGGGTTCAGGACCTTCATCGCGACCATGCGGTCGAGACCGGTGTCGACCGCTTTGTAAACGACACCCATCCCGCCCTGCCCGAGTTTTTCTAGAATCTTGTAACTGCCAATCTCGGTTCCAATCATGAGGCGTTAATTAACTCCCAACGACGGCCGTGTCCCTGATGGACTTGGCAGGCGTTCCTTCGATGCGCACGATTTGAATCGTGATGTTATCAAGCCCTCCGCGAGCTTTCGCTAGTTCGACCAACTTGCGGCACGCTTCTCGAGGAGGGTTTTCAGAGGCGGCGGCCAGCATTTCTTCGTCGCTCACTGTGCCATGAAGACCGTCGGTGCACAGCAATAAAAGATCGCCCGGTTGCAAGGGTATCGGGGCTTGAGCGAAATCTACTTCGACGGGCGAGTCCGAACCAAGTGCGGAGGTGAGAATGTTTCGCGATGGATGAGTCTTTGCCTGCTCCGGCGTTATCAACTTGCTGTCTATCATTTGCTGGACATAGCTTTGATCTCGCGTCAATTGAACGATCGAACCTTCGCGGAGCAAATACAGACGGGAATCACCGACCTGGCCGTATGTAACGCGATGGTCCTGGAGAATTGCGGCCGTACATGTGGTTCCCATTCCCGCCAATTCCGGGTGAGTGCGAGCATATTCTTGAATCGCGGCGTGGGCGGAGTGGAAGGCATCTTCAAGCACACTGGCGGGATCCTCGGCGGGTCCCGTCAGAAAAACGTCGCGCAGAGAATCGACAGCGAGTTTGCTGGCTACCTGGCCGCCTTCTTGACCACCCATTCCGTCTGCGACAACGACGAGACGCCCGCGCTTCAACGCATCGTCGTCATTTTCGGGTTCAGCGTAGCAATAGTTGTCTTCGTTTTCGGGCCGTTCACAACCCACGTCGGTTAAATTTGCGAGCTCAATTCCGGGTCGAATCTTCATATCACCGAGATTACCCTAGAGACGCTTGAATTTCACAATCACTTCGCCGAAGCGGATTTCGTCGTTGTCTTTCAGTTCCTCGCGAACAACTTTGCGATCGTTGAGGTAAGTTCCGTTGGAGGAATCCAAGTCCGTGAGCAGAAATTTTCCGTCTTCGTACCGAATGCTTGCGTGCTGGCCGGAAACGGTGTTGTCGCGAAGAATCACTTGGGAATCCGAAGCGGAGCCGACGGTGTTCTTACCATCGTGCAGGCGGAAATCTTCACCCTTCTGATCGCCGCTCATCGCGACGAACCAGCCGACGACAGGCGGTTTACGTTTTTCGGAGATGAGCACGGTTCGCCGTCCGGCACCTGGGACGGCGCCCGCGGCGGCGCCTGAACCTGCGCTTGCGCTGGCACCGGGGCTACCGGCGCCGGGAAAATCCTTTGAACTGTCCGTTTCCAGACGTGTCTTAGCCGGGGGCGGAGCTGCCGGCACTTGATAACCCGTCGTCTGGCATGTGGGACAAGTGTCCCAGGATTCCTCCATCTGATGACCCTTGGCGCAGAATTTTGACATGTCAGACTCCTCGATTGCAGTACTGCTACGAATTAAAATAAGTGAAGACGTTCGAACCTTTCTTGCCGAGAAAAATTCGGTCGCCGTTGCGCAGTCCGACCTTGCTGACTTTCGGCGATTCGACTGAGTTGACGTACGTACCATTCGACGAGCCTTTGTCGATGACCACGACTTCGCTGCCGGAGGGGACGATCCACGCGTGCTCGCTCGACACCGTATCGTCCTGCAGAACGATCTGGCATTTCGGCGACCGACCAATCAGCAAACCTTCCTTTGGAACCTTGAAAGTTCGTCCGGAAAGTGCGCCCGCCGTAGCCTGGATATTTCCATATCCTTGGGCCGGAGGCAGAGTTACTGGCGAGGGCTGCGCTTCGATGCGCGTTCCGCCCGGCATCGCTCCCGCTGGATGTGCCGCTTTTGCCGGAGCAGAGGATCGCGAGCGCATCACCATCGCGGCGATAGCGAGAATAGCGATGCCGACCAGGACGTAGAGAATCCAGGGACCCGATTGGTTGTCAGAAATTTTATCGACGATCGTTTCGTTATCGGCGCACTCGACGGCTGAAGCGCGGAGCCTGACTGCATCGGGAAGGCCGGGCATGAACTGAAGCACATCGTCAAATTCGGGAATCGACGTGCGGCACTTTTTTTCGTCAAACAGATCGAGGGCCTTCCTCCAATGCTGCGTGAATTCTCCAGCGTCGGGGGCCACTCCTTCACGGCGGACGAACTCCCAGGCAGTATTGATGGGAACGAAGAAATTGAAGCCCTGAGTTGCATCCGAACCGGCTGTAGCGATACCGATGACTTCACCCTGCATATTGAAAGCCGGGCCACCGCTATTTCCGTGGGTGATTGCCGCGTCCGATTGAAGAACGGGGGTGCTGGTGGCAGCGAGAGTTTTAATCGCGGAAATGCTGCCGCTTGTCACGGAGGGAACCAGCGCCGACTGATTGCTGATCAGATCGTTCCCGCCCCAATCGGAAGCTACTCCAGGATAGCCGATCACTTCGATGCGGTCCTGTTCACGAACCTTCGAGGAGTCGCCGAGGGGCACCGAGGGCAGATTGGTTCCATCGATCTTGACGATTGCAACGTCTTTTCCTACGCCGATCTCAGGGCTGAAATTTGGAGTCAGTTCGCCGGGAACGTGGGTGCCGTTTGCGAGATACACCGTGAGGGTCGGGTGCTCGTAGCGGAACTGGACCATGTGAGCGGCGCGGACTTTTTCCTTTAGATCCGGCGTTAAAGGAGGGCGGCCCTTGCTTCTGAGAAGGGCGTCGTATTCCTCGAAAAACTCATTTTCGACTTTCGACTGAAGAGTTTCTTCGAGTTTTTGCTTGGACTGCGGGTCGTTAATTTTAGCGTTCTGAACCACGTGACCGTTCGTGATGAGATATCCGTCGTGCCGGAACAGAAAGCCGCTTCCTGCCGTCGAGAGGTACGGACTGCGCATCTGGAACGGCTGTCCCTGGAAGTACGCATTTACCTTCACGGAGACGAGCACCAGGACTACGGCGGGCTTTAGTTCCAGAGTCCGCTTTTCGTCGGGCGTGAGCTGGTTTCCACTGATGACAGAGCCACTAAAAAAAATGATGAGGGCGAGGGGCCAGGCAATTCTCTTCACAAACCACCTCCAGATTTCTGGGGAAAACGGTATTCGCGAATCGGCCTAACAAGACTTTCTAGCTGGCGAGTTCGCTGCATAGCTTCGAGAGGTCTCCATCGGGGCGCTTTGCCCTGCGGCAGTTCCGGAAACGTGCGGTGTATATATAACTGTTTGGTAGAAGGTGTCAACGCATTCGCGGGGCCGGCACGGAAAGGGCTACGAACTTCCATCTACCTGATTCGGATTAAGTTAGCATTTGATCGCCTGGGGAGCACGAAAGGGAAGTGAACCTTCGTTGCTGACAGGTGTTGCGGGAGAATGTCAGCGGGGTGAAGACGCAAAGCCGGTCAAGCCAAGGACTTTATCCTTCGATTGCACCACGTGCTCGTACATGCGCACCCGCGCACGCTCGGGGTCGCGGTCCTGGATGGCTTTAAGAATTTCGCGGTGTTCGCGGCTGGGAGCCTCGCCATAGTACTCGATATCGATTGCAGCGAACATGATGCGCTCCATCTGCGAGCGAGCCTCATGCACAGCTTGGATCAGCATCTGATTACGAGATAGACGCGCGACGGTCGTATGAAAAGCTGTGTCCGCCTCGATGAAACGCACGCAGCTCTGCCTGTCGTCGGCGCGGCAGGTGACGCCGGCGAGTTCAGCGAGCTTTCGAAGAATTTCCGGGTCTCCCCCTTTGAACGCGGCGAGCTGAGCGGCCTCGCATTCTACGGCGCAACGGAATTCGTAGATCTCGTTCAAGACTTGAAGGGTGATTTGCGTCACGAAGTAGCCGCGGTTTGGGACGATGCGAAGGAGTCGTTCGTTTTGCAATCGGACGGCTGCCTCGCGTACCGGGGTACGGCTGCCTTTGTAGCGGCGGGCGAGGTCCTTCTCGTTCAGAGATTCACCGGGTTGGTAGACGCCATGAATGATGTCCCGTTTGAGCGCTCGGTATACTTTTTCGCCGAGCGTGGCGGTCGCACCGGTGGCGGCAGAGTGCGACGGCGGCAGCGGGGCGGGCGAGGCAAAAGAAAGCCGTCGAGTTTTACGGCGAAGAGCTATCTTAGGCAAGGCGCCTCCGGTTTGCGATATGAGCTATTGGCATTCTTCACATTTTACGAGATTCTGTCAAATGTATACCATATGCATACAAGAACCATTTTCTTGACATCCGTGAATGCGGCAGTATAGGGTTCGCTGGCACCTTCATAGCGCGCGCTTCAGTGCAAACGGCGAATGCACTCTCGCAACGGAAACGCCGAAAGGACGATTCATGAACCGCATTCTTGGCGGCAGCGAGACGAGCGAGATTCGCGGGATATTCCCGGTTGACTCTCTTCGTGCTGCCTTTCCCGCACTGAAACATGCCGAGCCATTCGTCTTCCTTGACAATGCGGCGGGAGCGCAGATACCACAAGTGGTTTTTGACGCCGTCAACCGGCATCTGCTCGAGTGCAACGTCCAACGAGGCGGCCGCTACCCGCAGAGCCGGGAAGTAGATGCAACAGTCGCGCGTGCGCGACAGAGCGTGGCGGAACTATTGAACGCACGAAGTCCGAAGGAGATCGCGTTCGGAATGAATGCCACTTCGTTCGTTCGCATCATTAGTCTGGCAATTGGACAGATGCTCGGCGATCGAAACGAAATCGTAGTTACCGATCTGGATCATGAAGCGAACGTGGCGACTTGGCTTGCGCTCGAGCGCGACGGCGCGAAGTTCAAGTGGTGGAAGATGCGTCCGGACGGAACGCTGAATCCGGAAGATCTGAAGCCGCTCGTTACGTCGCGGACGCGCCTGATAGCGTGTACGGTGACCTCGAATGCGCTGGGCTCGGTAGTAGATGTGGGTGCGGTCGCAAAGATCGCGCACGCAGCTGGAGCGGAGGTATTTCTCGATTGCGTTCACTTCGGGCCACACGGGCTGATGGACGTGCAAGCCTGGGATTGCGATTACCTGGTGTGTTCGGGTTACAAAATTTTCGCGCCGCATATGGGATTCCTGTGGGGACGTCTCGAGTTGCTGCAGGCATTGCCGACGTTCCGCGAGGATTTTATTCCGGATGAACCGCCGGTAAAAATCGAGGCGGGAACCTTCGTCTATGAAAATGTAGCCGGGATGGATGCTGCGATCGGATATCTGGCTCAATTGGGGAAAAGGCTCGGAGGCGATGACGCTGCTGCGTCGCGTCGCGCCAATCTCACTCGAGCGATGGCGGCGATTCGCCAATATGAAGAGATGCTTTCGCTTGAGATGTTGAGGGTGCTGAACGACTCGGGCGCCACGATCTACGGCATTCGTGAAAAGGGGCGAGTCGGGGAACGAGTGCCGACGTTTTGTTTCAATCTTCCAAACGTCGCGCCGGCAAAGGTTACTGAAGAAATGTCGCGCGCCGAAATCGGCATTCGCGACGGGCACATGTATGCACCGCGGTTGATGGAAAAGCTTTCTCTTAGCATGGATTCGGGCGCCGTGCGGGCGTCGCTCGTGCACTACAACACTCTCGAGGAAATTCAGCGTTTTGGAAACGTTCTGCTCGATCTGAGTAAACATGCCTAGCATTCCTACTTCTGCTGAGGCTCCGGCCGATTCGCAGGACAGCTCTCAGCAGCTGCGGCGGAGGCTCAACCAGCGGCAGTTGTCGATGTTGGCGATCGGCGGCGCGATTGGTGTCGGTTTATTCCTGGGCAGCGGAGTTACGATTCAACTCGCGGGCCCGGGCGTAATTCTGAGTTATCTCGCCGGGGCTGTCGTTGCTCTGATCGTCGCGTTCTCGCTCGTCGAAATGGCGGTCGTTCATCCGGACGCGGGCTCGTTCGGCGTATACGCTGAAACCTATCTGAGCCGATGGGCGGGTTTTGCCGTGAGAGCAACGTACGGATTTGTGCAAATGATTGCGATCGGCGCGGAAGTTACGGCCGTGGCGATTTATTTTGCGTTCTGGTTTCCGAGTGTTCCCCAATGGGTGTGGGTCCTCGGCGTCTCGGTCCTTCTTATCACCATCAACACATTGCAGGTGGCGCGGTTTGGAGAATTCGAGTACTGGTTCGCATTGATCAAGGTTGTGGCGATTCTGGCGTTTATTGCGGTCGGCGCCGGATTGATTTTCGGCATCGGACCGCGGCCGGCGATAGGGCTTTCGAACCTCGCAGCACACGGAGGATTTTTACCGCATGGTTGGACAGGTGTGTGGCTCGCGCTCACGCTCGTATTGACGAGTTACATGGGAGTGGAAGTAATTGCCGTGACGGCAGGTGAAGCTGAGAAACCTGAGGAAACGATTCCGAAAGCGATGCGGACGATTGTATTTCGGCTGATCGTATTCTATCTGCTCGCGATTACCGTGATGCTGGCGATGACTCCGTGGGATCAAGCCGGTGCTGGGAATGGGCTCACGGCGAGTCCCTTCGTGCGTGCATTCGCGATTGTTGGAGTGCCGTATGCCGCAGCAATTATGAACGCGGTGGTGATTACGGCGGCGTTATCGAGCTGCAACACGGATTTATATCTAACGACGAGGATGCTGTTCTCGCTTGCGCGCGGGCGGTACATTCCGGAATGGATCGGCACGCTCACGAAGAACGGCGTACCGGGTCGCGCACTGGCAATCTCGTCGGCAGGAATGGCGGCGGCCATTTTTCTTGCGATCTATGCACCAGCGAAGGCGTTCCTGGCGCTGTATGGTATCGCGGTAGCAGGAATGTTTTTCGTGTGGACCGTGATTCTGTTAACTCATATTGCTTTTCGACGCTCGCTGGGCAAGGAACGAATCGCGAGGCTTCCAATGCATTTGCGTTTCTATCCGTACTCGACAATTTTGGGAATTGTGGCGCTCCTTGGGATTACAGTGGCGACGTTTTTCGTCGAGGGGCTGGAGCACACGGTGCCGACATTCGCTGTATTCCTACTTCTGATCACGCTCGCCTACTGGTTCACCGGACGAGGAGCAACGGACCAAGCCCAGGCGAAGCGCTGAGCCAAATTACGCCGACCTCATCACGCTGATTTGCTCCATCCGTAATTTCGATTGGCGGCGTACGAGTGGTATACCAGTAGAATCGCCTTGACATACCTTCCGGTGCGGTGTAGTTTCCGCTTCAATTCGGGGTTTCACGGAGGAAGACTTGAGACACATTCGCGCTGCACGACTTTACTGTTTTGCGGTGATGTTGCTCCTCATTTGCGCTGGTGACTTGGCGGCTCAGTCATTTCCCGGTCGCATCAATGGCGTTGTGAAAGACCCGCAGGGCGCGGCCGTGCCCGATGCGACCGTGAAGCTCTCGAACCCGTCGACGGGACTCGAGCGGACCGAGACGACTGACGCGAACGGCGAGTTTAACTTCCCGAACCTCGCGCTTGGCAGCTATCGACTGACCATCAGCAAGACGGGCTTTCAAACGATGGCGCTTACTGACATCGCAACGTCCGAGAGTCTGGTAAATACGGTCACGCCAACACTGACAGTTGGAACGCTGACCTCCGAGGTGCAAGTCACGTCGGCGCCGGCGCTACTGCAAACTGAAACAGCCTCCGTGGGCGGACAGCTTACCGAGCAGCAGGTCACGGCCCTTCCGATTGGAAACAGCGACTACACGCGGTTGGCGCTGGTTCTTCCCGGAGTCACGCAGAACAGCAACTTTGCTTTTGCGCAGTACACGATCAACGGCTCGCGCTCGCGATCGAACGGATTCAATATCGACGGATCCTCCGACACAGACCCTTCGACGTACCTTCCCTCGATCAATGAAGGCGGTAACTCCGCCACGGCAGCTACGCGGTTGCCTTTGGATGCGGTTCAGGAAGTGAGCATTATTGCCGCGGGCAATGCGGACTCGGGACAAAATTCCGGCAGCGTGATGAACGTGATCGTCAAGAGCGGAACCAACCAGTTCCACGGGACTGCCTACGAGTTGCACCGCGACGCAGCCCTTGACGCAGCAAACTTTTTTGAGACGCCCAGCACCAAAGCGCCTTTTGTGTGGAATGAGTATGGCGGCACAGTTGGCGGCCCGTTCATTATTCCCCACGTTTATAACGGGACGAATCGCACTTTCTTTTTCGCAGGGTACGACGGCAGCCAACTGCGACTGGGTGTAACGCAGAACGGATTTGCTCCCACAGCGGCGCAGATCGCCGCCGATACGGCGATCGTTCAATCGAAGGGAATCGTCCCGAATCAGTTGGGACTAAATATTCTTGGCCTCTACTCCTCCTTGGGACTTTCGGGACCATTCGTTGCGGACAACCGCGGCAGACAATCGCCGAATAGCGGTGTCTTGAAGATCGACCACAAGATATCGGATTCAGATTCGCTTTCAGGCCGCTACCTGCAGGGCGACGGATTCGACGAGTTTCCGGGTGGCGGACCGGGTCCGGGCGGCGGCTCGCAGTTGGAACCCTGGTTTGGGGTGACTCCGACGGTGGCGAGCAACTTTGCCGTCAGCGAGGTTCACATATTCAATCCAAATCTCATCAATACGCTGCGGCTCGGGTGGAATCGGTTTAGTCAATTCCAGAAGGGCCGGGACGCGAACGTTGATCCCACTACACTCGGCTTTGACACTGGGGTGGGGCCAGAGAGCTTCGGTATTCCGGAAATTGATATCGGGTCGAGTACGCAAACAGCTACTTTCACTCCGGGTCGCTTCGCGAACCTCGGATTGCAGTATGGAGCGGGAGGACGTGTCGCTACCAGCTACCAGATTGCTGACGACGTGAGTTTGACGCGCGGGAAGAACGCGTTTAAGTTTGGATTCAATTACTTGCACAACTACTCTGACTACACCGTCGCCGGGTCTCGCGGCATCTATACGTTTGATGGATCCCAGTTGGCTATTCCTGACGGCCTCGCGAATAACGGTTTCGATGCTTCGTTAATAGATTTGATCGCAGGTATGCCGTCGCCCGGATCGTCCCTCACGAACATCACACGCGTGGGGACCAGCCGCGTTAACGTCAGTCAAAACATCATCAGCGGTTTCGCAATGGACAATTACCGGTTGACACCGAATCTCACACTGATCGCCGGACTGCGTTACGACTTCTTCACAACGGTCCATGAAGACCATGGCCGTTTCTCGGCGTTCGACCCGGCGCTGGGTCTTGTTCCGGAATCAGAACTGCCTGGCGGCACAATCTATAACGCTCCGAAGAACAACTGGGGACCGCGAATTGCCCTCGCGTACACGCCTCCAATTGAACTGCTCCATGGACGTGCGACGGTCATCCGGGCGGGATTCGGGATTTACTACGATACGATCCCATTGAACAATTTCGAGGAAGGGCTTGCTCTAAATCCGAGCGGTCCCACGGGCGGCGTCACGATCGTTCCCAACGCGCCGATACCCTTCGGAGTCGGAATTCCGAGTTTCGGAACTGGCACGCCGGTGCCGCCCTTCAATATCACAAGCATCCAGCACAATCTCAAAACGCCGAACACTCAGGTCTATACCCTCAATATTCAGCAGGAATTGAGTCAGAGATTTGTATTTCAAATCGGATATGTCGGCAGTCACAGCATTCACCAATTGCAGCTATTGGACATAAACCAGCCGACGCCTGGGGACAACGACCCGGCAGCGGAACAAGCGCGGCGTCCTTTCAACACCGAATTCCCGACTCTGTCTCAGATCAACACAATATCGTCAGCCGGCTGGTCGCACTACAATTCGTTGCAAGCCATACTGAAGTCGAACAACTGGCATGGTCTCACGACACAGCTCTCGTTCACTTGGTCGCACAATATGGACACTGCTTCCGAAGTGGAAGACTTCAGTGGCACGAGCGGCTTTGTTCCCCAAGATTCTCGGAATCTTGCCGGTAGCTACGGAAATTCCGAGTTCGATCAGCGCCGGGCGCTCATCTGGACGTACGTTTACGCGCTTCCGAACCCGAAAGTTGAAGGTGCATTCGGCTACGTGTTGAAGGATTGGCAGGTGTCAGGCACCACGACGGCGCGAGACGGTCTCGCGGCACCCCTTCTCACTTTTGGCGACGAAGACGGAGTGGGAAATTTCCACACGCGATTTAATTGCATCGCTCCCATTCACTATCAGCTTAGAAATTTGTCGGAGCCTTATGCTTCGCAAAGTTCATTCGTAGCGCCTCCTGAAGGAACCTTTGGAGATTGCCCGCGCAACCCTCTCGTGGCGCCGGGCTTGTACGCCTGGGATATGTCGATCCAAAGGACGTTCAAATTCGGCGAGCGTTACGGGCTTCTATTCAGGACAAGCTTTTTCAACGCATTTAACCATCCAAACTTTGCGGAACCGTCTCCTGATATCACAACTCAGATCACGGCCACGGCTGACGACGGAAGCTTCGATTCTCACTTCGGAGTTGGGGGGCCGCGAAACATTCAGTTCGAGTTGAAGTTCATGTTTTGAGCAGGTAGCAAGTATTGCCGCGTCTGAGTAGGAGTGTTTGACTCGGGCGCGGCATCGCCTGCGACTCCTCGTTTATTTATTCGAACAGACCTAAGAGGCTTTGAATTCGAGAAGTTTTTCTGCAGAGGGAGGCAACGTGCGCTACGGGGCCAGATTCAACACTGGAGCTCTCATTCTAGCCGCTGCCTTGAGCATCGGCGCGACTGGCGTGGCTCGCGCTCAGAATCCGCCGCCGGGTCCAATTGAGATATCCGTCGACGCTACCCATGCTCCACAGAGAATACTTCACGCAAAGCTGCAATTCCCTGTGCGGACAGGGCCGCTGACTCTCTACTATCCGAAGTGGATGCCGGCCGATCATTCACCAGATGGTCCGATTCCGAATTTGGCGGGATTGAAATTCTCAGCTGGCGGGAAAGAAATCCCGTGGCATCAGGATCTCGTGGATATGTATGCGTTCAACCTCGATATTCCACAGGGTGTCTCTACGCTTGACGCCTCGCTGGATTTTTTGATTTCCGCGCCGGGACCCACGATCGATTTCAGCGCGTCCGGATCGGCGAAGCTGTTCATTCTGATGTGGAATCAGGTTGTCCTGTATCCGAAGGGCTGGCCGGCGCACGAGTTAACTTTTAATCCGGCATTGACCCTGCCGCAAGGGTGGAAGTTCAACACGTCGCTTCCTGTTGCGAGCCAGTCCGGAAATGGCGTTACGTTTTTGCCGGTTCCTCTGGATCTGCTGATCGATTCACCAGTGCAGAGTGGGGAGTTTACCCGCGTCTATCAATTGAATCCGGGTGCGAAGCCCTCGCATGAAGTGGACGTGGCTTCGGACGATGCCTGGGCGCTCGATATTTCGCCGGACCTGATCGAGCACTACAAGCGTCTTGTCGCAGAGGCTGGCGCGCTCTACCAGTCGCATCACTACCGCGACTATCATTTTCTTCTTACACTTAGCGACAACGTGCTGCCTCTCGGTCAGGAACACCATGAGAGCAGCGACGATCGTGTCGCCGAGCACACTCTTGTCGACCCCAACGGAAGGATGCGAGAAGCGGGATTGTTCCCTCATGAGTTTAGCCATTCCTGGAACGGGCAATATCGCCGCCCAGAAGGATTGGCGACTGCGGATTTCCAGCAGCCAATGAAAGGCGAACTCTTGTGGGTGTATGAAGGTCTTACTGAGTACTTAGGAACTCTTCTCTCTGCGCGGAGTGGGCTGCTGACGCCGCAGCAAACACGCGATTATATTGCGCTAACTGCATCAACAACGGACCACCGCGCTGGTCGCCAATGGCGTTCGCTACAGAACACGGCAAATGCCGCGCAAATGTTGTATTTTTCGCCGCCGGAGTGGTCTTCCTACCGGCGAAGCGTCGATTTTTACCCTGAGGCGGTGCTGATCTGGCTCGAAGTCGATGCGACGATTCGAAAGCTAACCAGCGATCACAAGTCGATGGACGATTTCTGCCATGCGTTCTACGCGCCACCCGATGGAGAGCCCGAAATCAAAACGTACACGTTCGATGACCTCGTTGCGACGTTGAATCAGGTGGCGCCTAACGATTGGCGTTCGTTTCTACGCGAACGATTGGATTCAACTGCGGCGACTGCGCCACTGGGCGGGATCACGGGCGGAGGCTGGAAGCTTGTGTATACGGATGAGCCCAACGAGTTTCTCGCGGCCGGGGAAGCGGAATCAGGCGGAGGAGATTTTACTGCTTCGATTGGACTGAGAGTGCGAGGAGACGGAATGGTAGTCGATTCTATCCCTGGAATGCCAGCGTTTGAAAGCGGCGTGAGCCCATTCCTGAAAATCGTTGGAGTCAACGGCAGGCAATTTTCCGTCGATGAACTGCGGCGCGCAATTCGAGATTCGAAGTCCAGTTCCTCGGCAGTCGAGATCGTTGCGATGAATACCGGGACGCTTGAGAAGCACGAAATTCGCTACCAGGGCGGCAGCCGTTATCCTCATCTGGAACGTGTGGATGGATCTACCGACTATTTGGGGGAGATTCTGAAACCCCTGACGCCGGTGGGCGTGCACTAACGATTGATCGAAGGAGTCTCGGTCATCCGCTGATAGGGGTTTCCTGATTCAAGATGGCGACCCAGCGCTTGCCGCGCTTGATCCAAGTGGTGCTCTCGATCACTGGGCTTGACGGAAACGCTTTGCCGCCTTCCTCGCCGAGGCGCAGGGCCTCATAGCAGAGAATCACTGTGGTTGCATTCGGCATGAACCCGCGAACGCCGCGAATTTCGTAGCGAGAAATCGTGCGTTCGCTCATGGTTGCGAGGTATTCCGGCTGGAGGACGATTCCGCTTTGGAAGATCATTACCGCATCGGAGGGCACGAGCTTCTTGAATTCCCGAACGTCTCTGTCCTGAGCCGTCTTCCAAACGCGTTCTTCCAAGCGAATCACGGATTTTATGATTGACGCGGAAGAGCGAGAATTTTCGCTAGACTCCCTAGCGGAACGGCGTAGCTTCATCATGGCCACCATGTTTTCAGGTATGAGATTCGACTTTCACGGTCTGTTGATGCGCGCATTGTATGCTGAACCGTTCCAGTGTTTTTCTGTTTTTGAGATGCAGAAGCTACTTATTTAGAGCGGAATCTGGCGGTGTGCGACCGGAAGCACCCAGAACATGATGTGCAGCACAGTCAGGTTAATTTTCAAGAGAGCGCTTTCTTACGGAGGCCGTACACTTGCCCGCTAAAGCCGATTTAGATGCTGTCCGCAATCAATTTCCGGTTTTCAAGCGGAAGATTTATCTGAATTCGTGCTCGCAGGGAGCGCTTAGCGATGCCGTCGAAGCTTCGCTTCTGGAGCATATTCAAACCTGGCATGAAGACGGCTCGCCATGGGACCGCTGGGTGGAACAGTACGAGGCTGCGCGATCTTCGTTTGCGCGATTCATCGGCGCAACGCCCGACGAAGTTGCAATCGTGTCTTGCGCCTCGAACGCGATTAGTGCAATTGCGAGTTCACTGAAGTTTGACGGGAAACGCCGCAAAGTGGTGATGGGCGAATACGAATTCCCCACGATGGGGCAGATTTGGCTCGCGCAACAAGTACGTGGCGCCGAGATCCAATTCGTCGCGTCACAAGACGGGGGCATTCCTGCGAGTGCGTACGCCAAGGCGATTGACGACCAGACGTTGATCGTTCCCGTGACGGGCGTTTGCTTCATGAACGGAGCTCGCTCGGCAGTGCCTGCGGTGGCAAAGCTTGCACGTGAACGCGGCGCGCTGGTGAT
>Ga0210387_10001535_pt1 | contig 17449 bp, 8 predicted proteins | sample IncBWC7OmetaG_FD_160108 | JGI IMG/M metagenome (GOLD analysis project Ga0210387, IMG submission 160108) | Forest soil microbial communities from Barre Woods Harvard Forest LTER site, Petersham, Massachusetts, United States - Inc-BW-C-7-O ...
CCACGAGTTCGCCATTGGAACACGCGCCATTGTGAGGACCGGTGGTAAGGCTGATGCAATCAGGCAAGCCGAAAGAGGAAGCGGGGAGCGGGCCGAAGTTGGCAACGCCGCCGAAGTCCAATTCGAAGATCTGCTGTCCACCGGAGGGGCGCAGCAAGATGATGTTGGCATCGGCGCCGAATTTGAAGGTGTGGCGACCTTTCGTCCAGGTGACGTTGTCCGTGAACTGGAAGCGCTTCTCCACGCGGTTGACTGTGGAGTAAGGCTCGCGGCCGAAGTACGCGTAGCCGGGAATATTGACGCCCAGCTCCGAGCCGCCGGGAAGATTAGAGAAGCCGAAATAGTTGCTGCGGCGAGCGAATTGGAAACGGAATTCATTGAAGATTGTGTCGCTGGCGATGGTGGTGTGCTGGAATGTTGCGTTGACATCGTGCAGCCAGTTCACGCCCACGCGCGACCCCGCGTTTTGCCCGAAGACCTGGTTCTGCGCGGTAGTCTGAATCCCGGTGGTGTAAGAAGGAGCTACGCCCACGCGCAGGAACGAATTGTTCTTGGGGTTCCAGACGTGATCAAGACGCGCGGACCATAAGCTGGTTTTCTCCGAAGTGGGGAAGTTGCCGCGGATCGAATTCAGCCCCACAAAAGACGAGGGCAGCCCCGCCACACCAAAGGAATAGTTGGGGTCGAGCGGATTCACCGGAACGTTGGCGCAATTCACCGTGCCGATCTGCGCGCCGGCAGGAAGGATGGGGCAGGCGAGGGGAATGGGAAATTGCGCGCCAGGGCCGGGGTTCACGAGTCCACTGGTGAGAGCGGGTGCCACCGCGCCATAGTCCAGGCGATTCAGGGCCACGCTGGAAGCTGAGCCCATCAAGATGGCGTATTGCGAAGCGAGCGTCGCGTTGATCGGCAAAAGAGTTGTGAACGCGGCGGCTTGAGCTTGCGTCAGTTGCACGGGAAGCACGGTGGTCGGGCTGGTCGGCACCTGGACAGTTTGCAGACCGAAATTGTCCTGCCCAATGCTAGAGAAGCCGGTCTCTTCGCGTTGCGTGTACTCGTAAGAGAAAAAGTAGAACGTTTTGTCCTTCTGAATGGGTCCGCCGAGGGTCAAGCCTGTTTGAGCACGCGTGTAAGCCTGCTTGACGGGAACGAGCTCGCCGGCGGCGTTCACTTCACCCGAGAAGGGGTTGCGGGCCTGGAAGGCGCTGTTGCGGAGGAAACCGAAGACGTTGCCGTGGAATTCGTTAGTGCCGCCCTTGGTGACGATGTTGACCACGCCGCCGGTGGCCCGGCCATATTCCGCGTTGTAGTTGCTGAGAATCATCTGGAATTCCTGCACGCCCTCTTGCGACAGCGTGGTGCGCACCCCGTCTACGGAGTTATCGCCGAAGTCAGCGCCATCCACGCTAACCATGTTGGAGCGGGCGCGCGCGCCGCTGATGTTCAAGCCACTGTTGGGCGCCGGACCAATGGTGGGAGCGACGTCGCGAGTGGTTTGCGAATTGAGCAAAGTGAAATTGATGTAGTTGCGGCCGTTGATGGGGAGGTTGTTGATCTGGCGCTGCTCCACGGTCTGCGCGCTTTCACTGCGGGTGGTCTCAATAGGGGCAGTTTCGGTAGTGACGGTGACGATCTGCTGCTGCGTGCCGATCGTGAGGGTGACGTTGAGAATGGCTTCCGCGCCTACCGTTACCTGGACCGCAGAGTTCTCGTAAGGGGCAAACGTGGAGGGGCCTTCCACTCGGACTTTGTACTCGCCGGGAGTCAGGCCGACGATGCGGTAGCGGCCGACTTCATCGGCGGTAGCGGTACGTTCCGCTCCAGTCTTCTCGCTGGAAACGGTGACTTTTGCGCCGCTGACAGCCAATCCTTGCGGATCGCTAACGACTCCGGTAAGCGTAGCGGTATTAACTTGAGCGAAAGACGCGGCCACCCCGAACAGCCCAAACACAAAGACCCCGCAAAGAACCGCAAACGCAAACCACGAATGTCTGCGTGGCATACCCTTCCTCCTTGTGAACTCAGCCGGTGCCGCTACCCCTAGCGGAGGTGTCCCCCGTGAGAAGGCCTTCGATTGGTGCGGCTTGTTAGACCGCAATGAAACGGACTTTGCAACTTTAACCGAGTGGCGGCAAGGGGCTACGCGATTGTGAGGGATGAAGTGCCCAAGCGGTAATGGCGCGAATCTATGCCGTTTTGAGACCCTGAAGGGAAGGCGAACGAAGTGGATCGGATCGGACTGGCGGCCGATATCCGGATTGCCACGCGATTAGCGCTGCTCCAAGACTGTCGTCGAGGGGCGGGAATCTTCGGGTCAAGCCCATGCAGGGACGAGAAATGAAGGTGTGCTGCGGACCCGGAGGTGGTCAGTCTGTTAGCTTGAAATACTGACGCCATGCGACGGAGTCTCCGATCAAGATATCGACGCGATAGATGCCTGGCGTAAGCGTAGAAAGCGGCAACTGCCAGCTTCTTTCGAGAGATTCCCCACGAGAGAGATTGAGCTTTTCAACTTTGCCCGTGCCCACGGAATGGTTGTCGACATCGTAGAGCTTAATGACCGACCTCGATTTCACGTTCTCGGGAGCATTGAAATGAATGATGGCGTTTGCCGACGTATCGCCTTTTCGAAAGGCGACCTTTAGTTCGCGTTCTCCGGGCACAGGTGCTCTCTTTTTTGAGCCGTCTTTGGCACCTTGGATCAGCATGCCGAAAAGAACATAGCGTGTGTCCGTGACCACCGGCATCATCTCGCCTTTTGCCCATAAATCCTTGAGGGATGTAGGCGCGGAGCCAACGGATTGAGGGAGTAGGCTCGCGGCAACCGAAGTGCCCCCGGTGGAGTAATAGGCGGCTTCAGAGATATCAGTACTTATATCGCTTCCCACGCTATTGATGAGGGACGCCGGAAGAGCGCCGCCCAGAATTCCGACCACTCGCCCCTGCTCGTCAAGGAGTGGGCCGCCAGTAGCGGTGTAGTTGTAAATTCCGGAAATATTGATGCGGTCTCCCCAGCCGGGGTGAAGACGCCCTTGAGTAAGCCTAGAGGTGCTTGCGGACTAGGCGGCGGAGGCGCTCGCGATCTTCGTCTTTCATGTGGACGAATTCGACGCCGTTGCCGTCGGGGCCGAGGTTGCGGACGACTGCGGTGAAATGGATTTTCTTGAGGCCGCTGCGGACCTCGAGCTGGATGGAATCGCCAACGCAGAGGCGCTGCGCGGATTCCAGGTAAGCGCCGCCCAAGCTGATGGTCTTCACGCGAGCCATGGACATTTGCGGAGAAGCAATCTGTGCGCGCAGCGGCGACTCCAGCGGGATGCGGGCATAGCGCCGCGGCACAACAAAATTTCCCAGCGGTGCGGCAGCGGGTTCAAAAGCGGCGCGCGCTCTTGCGGAGGCGGGACTTTCTTCCATCATGGCCAAAGCATCTTCGGCGGAAGCGCGCAGGCCGGCGGGCTCGACGAACGTGAGGCCTTCGCGTTTTGCCGCGAGTTGGCGAAGAAGTTCGACGGCTTCATAGGCGCGCATGCGGCCGAGGGCTTCGATGGCTTTGATGCGGACAAACTGGTCGCGAAGCGTTTCGTGTTCACCCGCAGCGATTTCCATGAGCATGGGCACGGCAGTGGTTTCCTGGCCGATGCCTATTTGGTCGATCATCATGGGCACGACCAGCGGATGCGCGTCGGAGAGAATCGCGGAGAACACAAACGCGGTGCTTTGCGCGGACGCGGTGTTTGCCGGACGCGCCAGTTCGCTGACGGCGAGGTCCTGCAGATTCCATTCCCAACTGGCCATTGCGCGCGTGAGTCCGCGGAGCAGGCGATCAGGATCGGCGGCGGCGAGCAGTTTGATTGCGGCGCTGACACGCTGGCGGCGCGCCTCGAACAGACGCGTTTCGAGTAGCGTTAGGGCAGGGACGCCGATGGCGCGAAGCAATCGGGCCATCGGCGGAATCATTTCGGGGCCGCGCTGGTCGGTCAGAAGAAGAGTGAGGCGGTCGAGCAGGCGCTCCGGATCGCGCTGCAGAAGGCGCGGAAGAGCCTGATCGAGGGCGCGATTCGCGAGGGCAGCGTCCACCAGGAGCATCCAGCGATCATTAGCCACCAGACGATGGCCGAGTGCGGTCATGTGTTCGTGCTCGGCGTCGCGAGGCACGCGCTCGAGACTCAGCAGAATATTTTCAAAGCCGGCAAAATCGCCACGAGTCGAAGCAATGCGGCCCAGGGTTTCCAGGAACGACGCGAGCAGCGCACTGGTTTCCGGTACGGTCTCTTTTGCCAGGGCACTCATGGTGCCGCGGCTCAACTCCTCAGGAAGCTGATTGGGCCAAAGGGATTCCAAAACCGGAGTGAGCTCGCCAAGCCCGGCGGCTACGATGCGGCGCGCCGAGGAATCCGGGTGCTCAATCCTGCGGGCATAATTGAGCAGAATCGTGCGAGCTTCGCGACGCGGCGCATCCACGCCGGCAACGACAAGTTGCCGAAGCGTCTGGCGAATGGCGGCGATGGGCACGCACCAGATTTCCTGGCCGCGCATGACCGCCGACTTTTCGCGTTGCGGAAGCTCCAGCCAGAAGCGCTCCAGAAGTTGTTCGCGGAAGGCGTCGCTGGCCCAGGTGGCGGCTAGTGAAGAAAAATGCTGCGAGGCGTGCGGCCCGTGATAGCCGCCGGCCGCAACCAGCACGTCGGCAAACTTCTGCAGCGCGGGGCGAATGGCTATGGCAGAGAGCATGCCCGCGGCAAATTCGGAAGCCAGAAACTCCAGAATCAAACTTTGCGATAGCCGCAGCAGATAGGCTTGTGGGAATTCGCCTTCCTGCGGCGTGTAGTGGGTCATGGAGCCCAGCAGCAGGCGAACGGTGTTGCGGCTGGCGCGTTCCATGGACGAGTGAATGGCGTGCGCGGCGTCTTCGGCAGAGAGCCCGCGAGCCGCTTCCATTGGCGGCGTAAGGTGCCCGATCAGGCGGAGGGAGTCTGCGAGTTCCTCGGACTGTGGCGCGAGGATAGGGGTATCGCCGTTTTCCTGGGGTGCGTTTCCGCCGTAGGCAACTAGCGCCGCGATCAGGCTGGCCAGGACGGTATCGACTTTACGATCCGTCAACGTATTTACCTGAATCCCTTCCACCCGTTGCTCCCGGAGTTGCTCCGGCCACCAAGTCCGTCCCGTGCGTTTTGCCGGCTCATCCGATTTTAACAAGGTATCTTTCAGGAGTTGCGAGAAGGTGTCCAATTCGCCCACATGAAACTTTTCCGCGAAGAAAACGGTTTGCACTCCGGCGCGCTGAAGATCATTGGCAAGCGCGTGGAATTCGCCATGCGCGTCGGGAATATGCCCCTCGGTGATGGTGGGAACCACTACTCCGCCGCGCTCGATCCGAACCTCCAGGCCGCCGAATGCGCTGGCAACGCGCTTCAGGGAATCGTAAGCGGCGTCCAGATGATCCTGGACTTGCGGGTGCGAGCTCTCGTAAAGTCTGCGGGAACGCAACAGCAAATGGAGGGCGCGCAAAGCCTGTGTCGCGTCGGCCAGACGCGGATCGTTGGTGACCCGCTCCGGGCGCGTGACAACCTTCACAAACGGGGCAGCCCGGTGCGACTGCGGCTTATCCGCTTGTTCGTCGGCGAGAACTGTGGCTCGATTGACCAAGAGACCGTCCCAAAGTGCAAAACTCAAAAAGCCGAATGCAGCAAAACGCTTGTTTGCTCGGCAAGGGTTCAGAGCGCTCGAATAGAGAGACCACTGACCACGGGAGAAGTTACCCCCACTATCATTTTTGAGAGGATGGGGAGGGAAAGCTATAGTACGGATAGGGTAGTAGTGTAACTTTTTGCTACAACTGTTGACTGATTGGAACGGCAGGAGTTGCCAGCGTTTCGATTTTTGTTCGCCAGTTTACTACTTCAGTTGTTTCAGCACTTCGGTGACGTTCACCGTTCCGCCTTCGCTGGCTTGAACTCCGCGCTTGGCGACCTGATACCCCGCTAGGCGGATAGCGATAATGTGCGAGCCCGTGCGAATTTGCACGCGCGCAGGTGTGGTTTGGTTGGCCGGAGCGCCGTCTACGAAGATCTCGGCGCCGCTGGGGGTAGAGTCAACCTGGGCCCAGGCGACGTGAACCTGTGTCTTTTCTTTCAACTCCACGTCCAGCGTAGTTTGAATGTTGTCCTTTACCTGGACGTGCCCGGCGTACGCTTCATAGCCCGGCATCCGTAGCACAAGATCGTACTGGCCGGATGCAAGAGGAAGCGTCGTAGGGGTTTGCCCGGACTGTTTCGCGCCGTTGATATAGACTTCAGCGCCCGCGGGGCGACTGCTGACGTACAGGCCCTTGGCCAAAGCGTCCAGATGAATTCTCTGATCCAAGGACTCATGCTGCTTCAATTCGACTGCTGTCTGCACTGGCAGATACCCGTCCTTCTGCACCTGCAGACTGTAGCGTGCGGGGACCAGGTCGTTGAAGGTGCACGGCGCTTGGCAACTGGAAATGGCCCGTCCGGCGGGTCCGAAGATAGTAACCATGGCGCCCGGTGCGTCGGTGACCACGTTGACAGCGCTGTTGACGCTGGAGGTGGCGGGGCGGGGGGCGCTTTGGACGGCCGGTTGCGCCTGCGCCTGCGCCGGCGTCGAGATTGCGGCGGAAACTGGCGCATCTTCGTATTGAATGTCGTCTACGACACGAACGGAAGCCGGGGCATTGCGTATTAAACGAAGCAGGGCCGCGTGTTCGACGGGGCGAAGCTTACCTGAAATCGTAAGAGAGTTGCCTGTGCCGGAAATTTTGACGCGGGTACCGAAGCCTTTTTCCGCCACGGCTTCTTCGAAGCGTCCTTTGTATTCGGTGGCCGCAGCCGAAAGAGATGGGACTTTGTTCGCCGCAGGCACGGTGGTTGCTGGGATCTCCGGTTTTTTCTCCGGAGCAGAAGCGGCGGGAGGCTGCGCGGAGGCGCTCGTGGGAGTATTGTCCGGAGGCATCGTCGGACTGCTGGCCGCAGCGACGGCTGGAGCAGGCGAAGTCGCGTCCGTGGCCGCGGGCTGTTCAGTGACGGGAATTGAGATCGTCGAGGGTTGGATTGCTGTGGGAGCGGCCGGTTGCTCGGGTTGCTCGGATTTCAAAGCTTCGTAGGTTTTGTTGCGCTCGCGAGTGGCCTGGAATTCGGGCCGAAGCTTGTAACCGCCGTAGACTATCACGCTGAGCAACAGCAATGCGGCGAAGATGGTGCCAAACGAACCGCTCTTTTTTGGTTCCTCGAAAGTCTGGATGGCTCCGGTGCGCCGAATTACTGGCGTTTGCGACGGGTTGCCGCCATGCGATTGCAGCGAGCGCAGCGCGGGAGAAGATGAGGGATCACCGTGAAGTCCTCGCAAGCCGGGGCTCGCGGAGGCAAGAGCCATCGGGGAACCAGCGCGCGGGGAAATCATCGTGGCGTCCGGATTCTGTTCAGTGCCGCCCAGTCCGCGATAGTTGCGCAAGTCTTCGATCATCTCGCGGCAAGTCTGGTAGCGGACCTCTGGCTCCTTGGCCAGCGCACGCATGGCGATGCTGTTCAGGCCGGGGTGGATCGATGGATTCAGTTGGCGAGGCGGGACGGGATCCTCGTTCACAATTTTGTAGATGACCGTGGTGATGCTCTGGCCGGGGAACGGTTTTTCACCCGTGAGCATTTCGTAGAGCATCACGCCGAGAGAGAAAATATCGCTGCGGCCGTCGACGGGACGACCCTTCACCTGTTCCGGCGACATATAGCTGGGCGTGCCCATTACGTGCGTGGTTTGCTGCGCGGTGCCGAACTGCAGAATTTTGGCGGTGCCGAAGTCGGTGACTTTCACGGTGTCATCAGCGGTGAGCATCAAGTTGGCGGGCTTGATGTCGCGGTGCACGATGCTGCGCTCGTGGGCGAACTGCAGTGCGCTGCAGGTTTGCTCCATGATGCGCAAGACGCGGGAAGTGGGGAAGTGGTGGCCGGAGTCGAGCAGCGCTTGCAGGCTCTTGCCTTCGACCAGCTCCATAGTGATGTAGTACAAGCCGTTTTCTTCGCCCGCGTCGTAGACCACCACGATGTTGGGATGTGTGAGCAGGCCGGCGGCGCGCGCCTCGGTCTGGAAGCGAGCCAGGAGTTCGGGGCGCGAGAGGCCGGTGCCTTCTTCGCTGAGGCGAATGGTTTTGACGGCGACGGGCCGGCCAATTACCGGATCCGTGGCTTTATAGACGACACCCATGGCGCCGCGGCCAAGTTCGCCGAGAATTTCGTAACGTCCCGCTCGTACCGTCGTCGCCATGAAGTGGCGCCACCCCTCAGTAGTTACGTCTTGAGGAAATCACAGGGCCCGAGGTTGGATTGCGACCTCAATGCACAAGAGGCGAATCGATACAGAAGCGCGCTGCCTGCTTTGCTCATGGGCACGCCCTTCTCTAGATACACCCCTCGCCATTGTCGACAGTAACGAGCGAGCTTTCAGGGGGTCAACGCTACCAGAGTACTATTGTGCGGAACTGGATATGTCCGAACGGACAGGAGGGAAAGGGCGTCCTGTGCAAGTCGCACCGTGAAGAAATAGAGAGAGCAGATCCCTCACTGCGCCCGCCGGCGCGATGATACGCGTGCCGTAAGTTAAGCCGCGGGTGGAAGAGGTATAGGCCCCAAGGGCGGCTCAGGGGCGGGGCATGGTGTCCATGGGAGAGAGGGTGCGGTCGGGCATGGGGACGTTGATTTCGCGAATGGGGCGATCGACTTCGGTGGGACGTGCGGGAGCTTCGAGGCCGTCAGTGAGCAGAAAGCCTTCGAGGGCGATGCCGTTGGTCCAGACACTCTCGAGGGCGACGATATATTCGGCTTGCAATTCGTAGAGTTGACGCTGGGACTCGAGCACGCGGGGACGCGAGGCGAGCATCTGCGCGTGTTTTTCAAACATAAGCGTGTAGGCTTTTCTGGCGCGAGGCAGAATGTCTTCGCGATATTCGATGGCCATAAGCTTTGCGCTGGCGTACTGGTCGACAACGGTTGCGGCGCGTTCACGCAGCGTGAGGGCGATGCGTTCCTTTTCGAGCTTGGCGCGGTCCAGATCCGCCGCGGCAGCGGCGACGTTGCCCTGATTGCGATTGAAGATTGGCAACTGCACGGAAACTTCGGCGAGGCCTTCCCAGCCGATGGCGTGGGGAACGCTGGCGAGCCACTCGTTGTTGTACACCAAGCCGCCGCGTAGCTGCAGATCGGGGATGGAAGCGCGCCGGGCGCTGATGATGGCGGCTTCGGCGCGCGCCGCCGCAGTGTCGGCAAGGTGCGCGGCAGGACTCTGCGTGGCGATGTGTTCGGCGATTTGTTCTTCGTTCAGCTCGGGCCAGTTGTGCTCCAGATCGCCGGCGACGGTGGCCAGCGGAAGATCGGGGCGGCCGAGGGTGGCGGCGAGGGAGCGCCACTCTTCGCGCAGACTATTTTCCTGGATGCGCGCGGCGAGGCGCAGGCGTTGCGCCTGAAGCTCGGCGGTGAGCACCTCGGTTTCGTCAGCCTGACCGCTGTTCAAGAGCCGACGTTGCGTTTCGGCGAGTTGCTGCTCGATGTTGGCGAGGTCGCGGCGGGTGTCTAGCAGTTCCTGAGCGGCAAGGACGCGCGTGTAGGCAGTCTTCACGGCGGTTTCGACGCGCAGTTTTTGCTCTTCGGCTTCCGTTTCGGCGAGATTGCTTTCCTTGGCAAAGACCTCGCGGGCTTTGGAAAGCTTTCCGCCAGTCACAATGGTTTGCTGGGCGAAGAAGCCTTGCTTGCCGCCGTTGATGGAGCCGCCGCGAATCTCATCGCCGGTGTAGCCGATGCTGGGATTGGGGTAGAGCGCGGATTGCTGCTGGCGAGCTTTGGCGGCACGGATTTCGGCTTCCGCTTGGCGAAGAGTTGGATTGGACGCGGCCGCCAAGCGCTGCGCTTCTTCCTGCGTGAAGAGTGGAGAAGGCGGATGCTCCTGGGCGCGGCCCATGCGTGGATAGCCGGGTTGCGCGGGGGCCATGGCGTCATGTTCGTGTTGCATACCGGGCATGGTTTGCGGATTTTGCGCCGCGCAGGGAAGCAGCGTTGCTAGAAACGCAATTCCTAGGGTCGCGAGAAGCTTTGATTTCATTCGCATTGCGGTTCCTCTTATTTTGTGATTCGCGCTCTTCGTTCATTTTGGTGATTGGCCGAAGTTGCCAAGCGGCGGTTAGCCGCCGCACAAAAACGGAATGCGTGTCACGACTAGCTGCCAAGGCTGTGGGGCTGCGGCTGCGTCGTGCGATCGCGAATGCGGGATTGGATTTCGTCGTACTCCTTGTCGGGAAGGACGCGGACCATGGTCATCATGCCCATCATTCCCGCGGACCAGTTTTTCGGCAGGCCGGAGGTTTCCGGCTTATCGACGGCTTCGTCCATGCCCATTTCCATGAACGCGTCTTGCGGAAAGCCCGGAACAGAGTTGGCATTGGCGGCCACAGGAGACGAAGGCACGTGAGGCACGCCGATGGACTGAGAGAGCGCCATCATCTGCTGCATCGCTTGCGGGGCGGTCAGCTCCGCAGTGGAAATCTGGCGGTCGCGCAGCAGGTCCATCATGCTGTTCATCATGTGGTGCGGCAGGTGGCAGTGAATCATCCATGCGCCGGGATATTTGGCATCGAACTCGACGACTTTGGCCTGCGCCACGCCAACGAGCACCGTGTTGGTGCGATACCAGGTGGATTCCGGCGCGCGGCCTCCTTCCGTGCCAGTGATGACAAACTGATTTCCGTGCAGGTGAATTGGGTGGTGATCCATGCCGAGATTGATGAGCCGCAAACGGACGCGGTTCCCCTGACGAACGATCAGCGGCGTCGTCGCTGGCGCGGAAAGGCCATTGAAGGTGAGCCAGTTGAATTCCATCGAGGCGGTGTTGGGAACGGAGTTGTTCGGCAGCACGGCCCATTCCTGCAGCACGATGACGAAATCGTGATCGGCATGCGGGGCGTAGGGCGTTTGCGGGTGAACGATGATCGTGCCGATCAGGCCAATCATTTCCTGCATGGCGCTGTGCGCGTGATAGAAAAAAGTGCCTTCCTGATGAATGGTGAATTCGTAAGTGAAGGAACCGCCGGGAGGAATGGGTCTCTGGCTGATCCACGGGACGCCGTCCTGGTCGATAGGAACTTCCAGGCCGTGCCAGTGCATGGAGGTGCTTTCTGGCAGCGCGTTTTCGACGATGATGCGGACGCGGTCACCCTGATGGATCTGGATGGTAGGGCCGGGGCAACTGCCGTTGTAGCCCCACGCGTCGATGGTTTTGAAGGGAGCAATCTTGCGTTTCAGAGGTTCGGCTTTCAGACGAAATACTTTGACGGCGCCGTCCATCTCGAAAGCGAGATCGGGCACGTCGGGAGTGATGACGGACACTAGAGGTTTTGGCGTGGCACCGAGGGGTGCGAGCGTTTTGGCGTGCTTGCCACCTGTCGACGTAGTGGCCGCAGTTGCCTGCCGGCTCCAGCCAAACAACCCGGCGCCCAGCAGCGCAGCGTCCTGCAAAAAACTTCTGCGTGTACCGCTCATAACGATCCTCCAAAAATTTCGAATAGAAGACGACGCGCCATTAAAGGGCCAGTAGTGGGTTCCACGAAAAACTGAGGATGAGCTCGGAGTCCCGAGGGGCAAAGCCCAAAGGCCCAAGGCAAATAGCGACTTCAATGCCCAGGCCGAAGCCCTGACCTCCGGAAGAGGACTCAGATTCGAAGTGGCGGATGAGGCGAGGGCTGATTATCGAGATGCGGAGAGATGGCACAGGTTCGCGCTGGAGATGAGCAGGTGCCGGCGTCTAGCAGCGATGCAAGCGAACTGGAAAGGGAGTCGACGCTGGAAGAATAGCCGGGCATCTCGTGGGCTTTGCCGACGCCGGATTCCTGGCGCAGGGCTGCGAGGGCGAATTCCCCAGTATGGCAGGCGGAAAGATCAGGCGCAGCACTCGACGGATGATGAGAATGCGGACCCGAGGAGCCGTGGCAGGGCAGATCGCTGTTGTCGTTGGGTTGGCTAGCCGAACAGGGAAAGCTGGCGCAGCATGACATGCCTATGGGCGCGACGGCAACGCACAGCGCAAGCGCAAACGCGCAAGAGCGAAGAGCAAAAACACGTCTCGATCTCGATTGACGCGCATTCATCATGGCGACAGTTTCAGGCTACCTGCTCAGGAGGGAATGGTCAATCCTGTCGCACAGTTGGGTGCTGGATCAGTGTCTGGACCCGCGGCGAGTGCCGAGTCGCCACTTACCACAAACAACGAAAGGGGGATAATCCCCGGTTGGAAACGCTGATGAAGACACGACTCCTCCTGCTTCTGGTAGGGTTCTTTGCACTCGAGTCTGCAGCGTCGGTCCCGGACTGGGCGTGCTTTGCCTCGGCTTGGAACCCTGGGCCAGACCCCGCGGGCGATCCCACCAAGTACCTGAATCGCGACTGGGAAAATGCGTACAACCAAGGACGCACGGGAGATCACCTGCGGGGAAATGTAACGCTGGCGGAAGGCGCGCTTCCGTGGGACGCGATTTCAGTTGCAGTAATGTGCGACGGAAAAGCCAAGTTCACGACAACAACCGATGCACACGGCGATTTCGTGATTGCGCGCGTCCAGCCGGTCGCTTCTACAACAATCATCGGCACGGAGAAGTCGCTGGTCGGGCAACTAGTCGGCTGTTCCGTCTCGGCCGTGTTGCCCGGTTTTGATTCCTCCCAGCTGACAATCGCAAACCGCGATGTGCTGGCTCATCCGAATATTGGAACCATTACTCTGAAGCGCGAATCCGGGGCCGCGGGCACGGCCGTGAGCACCACAACGGCAACAGCGCCCAAGAGCGCCATGAAGTCGTTTGAAAAGGCGCGCAGCGAGTGGCTCGACAACAAGCCGGACCGGGCGCAGCGCGACTTGCAGAGAGCCGTCGAGATTTACCCACAATTCGCCGAGGCGTGGTACCAGCTTGGCAAAATGCAGCAGAAGTTGAAGTCTCCCGCCGCGCGGGAATCCTTTTCGAAAGCCGTCGCTGCCGATCCCAAGTTCGCGCTCCCCTATGAGCAGATGGCGCCGCTTTCCGCGCAAGCTGAGAAATGGGCGGAAGTGATCGACGAAACCAATCGCGCCTTGGAACTCAATCCCCGTGGCACGCTGGATCTCTGGTACTACAACGCGCTCGGCAACTACCACCTGAAGAGTCTGGACATGGCCGAAACAAGCGCCAATAAATCCCTGGCGATGGATCCGCTTCATGTGCAGCCGGATACGGAGCAACTGCTCGCGGTGGTCCTTGTGACAAAAAACGATTTGCCGTCAGCGCTGCAGCATTTGCGCAACTGCCTGACGTATTTTCCACCTGGGCCGAATTATGAGCTGGTGAAACGACAGATTGCACAGATCGAACCGGCCATTGCGGCCTCACAAAATGATAAGAGCCAGGCGGGAACTATCGAGAACAAGAAACAGCTTGAGACCCTAAGCACGCTGATTGTGCCACCGTCCTCCGAACCTGCGAACTCCGATCTGGCGGAGAAGAGCTCGAACAATGCCAAAGCGGCGCGTGGCGCGCGAAATCTCCGCTGGTTGCCTCCTGGCGTTGACGAGCTTGCGCCACCCTCGGAGTCTGGGTCCGAGTCCGCATGCGACCTGGACGAGGTGCTGCAAAAGGCTGGAAAGAGATTCAAGAATTTGTGGAGAATGTCGAGCGATTCACGGCCACGGAATCGTTGTACCAGGAAACGCTGCACAAATCGGGCGAGGTTTCGGAAAAGGAAAACCGGCAATTCGAGTACACCGCCGCAATCCAGGAGATGCGGCCCGGAATGCTGACCGTGGACGAATATCTGGGCAGCGGACCGACGCATGCCTCTTCTCCGGGTGGAATCACTACCAAGGGATTGCCGGCGCTCTTGCTTATTTTCCATCCATACGACACCAGCGCTTTTTCAATGAAATGCGAGGGCCTCGTCTACCGGAAAGGGCAACCAACTTGGCAGATTTATTTTCGGCAGAGAGCCGATAAACCCAACACCACCAGGTCTTACAGTTTCGGCCCAAGCCGCCGGTCGTATTTGGTGGCATTGAAGGGGCGAGCGTGGTTCGCGGCCGACAGCTATCAAATCGTGAGCCTGCAGACGGACTTGATCGCGCCGATGCCTGACATCCAACTTACCGTCGATCGCGCGGATATCGAGTATGGTCCGGTGCATTTCAGCAGCAAGGCCGTGGATATGTGGGTTCCGCAGACTGCAGAGCTCTATAGCGACTTGAGAGGGAAGAAAGTGCACCAGCGAATGAATTTCGGAAATTACCTGCTGTTTTCGGTGGACGATAAATATAAAATCGCGGCACCGAAATCGCAGCAATAGACCTTTCCTCCGTTTTTGTTTGGCGCAGGACGGAACCAGCCGCGGCTTTTCGGTCCAGCGAACTCGGGAAGAAACGTTTCGCGGAGGGCATTCCCCTTGAACAAGTCTCGTGGAACTAAGGGAGCTTCGCGTACTCCGCCTTCGCGGCGGTGAGGATGGGGATGTCGGGATCGGCGTCCTTCCAGAGCATAAAGAAATCCTGATAGGCGGCTGTGGCTTGTGCCGCGTCGCCCGCTAGCGCGTGCGCACGGCCCAATTGAAGATGCGCGAGCGACGCTACGGGCTGATTCAGAGCAATGCCCGGATGATCGATCAGCTTTTTGAATTCCACCGCAGCTGCTGTCCCGTTGTTTGCCGCAAGATACGCTTGCCCGCGGATCCACGAAGGGTAGAGGTAAGGGAACATGAGTGGACCGCCCAGTTCATAGGGCATCGTCGCTTCCAGATCCAGGATGGCCTGCGAGGGATTGTTCTTGCTGATTTCGATCGCCGCATCAATCGTCGGCAGGCAGTAAAACTTAAGCATTGTATTTGTGGAAGCGGTCTTCTCCCGTTTCAGTTGTTCTACGAGCTTCTTCGCGTTGGTGGTGTCTCCCGCGCGCGCCAGCGTTAACGCTGCCAGCAACTTGATGTCGCGTCCCGACGACAGCGATAATGCCACATCCACGTTGTGCCTGGCCGCGGCTGGATTCCCGAACTCGGCTTCGCGTAATCCTGCGGCCGCCCGCCAGAGCGCCGCGGTCTCCTTCGAGTCGGCGCGCACTGCCACATCCGCCGCGCGTCGCGAATAATCCTGCGCCCGCGTAAGCCGCCCGTAATATGCCTCCGTATCCGCTTGGCCCGAGAGCATCACATCTTCGTCTCCCAGACGCCCGGCCGCCCAAGCGAGCTGTTGCTCCATTCCCTTGCTGTTGCCTCGCAGGAAGGACAAGAGATACAGACTCGCTCGAATATCGAGCCCTTCGAAGTCCTTCGATTGCGCCCCTTGCAACACTTTGTCCGCATCATCCAGACGGTTCAGCGCAATGTACTCGAAGGCAAGGTTGCCGTATCCCGTCGTGGTAGGCGCAAGGCGCTGCGCCTGTTCCGTCTCGACGACGGCCTTGTCGTATCGCCCCAACTGTTGATACACGACACCGAGATTCAATGGCGGGGTATCATCCCGGGGATAGCTCTTGGACCACAGTTCGTATACCTCAGTTGCCTTTTCCAGTTCTCCCGTGACGGCATGGTAGTAAGTAGTCGAGATGCGATATCTCTCGCGCTCACTCACGCGATCCCGCAGCTCATACGCCTTGGTTGCATTCTCGGCTGCCAGACCGGCCTGATTCAGATTGAAATACGCGAGGCTCAGGCCTGCGTACGCCAGAGCAAAATTTGGATCGAGGTCAATCGCACGCTTAAAGAAAGGAATCGCTTCGGCATCGCCCTTCCTGCGACTGGTTCTGCCCCCCATGCTGTAAGCTTGCAGGGCTTCGAGCGAAGGAGTGGTGGCTTCCACCGGTACATCGAATTTCTCCACAGTGACCAGCGATTCACCGAGCTTCCGCCGCAGGTCCTTGGCTGTCCGTCCCAGCGTCTTGAGGACATCCTTCTTGCCGGCCGCTTGTCCTTGTTCGGTGGCTAGAGTATCTCCATTACCGCAACCCACGGCACTCAGCCCTATCACGTACTGGCTGCCGAGATTGGAAATCGATCCGAGCACCGTCGCCTTGCTGCCGGTGCGAATGCAGATTTCTCGCGCCAGGCCCGGCGTGATGCGTTGCGCCGGCTGGCTCATCAGGCGCAGAGTTTCCTCGATTTTCCGGTCGGAGACAATATTCAGGAAGGGCGATTGACTCAGTTGTATCGTAAGGGCCTGCTTCAGGGCGTCGTCAAAAACGGGATCGTCGGTCTTGTTGACGAAGTCCGCCAACAACACACTGTCTTTTTCGGTGAGCGGCGCGGCCTCGACGGGAGCCGCCCGGCGCGAGCGCAAATAGACCCCGCCCACGACCACGGCTAGGAGCGCCAGAACCGCCGCCACCGCGGCCCAGACGGATATGGGCCGCGACCCTACCCGCAAACGAGAACTTGGCCCTGGCTCCGCAGCGGCCGTCGCGTTCGAGCTGGCTACAGCCATGCGGGCGGTTTCCGTGTCCCGCTTCAACCGGCTTAGGTCCGCACGTATCTCCGACGCGTGCTGATAGCGCAGCGTCCGATCCTTCTACAACGCCTTGTCGATGATCCTTTCCAGTTCCGCAGGCAACTTGGGATTCAATCGGACGGGAGCCACGGGAGTGCGATTCAGAATGGCGTCAAAAATCTCTGCGGTGCTGTCACCTCGGAACGGCGATTGCCCCGTGGCGCTTTCGTAGAGTATCGCTCCGAAGGCGAACAGATCGCTGCGTGTGTCCAGTTCTCTTGCGCGCGCCTGTTCGGGCGACATGTAGGCAACCGTCCCCAAAATACTGCCGGGAGTTGTTAGATCTTGCAGGTCTACGTCCTGGGTTACCGTGGTTTCCGCATTGTTGGTTGCCATCAGCGCTGACCTGATCTTCGCGAGGCCGAAATCGAGAACCTTGGCATGGCCGCGCTTGGTCACGAAAATATTCGCGGGCTTGATGTCGCGATGGATGATACTTTCAGCGTGGGCAGCTTCCAGTGCGTCCGCTATTTCGATTCCCAGTTCGAGCACCCGCGCGAGCGGCAAAGGCTGACCGTTGAGAAGGTGCCGGAGCGTCTGCCCATCAAGAAACTCCATGGCAATAAAAGGCTGGCCGTTGTGTTCGCCGATCTCATAAATGGTGCAAATATTGGGATGGTTTAGGGTAGAAGTAGCCTGCGCCTCACGGTCGAAGCGGGTGAGAGCTTGTGGGTCCTGTGCGAACCCGTCAGGAAGGAACTTCAAGGCAACTTGGCGACGGAGCTTGGTGTCCTCGGCTCGATAGACCACTCCCATACCACCGCCTTCGAGCTTTTCAAGAATGCGGTAGTGCGAGACGGTCTTGCCGCTGAGCGAGTCGGTACCTGGCATGTGCCGCACATGTTAGGTCGCGCCAGAAGGCAAGTCAATGAAGGGGGACAGCATGAAGGGGGACAGCTCGGACAGC
>Ga0210387_10001536_pt1 | contig 17445 bp, 16 predicted proteins | sample IncBWC7OmetaG_FD_160108 | JGI IMG/M metagenome (GOLD analysis project Ga0210387, IMG submission 160108) | Forest soil microbial communities from Barre Woods Harvard Forest LTER site, Petersham, Massachusetts, United States - Inc-BW-C-7-O ...
CGCGGCAGCGAGGCAGGGGTCAAGCCGGACTCGCCCGGTGTGATTCCTGCCGGCTACACATCCGGCGTGGGCAGCGGATGGGTTAAGAACTACATCGCGACGTTTCCCAGCTTCAAGATCGGCGATGAGGAAATCAAGAATGCTCGATTAAGGATTGGCGATATCGGGATTGAGAGCGACATGCTCATCGGCGCGGATTTTTTTCTGTCGCACCATGTCTATGTCGCGAATAGCCAGCATAAATTGTATTTCACCTACAATGGAGGGCCGGTATTCAATCTGACCGTATCCAAGAGCCCCGAGAAGCCGCCCAGCGAAGCCGCGGGCGAGGCGCCGACCGAGTCCGAAGACAAGGAGCCCAAAAAAGACGCGGATGCGGGATTGAGCGCCGCGGAATTCGCGCGCCGTGGCGAGGCGGAGACGGCCCGCCAAGATCTCGAGCATGCGCTCGCCGATCTCACTCGCGCTTGCGAATTGGACCCGGAGAACCCCGAATACTTGCTATTACGCAGCGCCTTGAATTGGCGCACGAATCATCGCGAGCAGGCGTCACAAGACATTGATCGCGCGCTGAAATTGAAGCCGGAGCACGTGCCCTCACTGCTTGCTCGCGCCGAGATGCGCCTTCGCAATCACGACCTGTCGGGCGCGAAAAGCGATCTCGACTCCGTCGATCGAATAGCTGCGCCGCAAGCAGACCTGCGCTTTGATCTGGCGCGAGGCTATGAGCGTGCGGACTTCAGGGATGATGCGATCAAGCAATACGACACGTGGATCTCTTATCACGAACCTGATTCTAGGCTGGTCACCGCGCTGGGGGGACGGTGCTGGGACCGAGCAGTCCAAAACGAAATGCTTGATAAGGCGCTGCAGGACTGCGACGAAGCCATTCGCAGAAGCTCCACAGGCTTGCCGGGATACGCCGGCCTGCTGAATAGTCGTGCTTTAGTGCGCTACAAAAGGGGCGAATTCGGCAAAGCGATCCGCGATTTCGATGATTCTCTTAAAGTCACGCCCAAAGCGGCTTGGCCGCTGTATGGGCGCGGTGTCGCCGAGATTAGAAATAATCAAGTGGCGAAAGGGCAGGCGGATATCGCCGACGCAGCGACGCTAGTTCCCAAAATTGCAGAGACGTTCGCCGAGTACGGCATCACGCCTTGATAGCTCAGCTCTCGAAGAACCCCATTTTCACGCCGGCCAGCTGCACCACATCGTTGTCGTTCAGGCGCCGCGCCTGCGGTCCGATGGGCACGCCGTTGACCTGCGGATAGTCATTCTCTTTGCCGCTGTCCACGTGCACGATGAAATAGCCTTCGGCGCGCCGTGTGATGGCCGCAACCTGGACCCCGGGGCGGCCTAAGGTGGTGAGGGCCTTGGTCAATTCGAGTTCGCGGCCCGCGAATGCGCCGCTCAATACTTGTAATTTCGCCTTTGGCAGCGCGGTTGCGTTTTCCGGCACGCTCGGGCGCTTGGCAGCGACGGCCTTGGCGGCCTGATCCACGGCGATCCCGACGCGCCGGATACGGTCCTCGCCCTGAGAGCTGGGCGTGATGACCATGGTTTTTTCGAATTCGTCCTGCTCGACCTCGCCATCCTGGCTGTCGACGAAGCGCAGCTGATGGTGGCCGACGGTGATCACATCACCGTGTTGCATGGCGTGTTTCTTGATCAGCTTGCCATTGACGTAGGTGCCGTTGGTGCTGTTCAAGTCCTCCAGAAAGGAGTCGTTCAGAATATTGATGATGAGCGAGTGATGGCCGCTCACTGCCGGATTGTCGATACGAATATCGTTGTCCGGTAGGCGCCCAATGGTGTAGCGCTCTTTATTCATGTTGTATTCCGCGAGGACATTGCCGTCCAAGCTGAGCATCAGGCGTGCCATTCAGACTCCCATTTCGCTAGCCGAACCATCCCAAGATTTTGTCAAATATACGCCGGTGGGCCGGGAACGGCTCCTCGACGTGCGCCATAATCACGGACACATTATCCCGTCCGCCGTTATCGTTCGACAGCTGAATCAACTGCTTAGCTACCGTATCAAGATTAGCACTAAAGGTGCTGATTGTTAAATGAATGTCCTCGTCCTCGATCATGTCAGAAAGCCCATCCGAGCACAGTACGTAGTAGTCACTTTTCTGCGCCGGCTGCTCGTGGATTTCGACTTCCACATTCTGCTCCACCCCGAGGGCCCGTGTAACATAATTCTTGTTCGTCGCCCGTTGCGCTTCTTGCTGGGAATAGAAGCCCCGGTCGACCAGTTCCTGCAGCAGTGAGTGATCCAAGGTCATCTGTTCGAAGCGGTTGTCCCGCAGGCGGTAGACGCGTGAATCGCCGACGTGCGCGATGGACACCTTGTTGTCATGGAACAAGCAGGCCACGACCGTGGTACCCATGCCCTCGCACTGGGGCTGGGTCTTGGAGGTGTGGTAAATGATTTTATTGGCTCTGTGAATCGCGTCACGCAGAATAATGCTGGGCCGGGTGAGGCCTGATTCGGCGTCGCGGACGGTCAAGTCCTCCCGGGCGAACGCATCGCGCACCAGGTTGATGATGGTCTTGACCGCGATGCCGCTGGCGACTTCGCCGGCGTTATAGCCACCCATGCCGTCGGCGAGCACGAAAAGGCCTATGTCGGCTTCGCTGCCGATCATGTCTTCGTTGTGTTCGCGCACTTTGCCGGTATCGGTGAGCGCGACGCTAGCGATTTTCCCCTTCAAGCTCATGGGTTTTCGGTCGCCTTTCGTTTCATGCAGTCAAATCCGTTCATGGCGATCCGCTCGCGATCCGTGACCGACAGTCATCCAGGGCTGCCGCCATCTGGGCGCCTGAGTCATACCGCTCTTCGGGATTCTTGGCCAATGCGCGATCGATCACACTTTCGACGCAGGCAGGCAAATCGGGCCTGAATGCTCGCAACGGCGGATGCGGCGCCTCTGCGATTTGCTGCATCAAGCCGGTCATCGAATCGGCGGTGAACGGAAGCTGGCCGGTTAACAATTGAAATAGGCTAACACCCAGGGAAAACAAGTCCGAGTGACCTGTCACAGTTCGCCCTTCGAGCTGTTCGGGCGACATGAACGACGGCGTGCCGAGCACGATGCCCGTGCGTGTGCTGCCCGCTCCGCTCAAGCGCGCAATGCCGAAGTCGGTGATTTTCAAAATGTCGGTGCTGGCGTCGTACATGAGATTGGCGGGTTTGATGTCGCGATGGACCACTTGCTGCTTGTGCGCAAACCCCAAAGCGTCTGCCGTACGGCTGATCACCTCCAAGACCTTGCGCGGTTCAAGCAGCTTATCGGATCGGGCGTATTCGCTTAAGTGCTTGCCCTTGAGATATTCCATGGCGATATAGGCGAGGCCGCGCTCCTCACCCACATCGTAAATGGTCACGATGTTTGGATGATTGAGGCGGCCGGCAGTTTCCGCCTCGCGAAAAAAACGCGATCGCGCTTCGATGAGCTCGGCGTCGCTAAATTCCGCGGCCAGCGGAATGGCCTTGATGGCGACCATGCGGTTGATGGCGGTATCGCGACCCAAGTACACGATACCCATGGCGCCGCGACCAATTTCGCGCTCGAGTTGGTAGCGTCCGAGTCGTTCCGCGGCAGCCACCGGGGCCGCGGCCGGGCGAGCGCCCGCGGCATTGTTGCCGGCGGCCGCGGGTCGCGGCACGGGGCTGGTCAGGGTGAGCGCGGGCGACGGTGCCGCAGGCGTGGTGCTCGCTGATTTGGGCCGGGCCCGTTCCGCATCCATGAGCCGCTTGAGCCGCGCGGATACATCGCGATACGTATTGTCGAGGCGCGCCAAGTGGCGGAACACAGCCGTGGCCTGCTGTGCCCGTCCTCGCTGCTCTAATTGGCTACCGAGCGTGTACAAATCGCCTAACACCGTTGCGTTGGGTTTGCGGCCCTTGAGTTCCGCAAAACGTTGTTCGAAATTATCCAGCAGCCGCGCAGTATCGGTGCCCACTCCGGTCATGGGCTTGGGCATGGGCAACACCACGCCCGATTTTGCCCAGCGCGACCATAGGAAAAGCCCGGCCCCCGCGGCCAGCAAAACCGCACCGGGCACCCACAGCCATGCGCCTCGATGGCCTTGGACCGGCAGCACCAGGCTCGTTACCAGGGCCGCCAAGCCCACAATCGCCGCGATCAGTCCAAATATGCGCATGCAATAGACATAATCCAAGTCAAGAAGCCCGGCAGTATAGGTGATCGGGCCGCCCTATCGGCAATGCTAAAGTCACATAAACGTGCCAAGGAGTGCGATGGCGAAGTCCAAAGAGGTCTATATCTGCCAAAATTGCGGCGCTCCGGCGTCGAAGTGGCAGGGTCAATGCGCCACCTGCAGCGAATGGAATACGCTCGCCGCCGAGGTGGTAGCCGCCAATCCGCGCGGCACCGCCTCTGTCCGAGGGCGCCGCGCCGACACTTCTTCATCGCTGGCGGCCGAAGCCATCGCGGAGTCTGTGCGGTTGCCCACCGGATCGACCGAACTTGACCGGGTGCTCGGCGGCGGCCTGGTTCCGGGCTCGGTGACCTTGATCGGCGGTGATCCTGGGATCGGAAAATCCACGCTGATGCTGCAGGCCGCTGCCGCGCTCAACGCATCGGGCGCGGTGCTGTACGCCACCGGCGAAGAATCGTTGAAGCAGGTCGCGCTTCGTGCCCGGCGGTTAGGTCTGGAGAGCGCCACGGCTCGATTGATCGCCGAGACCGGAGTGGAAGACATCGTCGCGGCGGCATCGAGTCTCGCCGCTCACGTGCTCATCGTGGATTCCATTCAGACCATGCACTCGGAGCGAGTCGAGTCCGCTCCCGGCGCCGTGTCGCAGCTGCGCGAGTGTACCGCCGAGCTCGTGCGCTTCGCGAAGGCCAGCGGCACCGCAGTGCTGCTGGTGGGGCATGTGACCAAGGAGGGGCAAATCGCCGGACCACGAGTGCTCGAGCATATGGTGGACACGGTGCTGTATTTCGAAAGCGACACGGGAAGCCGCTACCGGGTACTGCGCTCGGTAAAAAATCGCTTCGGCGCCGCCAACGAGATCGGCGTATTCGCCATGGTGGAGCAGGGCCTTCGCGAGGTGACCAATCCGTCGGCCATTTTTTTGTCGCGCCACGCCGAACCCGTGCCCGGCAGCGTCATCACCGTGATGCGCGAGGGCACGCGTTCTTTGCTCATCGAAGTGCAGGTGTTGGCCGATCAGAGCTTGGGCGCCAATCCGCGCCGCGTCGCCGTCGGGATCGACGGCAACCGCCTGACCATGCTGCTCGCGGTGGCGCATCGCCACGCGGGACTGCTGCTGCAAGGACAGGATGTTTTTGCGAATGTGGTCGGCGGCGTGCGTCTCGCGGAAACCGCCGGCGATCTTGCCATCATCATGGCGGCGCGTTCCAGCCTCAACGATGTGCCCATTCCCAACTCCCTGATCACCTTCGGCGAGCTGGGGCTTGCCGGAGAGATTCGGCCGGTACCTTTCGGCGAGGAGCGTCTGCGCGAGGCGGCCAAACACGGCTTCAAGCTCGCGGTGGTGCCGGAGGCGAACGTGCCGAAGCGGCCGCCCGACGGCATGACGGTGCGCGGCGTGACGCGGTTGAATCAAGCGCTCGAGGCTTTCTGAACTAGGGCGGCATTGCCGCCGGCGGCCGGATGCGTACGGTTTTGATGGCGTTGTCGCCGGTTTGCAGAACCTCGAGCATGTAGTCGGCCAATTTCAAGGTCGTGCCCGGCTCCGGGATGGTTTCCAAGAATTCGACGATCAAGCCGTTCAAGGTTTTAGGCCCATCTGTGGGCAGGTTCCAGCGCATCGATCGATTCAGGGCGCGGATGGTGGCGGAGGCATTGGCGACAAAACTGCCGTCGGTTTCCGAGTGTACGTCCTTGTGCATCATGGTCGCAGGATCGGTGGTGAATTCGCCGACGATCTCCTCGAGAATGTCTTCCAGCGTGACCAATCCTTGAATGTCGCCGTACTCGTCGACCACGAATGCCATGCGGCGCTTGTTGCGCTGAAAATTCAGCAACTGCGTGTTGAGGGTGGTTCCCGACGGGACAAAATAGGCTTCGCGCGCGCCCGCGGCCGCCGCCAACACTTCCCGGTCCAAGCGCCCACGCGCGAGTTCATGCACCACTTGCTTCATGTGCAGCACACCGATGATGCGATCTATTTCTCCCTCATATACCGGCAGGCGAGTGTGCTGACTCTGGCGAAGCTGCTCGAGGATCCTGTCCCAATCGTCTTCGACATCGATTCCGATGATCTCGTTGCGCGGGACCATGATGTCTTCCACGGTGGCGTTTTCGAGATCCAGTATGCTGACGAGCATTTGTTGATGGCGTCGCGGAATCATCGCGCCGGCCTCGGCCACCACGGTGCGCAGCTCTTCGCTGCTGAGCGACGAGGCTGCAACCTCGCGCGACACCCCGAACAGCCGCAGCACCCCGTTGGCCAGCAAGTTCGTGGCCCAGACGAATGGGTACAGCAACATGAGCAGGGGTGTATAGACATACGCCGCAGGCAGCGCGAGGCGTTCCGGATGCAATGCCCCGAAAGTCTTGGGCGCCACTTCGCAAAAGATCAACAGCACGAAGGCCAGCAGCGCGGCGCCGAATGCCACCAGGAACTCGCCGCCCAGACGCAACGCGATGAAACCCACCAACATCGGCGCCGCGACGTTCACCAGGGTGCTGAGCAGCAGGATCAATCCAATCAGGCGGTCCGGCCGCGCGAGCAGGGCCTCTGCCAGGCGCGCGCCGCGGCTGCCTTCCTTGGCGCGATGGCGCAGCCGGTAACGATTGAGGCTCATCAAGGCGGTTTCGCTGCCGGCAAAAAAAGCAGCGAGGATCAGGAGTGCAGCCAATGCCGCGAGAAGCAATCCTAGTGTGGGATGTTCCAGGCCTAACCCCAATGTCGACCGAAGACATATTCGAGCACGAACTTCACGCCAAAGTACGCCACCGCCAGAATTCCGAAGCCGCTCAATGTCCAGCGCACGGCCGAGCGTCCGCGCCAGCCGAACCGCATCCGGCCGATGAGCAGCACTCCGAAGATCAACCACGCGATGAGCGACAGGACGGTCTTCTGCAGCAAATTCTGCGTGAATAAATTGGTGACGAAAACAAACCCGGTGAGCAGCGCCAGCGTGAGCAGTCCGAAACCCGCGGCGATGAGGCGAAACATGATTCGCTCGAGCGCATCGAGCGGCGGCAGGGCGCTGGGCAGATTGGCCAGGCGCCGAGTGCGCAGCCGCCGATCGAGAAATACCAACAGCAATGCCGTCACCGCCGCGGCAAACAGCAGCGCGGCAGCGGCCATGGACAGCAAGATATGCGCGGTGAGTTCCCAGCCGGTGCTGGTGGCTTCAGCGAAGCTGCGTCCCGCGCCGGTCATCGCCGCGCCCACCGCGGCGCTCAAGATAAGGATGGCGCCGAGTACGCGATTCTGTCTGTCGAAGGAAATTACGCCGGCGAGCACCGCCAGCGTCCAGCCCAGCAGCGACAGGGCCTCGAACAAGCCGATGGAAAATCGCGCGCTATGACGCATCATGTAAATGATGACGTCGCTGTGGCCGAAGATCGCCACCAGGAGGAGCACCCAGGCGAGGGGTTCCAAGCGTGGATTTTTCACACTGCGCAACATCACCCAGGCGCTGGCGGAATACAGCAGGAACAAAATGAGGGCGAGGGCGAGATTCACGATTGGCCTAATAGTATAATAACCACACTATGTTTGACCGATTGACATCCAGCCTCTCCGCGGCGCTGAAAACCCTGTCCGGCCGCGGGCGTCTCACCGACGACAACATTTCCGACACGGTGCGCGAAGTGCGTTTGGCGCTGCTCGACGCCGATGTGGCGCTGCCGGTAGTGAAGAGTTTCACCGACGCCGTGAAGGCGCGCGCGGTGGGCGTGGAGGTCTCGAAGAGCCTCACCCCGGGGCAAGCCTTCATCAAGGTGGTGCACGAGGAATTGACGCGCCTCATGGGTGAGCCGAGCACCGGGCTCAATTTGCGCGCGCAGCGGCCGGTGGTCGTGATGCTGGCCGGTTTGCAGGGCGCCGGCAAAACCACCAGCGCCGGAAAACTCGCCCGCTGGCTCATCGACAAGCACAACAAAAAGGTGCTGATGGTCAGCACCGACGTTTATCGGCCCGCGGCCATTTTGCAGCTGCAGACTCTGGCCACGCAGGTGGGTGCGGGCTTCGCGCCGGCGCTCGCGAGCGAGGCGCCCCTGACCATCGCCAAGCGAGCGCTGACCGAAGCGACGCTGCAGGCGTACGACGTCCTGCTGCTGGACACCGCCGGCCGGCTGCACATCGACGAGGAGATGATGACCGAGATCAAGCAGCTGGAGGCGGCGATTCAGCCGCACGAGCGCTTGTTCGTGGTCGACAGCATGGCGGGCCAGGACGCGGTCAACGCCGCCAAGGCGTTCAATGACGCCCTGACTCTCACCGGCATCATTCTCACCAAGGCGGATGGCGATGCGCGCGGCGGCGCCGCCTTGTCGGTACGCCAGGTGACGGGTAAGCCGATTTTATTCGTGGGCACGGGCGAGAAATCCGAAGCGTTGGAGCTGTTTCAGCCCGAGCGCATTGCCTCGCGCATCCTAGGGATGGGCGATGTGCTGTCGCTGGTGGAGCAGGTTCAAGACCAGGTCGACCAGGAAAAGGCCGAAAAACTTGCCAAGAAAATCAGCAAGGGCAAGTCCTTCGATTTAACGGATCTGCGCGATCAGTTGAGCCAACTGCAGAACATGGGCGGCATGGCGGCCCTGCTCGATAAGCTGCCGGCGCACATGCAGGTAAACGCGGCCGCCGCGGCCAATACGGTGAACGCCAAGAACCTCAAGCGCCAAATGGGGGTTATCGACTCCATGACCCCGCGGGAGCGCCGCCGGCCCGATATGATCGACAATTCACGCAAGCGGCGCATTGCCTTGGGTGCAGGGGTTCCCCTACCGGAAGTGAACCGCCTGTTGAAGCAATTCGACCAAATGCAGAAAACCATGAAAAAAATGGTCAAGGGCGGCATGCTCAAGAACATGATGCGGGGAATGGCCGGACGCCTGCCCCCCGGCGGTTTCGGCCCCTAAAGGCACCAATTAGACAAACCATTTGTTGCTCTTAAGCCCTGATTGTCATTACAATTAGCGGCTAGGCACACCTAAGGTGAATTTAAGATGGTGACGATTCGTTTGACTCGACGCGGTGGCAAAAAGACGCCGTTTTATCACGTTGTGGTGACCGACAGCCGTAAGCGCCAGGGTGGCACCAGCCTCGAGAGCGTGGGATTGTTCAACCCCGTGGCGCGCGGCGCCGAAGTCAAATTGCGTCTGAACGTCGCCCGGATTGAACATTGGGTGAGCAAGGGTGCTCACATGTCGGACCGAGTCAAGTTTCTCCTTACCAGCTTTCGCAAACAGGCCGCGTAGGTCTTAAGCCATAGGGGGCCACGATGAGCGACGCTTCATCGGCGCTCATGCAGTTGGGTTTCGTAGGCGCCCCGTTCGGCGTGCGAGGTTGGGTCAAGCTACGTTCACACACGGATCCCCCCGAACGCCTGCTGGAACATCGCAACCTGCAGATTGGCCGAGAGGGCGCGTGGCGGACGTACCGCATCGAATCGAGCGGCCGCAGCGGCGGTGCGCTGACGGTCAAGTTGACCGGGATTGAGGATCGGGATCAGGCGATGGCGCTACGGGGCGCCGAAGTGTGCGTCCCCCGCGCGGAGTTGCCGCAGCGGAACGACAAGGATTTCTACCGCGCGGACTTGATCGGCTGCGAGGTGGTGAATCTGGCCGGCGTTGCTCTTGGTGTCGTGCAGCATTTTGTTGAGACGCCGGCGCAGGCATTGATGGTGGTGCGCGGCGAACGGGAGTATTGGGTCCCGGCGGTGCCGCAACACCTGCGTCGCGTCGACTTGAGGGAGCGTCGCGTGGTGGTGGATTGGGAAGCTGCGACAGACTGATGCGTATTGCGGTGGTGTCGCTGTTTCCGCAGATGATCCGCGAGGCGCTGAATGTTGGCGTCGTCGGGCGGGCGCTGGAACGCGGGATTTTTGCGATCGAATATTTTGATCCGCGGGATTACACCGCGGATGTGCATCGAACGGTGGACGACCGCCCGTATGGGGGTGGACCCGGAATGGTGTTGAAGGTGGAACCCATGCGCAGCGCAGTGCAAAGCGCCATGAGGTCGTTGCCGGCGGGCAGCCGGCGCGTGTATTTGGGCGCCGACGGACGCAGATTCGAGCAAAGCATGGCGCGCGCCGCCTGCGAATGGCCGGGTCTGGTGCTGGTGGCGGGACGCTATGAGGGAATTGATGCGCGCTTCATCGAGACCGACATCGATGAGGAGTGGTCCATCGGCGACTATGTGCTGTCGGGCGGCGAGCTGCCGGCGCTGGTGGTCATCGATGCGATAGTGCGGTTGATGCCGGGTACGTTGGGCAGTTCGGAATCGGCGCTGCAGGAGTCCTTCAGCGAGCGACTGGTGGACTGGCCGCATTACACCCGCCCGCAGGTGCTGGATGGGCATGAAGTGCCGGCCGTGTTGGCCTCGGGCGATCATGCGGCCATACACCGCTGGCGCCTGCAGCAGGCATTGGGGCGCACCTGGTTGCGCCGGCCGGAGCTGCTCGAGCGGCGCGGCATGAGCGACGAAGAGAAAGAATTGTTGGAAGACTTCAAGAATGAACGTGCGAGGCAATAGCTATGAATAAGATCATCCAAGAGCTCAATGGCGAGCGCGCGACGCGCAAATTGCCTGACTTTAACCCCGGCGACACCATCATCGTGCAGGTGAAAGTGGTGGAAGGCGACCGCGAACGCGTTCAAGCCTACGAAGGTGTGGTGATTGCCAAGAAGAACCGTGGCATCAACTCTTCCTTCACCGTGCGCAAGATTTCCCACGGCGAGGGCGTTGAGCGCGTGTTCCAGACCTTCAGCCCGTCGATCAGCGAAGTTAGCGTGAAGCGGCGCGGCGCGGTGCGGCGCGCGAAGCTGTACTACCTGCGCGACTTGTCCGGCAAGGCGGCTCGCATCGACGAGAAGATCTGAGCATTGAATGAGCCTCGGGTCGGCGCTTAGGGGATTCTTCGGGCTGGTCTGGCGAATCCTCGAGGGGATTCGCAGGGTGCTGCACTTGGTGCTGCTGCTCGTGATCTTCGGCTTCATTCTCGCGGCGCTGCATACCTCCATCCCCATTGTGCCGCGCTCGGCGGCGCTGGTGATCGCCCCTCAGGGCGAATTGGTCGAACAGTTGTCGGGCGATCCGGTGCGCCGGGCGCTCGGCGAAGCGTCGGGGGGTCCTGCGCCCGAGACGCTGCTGCGCGATGTGACCGAATCCATCGCCGCGGCCAAGGCCGACTCGCGCATCAAACTCATCGTGCTCGATCTCGACAATTTGGGTCCGTCGGGCCTGTCGAAACTCCAAGAAATCGGTGCCGCGCTGCGCGACTTCCGCGCCGGCGGCAAGCGCGTGGTGGCGACCGCGGATTCCCTCAGTCAAACGCAGTACTACGTGGCCGCTCAGGCGGGCGAGGTGTACTTGGATCCCATGGGCGAAGTCGAGGTGGACGGCTTTAGCTACTACCGCATGTACTACAAGGACGCGATCGAGAAACTCGCCGTCGACTTCAACGTATTTCGCGCCGGCACGTTCAAGAGCTATACCGATCAGTTCTCGCGCAGCGACATGGCGCCGAGCGAACGGGAAGAGACTTCCGTGTGGCTCGAGGCGTTATGGAACGCGTACACCCAGGATGTCACGCATGCCCGCTCACTGCCCGCCACCGCGCTGCGTGATTTCATCGCCGAGCAGCCTGCCTCGCTGCAGGCCGTGCACGGCGATATGGCCAAGATGGCGTTGCAGCGCGGTTTGGTGACGGCATTGAAAACCCGGCGTCAGGTGGCCGATGATATCAAAGGGTTGGTGGGCGAAGACGACGAGAGCCATTCATTCAACGCCATCGGCATGAAGGATTATTTGGTGTCAGTGCGCTCCAAGCGCGTATTGAAATCCAAATCCGACGCGAAAATCGGCATTGTGGTGGCGGCCGGAGAGATGTTGGACGGACACCAGGCGCCGGGCACCATCGGCGGCGAGAGTACCTCGGACCTCTTGCGCCAGGCGCGCTACGACACTGCAGTGAAGGCGGTGGTGCTGCGCATCGACAGCCCGGGCGGCAGCGAATTCGCCGCCGAACAAATTCTGCGCGAGGTGCAGGCGCTGCGCAAAGCCGGCAAGCCCGTGGTGGTGTCCATGAGCACGTACGCGGCATCGGGCGGCTACTACATTGCGGCGGCGGCGAATCAGATCTTCGCGAGCCCGACGACGATCACCGGTTCGATCGGCGTGTTCTCCTACATTCCGACGTTCCAGCGCACTTTGGACAAAGTGGGGGTTAAAGTCGACGGCATCGGCACCACGCCGCTCGCCGGCGATTTGCGCATAGACCGGCCCATAGGCCCCGTTACCAAGCAGATCCTTCAGGCCTCGGTGGACTTCGCCTACGCGCAATTTTTGCGGCGCGTCGCCGACGGCAGAAAGAAAACCGTCGAGGAGATAGACAAGATCGCGCAGGGCAGAGTGTGGGCGGGCAGCGATGCGCAGCGCATTGGTCTCGTGGATCATCTCGGCGGTCTGAAGGATGCGACCGACGCCGCCGCGAAACTGGCCGAAGTCGGCGCCGACTACGATGTGGATTATCTGGAGCCGGAATTGAGCTTGCGAGAACAGCTGCTGATGCAGATCCGCTCAGAGGCGATTCACGTGGGTGCCATGGCGGGGATCATCGCACCGCGCAGCGATCTCGAGCGCGTGCTTGACCCGCTGTTGCAGGAAGCTCGTTCGATCGTCAAGCTCGACGATCCGCGCGGGCTGTACGCGCATTGCTGGTGCGTCGAACCGCGCGATACGCTGCGCAGCGCATTGAGCCGTTAACGACTGCATTCAGCCGCGATACGCTGAATTCAGCCGCTAGAGGCTGGCCCAATCCAGCGTGACTTTTCCGGACTTCCCGGAATTCATGATCTGAAAGCCTTCCAGATAATCGTTGATCCCCAATCGGTGGGTGATCACCGGACGCACGTCCAACCCGCTTTGCAGCATGCTCGCCATCTTGTACCAGGTCTCGAACATCTCGCGGCCGTAGATGCCTTTGATGATCAGACCCTTGAAGATCACCTGGTTCCAATCGATGGCGGTCTCTCCCGGCGGGATGCCGAGCATGGACACGCTGCCGCCATGGTTCATGGTGCGCAACAACTCGCGCAGTGCGGCGGGATTGCCGGACATTTCGAAGCCCACATCAAAGCCTTCTTCCATCCCGAGATCGCGCATGGCGTCATCCAAAGATTCGCGCGATATGTTGAGGGCCCGTGATGCGCCCATTTTCGCTGCCAACGCCAAGCGGTAATCATTGACGTCGGTAATGACGATGTGCCGGGCGCCGCAATGGCGCGCGATGGCCACCGCCATGACGCCGATGGGACCGGCGCCGGTGATCAGCACATCCTCGCCGACCAAGTCGAAGGCCAGCGCCGTGTGAGTCGCATTTCCCAAAGGATCCAAGATCGAGGCGATCTCATCGTCGATGGCCGCAGGCAGCTTGAATACATTGGTCGCGGGAATGGCGAGGTATTCGGCGAACGCGCCGGCGCGATTGACGCCCACGCCGGACGTGTTGCGGCATAAATGACGCCGGCCGGCGCGGCAGTTGCGGCAATGCCCGCAGGTGATATGGCCCTCGCCGGAGACGCGGTCGCCGGTGTTGAAGCCGCGCACTTCGCTGCCCACCTCGACGATCTCCCCGGAATATTCATGGCCCACGGCCATGGGCACCGGCACGGTTTTTTGCGCCCAAGCGTCCCAGTTGTAAATGTGCATGTCCGTGCCGCAGATGGCGGAGCGGTGCACCTTGATGAGCACATCATTGTGACCGACCGAGGGTTCCGGAACGTCCTGCATCCAAATGCCAGGTTCCGCGCGTGCCTTGACCAGTGCTTTCATACTTGCCTCTAGTGAATGATGCCGAGGTCGCGCGCAGAACGACCAAAGGCAGAAATTACGCGATCCAGCTGCTGCAAACTGTGCGCAGCATTCATCTGGGTACGAATTCTGGCTTTTCCATGGGGCACCACCGGAAATGAGAAGGCGACCACATACACGCCATCGTTCTGCATGCGCTCCGCGAGCCGCACTGCCAGTGGCGCATCTCCCAACATGACGGGGATGATGGGGTGTTCGCCGGGAATCAAGTCAAAGCCGAGCGCTTGCATGTGTTCACGAAAGTAGCGCGCATTGGCATGGACCTGATCGCGCAGCTGCGGCGAGCTCTCCAACAAGTCGAGCACACGAATGGTGGCGGCCGCGAATGCCGGCGCGATGCTGTTCGAGAACAGATACGGCCGCGAACGTTGCCTGAGCCAGCCCACGATCTCCTTGCTCGCCGAGACATAACCGCCGCTGGCGCCGCCCAGCGCCTTGCCGAACGTACCGGTCAAAATATCGACGCGGCCGATGACGCCACGTGCCTCGTGCGAGCCGCGGCCTCGGGCACCGATGAACCCCGTGGCGTGCGAATCATCGACCATCACCAGCGCAGCGTAGCGCTCCGCCAGGTCGCAAATCTCTTTGAGCCGGGCGATGGAGCCGTCCATCGAAAATACGCCGTCGGTGGCGATGAGCCGCACGCGCGCATCTTGCGAGTCCTTGAGCGCCTGTTCGAGTTCGTTCAAGTCGTTATTCGCATAGCGTAGACGGCGGGCCTTGCAGAGGCGGATCCCGTCGATGATGCTGGCATGGTTCAAGGCATCGCTGATCACGGCGTCCTTCTCGTCGAGCAGCGTCTCGAACAAGCCGCCGTTCGCATCGAAGCACGACGAATACAAAATGGTGTCTTGCATCGACAGATAGGCACTCAACCGCTCTTCCAGCTCGCGGTGCACGCTTTGCGTGCCGCAAATGAAGCGCACCGAGGCCATGCCGTAGCCATGCTGGGCCAACCCGTCGTGCGCGGCTGCCACCACCGCGGGATGATTCGCCAGCCCCAAATAATTATTGGCGCATAAATTGATCATCTCGCGCCCGTCGGCCAGCGTAATGACCGGACCCTGCGCGGAGCCGATGACGCGCTCGCGCTTCAGCAGCCCCGCGGCATCGAGTGCTTCGGTGTCGCGGTGCAGACGTTCACGAAATTCTTTGGCTTGCATGGCGTTATTATAGCGATTTCGTCGGAGCTTTATGGAAAGCGCAAGCGACAATCACCGTTTGGACAAATGGCTGTGGCAGGCGAGGTTTTACAAAACGCGCAGCATGGCCACCGCGGCCATCAACGGCGGCAAAGTGCACCTGAATGCGGAACGCGTGAAACCCGCGCATCGCGTGCGCATCGGCGATCACTTGAGCCTGTCTTTGCAGGGCATCGTCGCGGAATTCGAGGTGTTGGGGCTCCCCGATCGGCGCGGACCCGCCGCCGAGGCGTTGCAGCACTATCTTGAAACTCCCGCGAGCGCCGCGCGCCGCGCCAAGCTCCAGGAGCAGCAGCGGCTGGCGCACATTTCGCGGCCGCGTCCCGACGCCCGGCCCGATAAACGCGAGCGCCGGCGGCTGATGCGCCTGCATCGCGACCAAACGTAGAAAAAGCTTGCCAACGGCGGGGGAGCGAGTGCTACACTCTGTAACACTATGACGAGTAACACTACACCAAGTCACGATCCCGCCGAACTCGGCGAGCTGGAACGGGCCATTCTCGAACTTGTTTGGGAACACGGCATACAAAGCGCCGATCAGGTGCGCCAGCATTTGCTGCATCTCGAGCGGCCGCTCAAGGAATCCACCATTCGCACGGTGCTGCGCCGCCTGGAAGAGAAGGGGTATCTAGCGCATTCCATTGAGAACCGTACCTTCCTGTATCGGCCGGCCGCGTCTCGGCAGGCCGTGGCGGGGCGCGCCGTGCAGCGCATCGTCGATTGGTTTTGCGAAGGCTCGGTCGAGACCCTGCTCGCGGGCATGGTCGACTCCGCAGTATTGGACCGTAAAGAGCTTCAGCGTCTGGCTGAGCGTATAGCCGCGTCGAAAAAGGGGAAGAAACCGTGAGCATTCATTTGTTGCTTGAGGCCGCGCTTCGCTCAGCAGTGATGGGCGCGATCATTTTTGCCGCCTTGTGGCTCATGCGCATCCGCCAAGTGCGGGCGCAGCGCACAGCGTGGCTGCTCGCGCTTATCGGGGCCTTAGGGATGCCGGCACTCGTAGGTGGCCAAATTGGACCGCGCCTGCTGCCGGAAATTCGAACCCCATATCTCGGCGCGATTCTGCCGCGCGCGCCTGCTGCAGCGCATGCCGCGGTGCCCGCAGCCGCCGCCGCGCCTGCTGCTGCGCCTTCTGCCGCGCCGGCGGCCGCGCCATTCGCGGTGCGAATGGTGGCGAACACGGCACTTGCGGGCACGTTACCGCTGAGCAGGTCGCCCGTGAACCGCTCGCGCGGCGGCCTCGCAGTGCTCATTTGCCTGGAGGTCGTCTACTTACTGGTAGCCTGCGTGCTGCTGCTGCGGCTATGCGTGGGGGTGGGCTTCGCGATGCGCTTGCGCAGTCAATCGCAGCGCCAAGCATTTCGCTTCGACCCGTACACGGATATTCGCATCTGCCCGCGAATTGCCACTCCCATGACCATCGGCTCCAGTGTGCTCCTGCCGAGCGACTACACATCGTGGGACGATGCCACGCTGCGCGTGGTGCTGACTCACGAGCGCGCGCATGTACAACAGCGGGATTTCTACGTGCAGTTACTGGCAGGTCTTCATTGCTCGCTGTTCTGGTTCAATCCATTCAGCTGGTGGCTGCAACGGCAGCTTGCGGCACTCGGCGAGGCATTGAGCGACTGCGCGGCGGTGGGACAGGCTGACAGCCGGGCCAACTACGCCGAAACGCTGCTGGCTTTCGCGGCACAGTCGAGCCGGCCTTTCACAGCGGTGGCAATGGCCCGCACCAGCAATTTATCGACGCGCATCGAACGGCTGTTGAGCGAGCGCGGTTTTCGCCAGTCATTTGCCGGACAGCCCCGGCTGTCGATGGTCGCCGCCGGTGTAGTGGTGCTGGCGTTGCTCGTCTCCACGTCCGCCGTGAAGGTGCGCGCCGCGGTCCCAAATGAACCGCAGAAGGACAGCGAAACCGAATCAGCCGGCGTCCGTGGACACAACGACGAGATTCTGGTGATGCACAGCGCCGATTCTCAAATGATGTTCGAGGGCAGCTTCGACAAGGCATTCGGCGAACACTTGCGCCAGGGCCTGCCGCCTGTCAGCGGCGACTACATTTTTTATCAGTATCAGGGCAAACCGTATCTCATCCAAGACGCCGATATCCTCGCCAAGGCCAAGGAAATGACGGCGCCGATGAAAGATCTGGCACGCAGGCAAAAAGAGTTGGGCAAGGAACAGTCCGTG
>Ga0210387_10001537_pt1 | contig 17441 bp, 12 predicted proteins | sample IncBWC7OmetaG_FD_160108 | JGI IMG/M metagenome (GOLD analysis project Ga0210387, IMG submission 160108) | Forest soil microbial communities from Barre Woods Harvard Forest LTER site, Petersham, Massachusetts, United States - Inc-BW-C-7-O ...
ATTCTTTAATTCCTCCGCAATTTGCCTGGCCGAGATTCCCGCAGGCGCTGACGCGTCACACCGCAAGCCGACCCGTAAGGATGGAGCGTGTTGCACGGTCGCACAGGGGAGCAAGGGTGATAGCGCATGTGTGTTACGGCGAGATGAATAGGGCGGAGTGAGGAAAACCTGCCATAGCGTGAAGGAGTTACTGGATAGGAGCGAATTTCTGAAGGAATCTCTATTCATTTCACGGTCACCAAGCCGCAACAATCGAGCGTGATATTGCGGGAGTTCAATAGCGCGAATCAATGGCTCGACGTGCTGCAGAAAGCTGGCTCGCTTGTCCCGAAACGAGCTGCAAAAGGTTGAACGGGTGATTCCGGCTTCGATGCTGGCAAAGAAAATCCTGGTTGCCGACGACGATGCCCCCACACGCATTGCCATTTCCAGCATGTTGAAGGAAGCCGGGTATCACGTAACGGAAGTTAAGGATGGCGCGGACGCGCTTCGCCACATTCAGAAAGAAAATTTTGATTTGGCATTCCTGGATATACGTATGCCGGAATTGACCGGACTTCAGGTGCTTGCCGAGGTCCGCGCGGGCAATTCTCATCCGAAAGTCATCATTATGACCGCTTACGACACGCCGGAGAATCTACTGGGCGCCGTGCGAGAGCAGGCGTACGACTACTTATGCAAGCCGTTCTCATCGCTTGAGGCTCTGGACGCGGCCGATCGAGCATTACGGCATGATGCTTGTCCACCGATTGAAGTGATCTCTGCACTACCACACTGGGTCGAACTGCTGATTCCGTGTACTCGTGAGGCTGCCGATCGGATTGAAGCCTTTATGACCCATCTCGAAGCGGATCTACCTTTGGAGCTTCGCACTAGCGTCGGACTCGCTCTGCGGGAGCTAGTGCTGAACGCCGTGGAGTGGGGAGGAAAGCTGGACCCGAACCGCAAAGTGAGGATCGCTCATGTTCGAACTTCGCGGATGCTGCTGTATCGAGTGGTAGATCCCGGGGCGGGCTTCAGCTTTGAAGGATTGAAACACGCTTCCGTCGACAAATCGTCCGCCGAATCGATTACAGAGATGGCCACCGTGCGCGAGGAGCTCGGCTTACGCCCCGGCGGCTTCGGTATTGCGATGACTCGGGCGATCGCGGATGAATTGATTTACAACGAAGCGCAGAACGAAGTGATCCTCATTAAATATCTCACTCGATCCGCGGGTGCTCTTTCGGAAGCGGACAAACCCATCTGAACAGACATTTGGTGCAAGAAACACTCGCTCCGCAGTTTTTTCTATCGCGTTTTATTTCTTGGAGTACTGCTGAATCAGGCTTTGGAAGCGGGGATCCGAACGTAGATTTGCGAAATAGGGACTGGAACTGAGGGCGTTGAAATCGCGGAAGCCTAGTTGGAAGGCTTCTTGAATCGCGGCCAAGGCCTTGTCCTTTTCGCCTTTGGCTGAATAGATCGCAGCAATCCAATAGTCGTTAATCGCGACCTTCTTTTTAGCGCTTGTCCTTTTCGCCAAATAAGCGAGCGCCTGATCGTAGTTCCCCTGGACCAGCGATAATTGGGCCATGCCGAGACCGTAGTAATCGTTGCTACCGACGTCTTCAGCATGCTGGAACGCGGCGGCAGCTTCCGGATAGCGTCCCTGAAAGAGAAGCGCGCGCCCCAAGTGGTATTGGGCTGCCGCCGAAGCGGGTTGAAGGCGAATTGCCTCGCGCGCGGCTTTTTCCGATTCGAGGGCGTCGGGAGGCTGCTCGTAGCCGAGCGCCCAAGATAGCAAGTCCCAGGCCAGCGCGTTTTCAGGTTCCAGGCGGGTGGCCTCGCGAAATTCGCTCACGGCACGAGTGTAATCAAACCTCAGCGCCTCGGTTTGACCTAGCGCGATATGAGCCTCGCCGAGGTCGGGATCGGCTGCAATCGCGCGGTGCGCAAATTCCTCCGAGCGCGTGAGGTGAGACGGATCGGAATCGAGATCGCGGTAGTAAAGGCCTTCCACGTGAGACAGCCCGGCCAGAGCGGGAGCGTAGTTGGGGTCATATGTGAGAGCCTGCTCGAAATTTTTGCGCGCGGCTTCAAATTTTTCGGGGGTTTCCACCTCGAGGAGGGCGCGGCCGACGAGGAACGATAGATAAGCTTGCGGACTTTGTGTGTAGCGTTGGTGAATCGCCTTCTGTTCCTGCGGACTGAGATGCAGATTGAGAGCTTGCGCAATCTTCATCGCAGTTTGTTCCTGCAGAGTGAAGACATCTTTCATCTCGCCGACGAAATCGTCGGCCCACACCTGAAAGCCTGTAGTTGAGTCGATCAAATGGACGTTGACGCGGACCTGGTTGCCGGATTTTCGGATGGTACCCTCGAGAAGATATCGAACCCCTAATTGGCGGCCGAGATCGGCGGAGTTCTGGTCGGACGCTTTCACGGCGGCGACGGAAGAATGCGACGCGACGTCAATTCCTTGGATTTTCGAAAGCTTCGTAGTGATTTCGTCGGTCATGCCATCGCTAAAATAATTACTGTCGGCGTCGGTACTGAGGTTTTGGAGCGGGAGAACTGCAACGGAGGGTTTTGCCGCAAGCGCTGTGGCGGTGGGCGCGGAGTGTGATCGGTACCAGAAAGCTCCGCCGATCGCGAGAAGTAGCAGGACGATTGCTGACCCGGCGTAAAGGAGCCAGTGTCTGGAGCGCGCGGTGCGGAGCGAGGGATCGTAGACATTTTGAAGATGTGCGGCAGCTGGCCGCGTCGATGAATCCGTTTCACGTTTTATACGGCGGAGATCGGCGCGCAAGTCCGCGGCGGATTGATAGCGCATGGTGCGATCTTTTTCGAGCGACTTGTGGATGACCCGTTCGAGTTCGGCGGGAATCGCGGGATTCAATCGAACTGGCGGCACCGGCGCGCGATTCAAAATCGCTTCGAAGATTACTCCGGACGTGGCACCGGGGAACGCCATTGCGCCTGTTGCCATTTCGTAGAGAACAACTCCGAGCGAAAAAAGATCCGTACGGCGGTCGAGTTCTCCGCCTCGAACTTGCTCGGGCGACATATATGTGACGGTGCCGATCGCGGAGCCGGGGCTCGTGAGCAACTGGTCGGGCGTGGCGAAACCGGCGGAGACCGTGGCGCCCTCCGCGACTTTTCGGCTAGCGGGAGCGAGCTTGGCGAGGCCGAAATCCATGACTTTGGCATGACCTCGCGAAGTGACGAAGAGATTGGCGGGCTTGATGTCGCGATGAATGATTCCGGCGGCGTGAGCGGCATCGAGTCCATCGGCAATTTGAATGCTCCAATCGAGGAGCGATTCGATTTCGAGCGGTCGGCCTGCAATGTGATGCTTGAGCGTTTGGCCGTCGAGAAACTCCATAGCGATGAAGCGGCGGCCTTCATGTTCGTCAATTTCATAGATCGTGCAGATGTTGGGGTGATTCAAGGCTGACGCTGCTTGCGCTTCTCGCTGAAACCGTTCGAGCGCGGCTTCGTCTTTGGCGAGATCGTCAGGCAGGAATTTCAGGGCGACGAAGCGCCGGAGCTTGATGTCCTCCGCCTTATAGACGACGCCCATTCCGCCGCCGCCCAGCTTCTCGATAATTCGGTAATGCGAAATGGTTTGGTCGATCATCGATAGGATGGGGTTTGTTGTGGCACATGTTAGGCCACGCTCAGAATCAAGTCAACGCGAGGTGGATTCCGCGCGAAAGAAGGCTCTGCAGGCCGAGCTCCGTGCAGCAATCGTCCCGGCAAAGTGGAGGGCAAGAGTCGGAGCGCTGATTCGGCGCGCCCTATTTTACCTTTTCAAGGCGAGGGAACATGCTGTTCCTGTCCCCGTCAATTGTGCCATCGCTATTGATCGTGAAAACCATCGGATTGGGAATCATCATTCCGAAATCGCCGCGTGCGATGATCTTGTTGCCCTCAATTTTATAGGTGCCGTCAACCGCGTAAACACCAAGCGCCAGATACGCCTTGCCGTCTTTAAATTCAGCTGTGATCGTGCCGCTTGGGTCGCGGTATTTTCCTTCGGGGCCACGGCCGAAGCAGCCGACTGCGAGAATTGCTCCCGCGAGAACTGAAATGAGAAGCGACTTGCGGAGCCATGAGCTGTTCACAATATTCTCCTGAGAAGGCATTCGAACTATGCATGCACCTTAGATTGATCGAATTCAATATGCAATGCGCAAACGAGCGAGGAAAACCGTCAATGAGTTATCCGCGGTGTTACGCCGTTGTTGCGAGCGGGCTCACGCTGGCGCGTAAGCCCGCCTTCTACATGCGATGCCGCCGAGAAAGATCAGAGTTGAGCGCGGTGAACGGTGTGCATCTGCTCCGTCGGGCGCGGCTTTTCGACCGGGACCGTTATCGTGATCTGCGATCCTTTGCGGAGCACGCCCATGTTCACTGAGGCTTGATCGCTTTTATCCCGGAGTTGCGCGCGAAGTTCGGCCAGCGTACGCACCTGTTTGCCTTCGAGTTTGACGATGACGTCACCGGCTTTCAGTCCCGCTTTTTCAGCGGGAGTGCCGGAGCGAACTTCGCGAACGAGAATTCCGGCATCATTCGGCGCGCCAAAATAGGAGCCGAGCTGGCCGGTGAGATCTTCTGCGTTGATTCCGAGGATCGGAGTGCGGGCGTCGATGATGTCTGGCATATCAGGCATCTCCACATTGAAATTCGGCGCCGAGAAAGAATACGCTTCGCCAAAATCGCGCATCTTTCCCTTCATTTTCTTTTCGAAGTACGCGGAGCGATCGCCGAGCTCGACGGAAATATTCTGCGTCGAGCCGCCGCGTGAAATCGCGAGCGTGATGGTTCGGCCGGGAGGCGTTTCGCGAACGAGCCGCCGGAACTGTACCGTGCCTTCTACTGGCTGGCCGTCATATTGGGTGATGACGTCCTGTTCTTTTACGCCGGCTTTTGCGGCGGGGCTATCGGGCTCGACATCGTCAACGATTACGCCGCGCACCGATGAAAGCCGGAGGTCCTTCGCTTTCTCAGCGGTTACTTCACCGATTTCCACGCCGAGCCAGCCTCCCTCGTCGCTCGAGAAAGCGTAGACGCGGGGACCGGGAGCGAACATCTGATCGGTATTCTCTTGAACTTTTTGCTGCATTTCTTGCGCAAGTTCCTCCGCGCGTGCGCTCAGTTCCTCCGCACGAGCTTCGAGCTCAGCTTGCTTACCGTGGAGTTTCTCGGAGAGGCCGCTCAATTTACTCAATTCGGGCGAGCTCATCTCCACCTCCTCAGCTGCGCGCTCCAGTTCAGGGAGCTTCGCTTCGATCTCTTTCTCGATAGTACGAGCCTGAGCGTCGATTTGTTTCAAGCAATCGTCCAAATCTCGGCAATTCTGGGCGGCCGTTGCCGATGCGGCGTCGGACGCTGATTGTGCGAGTTTCGAGATGCCTTGCTGCTGGGTTGAGGCGGTTTCAGTTTGTTTCGGAGTGGACGATGACACGATTGCGGGGTGGAGCTGTGTGGCTTGGGTGACGACCAACCCGGACGCGAAGACAAGCAGAAGAACGGCTGATGCCGCCAGGACCGGGTACGCGAAGCGATTCATGGGTTTCATCCTCCGACTTGAGAATTACGCCCCGGTAAAACCAAAAAAATTGGTAGCAGACCACAAACCCACAGGCCACGACGAGAAACTCGTTCGTCGTAGCTACCTCACGCATCTACAAGTAATTTCGCCGCGCGTTACACGCCGGGGCGCTGCATCACCAGGCGGACGCCACCGTTAATTGTGCGGACGGAGATTTCGCCGCCGCCGGTTCCGAGTTTTCCCTGAAAAGCGCGAGCCGCTGCCATTCCCGCCGTCGACGTCATCGGCAACTCAGAATAGAACTCGCCGTTCATGCTTTGTACTTTGAGATTTGCCTTCGCATCGGACGGAAGGCCCAACACCACCGAACCATTCACCGTCTCAATATTCATGGGGCCGCCGTCCAGTAATTGGCTCAGCTCCAGGTGCAAATTTCCGTTTGTCGTTTTCGCGCTGAAGCGGCCGGCGCTATTAAGAACTTCCACGTTGCCGTTGACGGACCGCAGATCTCCGCCTCCACTAACTCCACGAACCAGCACGCTGCCATTCACCGTGCCGATGCTGCCGAGCAACACGCGATACGGAACGTGAACGTGGTATTCGACCGCGACTTCCACTCCATCACCTTTTGGATAACGCGTGTGCACGGAGACTTCGTGAGGTTCGCTATCGACGTCAATCTTTACTCGATCGAGATCCTGGACGTCAGACGTGGATGTTTTTACCGCTTCTACTTCCACTTCGTCGCGGTCCCAGCCGTCCACTTGCACCGAACCGTTTACATTCTCAAGGCGGAAACTCCCGCCAGGCGGCAGGGGATAGATGTGCTCGAAAACCTGGTGATTGGTGTTTGCTGCGCCGAAGGCAGGCGCAGTTGCGCACAAGCTACCTGCGAGCATGAGCGCGACAAAACCTGCGGCCATCAAGAATCTTGGTGCATGGGCCCGGAGCCGAGTTTCCCGCATTGTCTGTTTCACGGTACGCCCCCTCGACTACATTTCCGTCGACAACTTGAAAGCTAATTCGAAACTTTCGTTTACGGCCGGTCGTCCGCTGCCATGGATTGCTCGAGCAACCGCATCTGAACCTGTAAATTCTGTTCCAACTGCTCCATCTGCTGCTTGTACATCACGAGTTGCTTGTCGGTATCGCTGAGCACCAGCCGGATATTTCCGGCAATCGTTCGCAATTTCAACACTTCGCCGCCGCCGTTCAAATCACCGGCTGCATGAAGGCGTCGCGAGCCATTTGATGCGTCGTCATAGCTCACTTTTAACGGAAACGCCGGATCAAGTACGACGCGATGATCGTCGCCATCTTGAATCTGGGCATCAATTGTGATTGGAAGCTTGCGCGGAAGATAAATCACGATGTCGCCGTCGCTCGACTGAAAATCACAAGTGCCGGGCTTGCCGGAAGAGACAAACCACGCTGTAATCCCGCCAGCTCCGGTGGATGCTTTCACGGCGCCGTCTACTTCAGTCAGGTAGATGCTGCCGCCGCCGGTTTCGAGATTCGTCGGTCCGGAAACGCGCACGACGCGAATACCGCCGCCGGCCGTTCGTGCCTTCACAAGTCCAGCTGCCTCACCGACATCGATTTGGCCGCCGCCCGTTGATGCAACAAGCTCGCCGCCCGAATGTTCAAGTGTGACGTTTCCACCGCCCGTCTCGAGCCGCGCCTGATGCTCGACGGACGCCACACGGATGTGTCCGCCAACTGTGTGAAGCGTCGCGTTGCCTGCGATCGCGCCTGTCGTGATGTGACCGCCGCCTGTGGTGGCGACGAGATCGCCTGCTACATTCTTAACCGTAATGTGGCCGCCGTCGGTCGTCAGCCGCGCGGGCCCGCCCACATTTCCCGACAGGATGTTGCCGCCCGCAGTCGCGAGCGCGATCCGGCCGTTGATGTCTTCCGTTTCAATATTTCCGCCGCCGGTTGAGGCGTCCACATTGTAGTTTTTGGGAACGTTCACTTCGACGGTTACCCAGAGCCGGCCGCTACATTGACGTCCGAACGTTTGGCCCCGCAGGTAAACGCCGTCGGGCGTTTCGTGACCGTTCATCGAAAAACTCTTCAAGAGGAGCTTCGCATCCTTTTGAGATGCGTCTGCTTCGAGGCGTACGCGATATTCAACTTGATTGGTATTTTGGGTGTGGATGATGATGTTGCCGAGATCGATGATGAGGCGCAGTCGTTGCCCGTTTTTGGTGGCGACGGAGCCATTCAGCTGGGAGGTAACGCGAGGGCCGGATTTGGACGTGCTCGTCGGGTCCTTCTCGCGCGCGCTTCCTGGGCTCGGGAACGAAAGCGCGAGCGAGAGAATCAGCGCGCTTAGCAAAACGCTATAACATCGCGAGCGACGAGTGCTCTGCATTTTGCTCCGCATGGCCTAGAATTTTTCGCGCGGCCCCAGATCGCGAATGGCCGCCGCGCTCTGAAGCCGGATATACGTGTTTGGATCTTTCTGCATCCGCTCGCGCAGCACGGCAAGCAGGTGCTCGTCAGCGGAAACCTTACCCTCCGCGGCCATGCTTCGAAGCGCATTGATCGCTTCAATGCGCACGCCGGGGTTGTGGTCGTCCACAAGCGCATCGAGTAGAGTCTGCCGGACGAGATCCTGAGGTTCGACGCCGTTCAGCGCTTCGAGGGCTTTCAGGCGAACTGCGGCGTTGCTATCGGTGTGAACAGCATGGCAGAGGGCTTCGCGCACTTCGGGATCGTTGTTTTTTGAGCGCAGAAGTTCCACGGCGCTTAGTCGCACGTCGGGATCAAACCGGTCGTTGTTGCGCAGAATATTGAGCAGGACTTTCTTCACATCGTTGTTGTTGACGGTGCCTTGCACGCGGAAGGGCTGCTGCGATCGCATCTGCAATTCCACTTGCGGAGGCTCGCTGCCGGCCGAGGGCATCACATTGATTCCAGCCACCTGCGCAGTGTGAAGATCGACCGGCACGACTCCGCCTTCATTCGCAGGCGCGGCCGAAATACTCGACGATCCATTTGAATCCGTGGAAGCAATCGCGTTGGGATCGACAGAGACTGTAGCGGGGCGTTGAAGAAAGCGTGGGCCAAGAATTCCGACGGAAAACCCAATCATTACAAGGAGTGCAGCGCTCCAGGCCGGGCGCGGCGCGAGCGCTCCATTGGGAACAAAGACCCTTGTAAGTCGGCGAACCCAACTGCTCTCTTCCTGGCGATCCAAGGCATCTTCGAGTCCTGAGCGACAAGCTGCCAGAAGCGCTGCATCGGGTTCTACTCGACTCTCTGCCAGGCAATCCACCAATTCCTGTTCGCGTTCAAGCGTTTCCGTGCAGCGAACACAGTGTGATAAATGATCCGCTACATCCGCCCGCTCGTCGGGCGTTAATTCTCCCGCTGCGAGAAGTACCAGGCGCGAATCAAATTCTTCGCAGGCCTGTTCTCCACCAGGTTGATTCGGGCTGTCGTCGTTTCGATACTGCTGCATTCTTATCCGTCCTGTCTGAGTCAAATCCGTTACCGCATGCAATCCAGGCTCGCGCGCAATTTTCGCGTCGCCCGGAACAGCGAATTCTTTACTGTTTCTTCTGAAGTGCCCAGCATGTCGCCAATCGCCCTGAGTTTCAAGCCTTGATAGTGTTTCATCTCGAAGACCATTCGCTCACGTGGAGAAAGCCGCGTCAACGCTGCTGAAATGTGTTGCCCTAGCTCTTGGCCCAGAAGACTTCGTTCCGGGTTTGCTGCCGGCCTTACTTCCGCCTGGCGATCGAAGAAATCCCGGGTTCCGCCTTCAGCTTCTTCAGGCACCGGCGCCTGATCCTCGCGGCGACTCGTACGGCGGCGCAGGTGATCGAGCGCCACGTTCGTTACGATCCTGTAAAGCCAGGTGTAAAAACTGCACTCGAATCGAAAACGGTGCAAATTCTTGTAAACCCGCATGAAGCTTTCCTGATAAATGTCGCGGGCATCCTCAGAACGGTGAACCAGATTCAAGGCCAGCCGCAAAACTTCGCGGTCGTAGCGGTGCACCAAGTCCTCGAAAGCAAGGCGGTCGCCCGCTTGCGCTTTCCGAACTAGCGCCTGCTCTTCAGCAAGCTTTGCCGCCGCTGCCTGGCGCGCATCTCCGTCGAGTGCGACGCTGATCCCCATGGTGTTTGCGGCCGGTTTCGGTTCGCCTGCTCTCGATCCGATCGGAGACCCGATCTGATCTGGACGGCGATTGCCGCTGGTGTCGGCCTCTGCCCTTTCTGCAGGTTCCGGGTGGATAGACGGCCTGAGTGGCCGTTGGTGAGCACCCGTGAACGCGGATTTCCCACTATCGGACAACTGCCCCACTGTGCTGCCTCTCAATCGGATGCGGCGAGGCCGCATCACGTTGTATCCAAGGTAGTTACGAGAGAGAGCCGGAGCCGATTCGCTTGGATACAATTATTCGAAGCAATTCCGCTTGTGGATATTGCACGGTGTGCGCCAATGAGCGTCGGTCAGGATCAATCGAAGCAGCTGGAAGGTCAGCCCGAGTGACTAACTAGCTCGAGATCGGGCCCCGAAAAAGTCCTAAGGCTCAATACCAAGCTCTCACATCGTTTTTCAGTGTGTCTCGTTATCTCGAATACGCCTTTCTCTCGATTCTTCCCGCATCGTGCAAAAGCGCAAAGTGTAGCCGTTGTTCAAATTTTCCAGGAGGCTTTTCAGTGCGCAAAGTAATGGCAATTTTAGCGTTTGTTCCAATCGCGGCAGCATTTATGGCAGGTTGCGGCGGCAACGGTCACCATCCGACGGCCAACGATGTTCCTGTCGTACTCACAATCCAAGATCAACCGCCAGCGGGCTTAACCATTGTCTCGTTCACGGTGCAGATAACGGGCGTCGTTCTTCAGGGCGGTACCGGAGGCCAAAGCACCGTGTCGCTGCTTTCGTCTCCCGTCACCGTAAACTTGTCCGATCTTCAAACTATGAACTCGCTTCTCGCGAGCACCTCAGCTCCGGCGGGAACCTATAGCGGCATTATGATTACGTTTGCGAACGCATCGATGACCGTGCTCAACAATTCAAACTCGACGTTCACCGACGGAACTACGAGCTGTCCTCCGGCCGGGACGCTTACCACTACGTGCACCTTAGCTCCCACTTTCAATCCGACGTCAACTACCGTAACCACCTCTCCGTTCCCGATTACATTGGCATCCGGCACGCCCGTGAACATCGGTTTGGACTTCAATAGTTCGGAGTCGATCGCAAACGCGAATGGAACTCTGTCGATCGCACCGAGCGTCACTGTGACTACAAACACCACTACGAACGCGACCACGGGCAACCTGAACGACTTCACAAATGTGACGGGGCAAGTGACCGCCGTAGGTTCTAATCAATTTACCGTTACCGATACTTCGACTGGCCAGCCACTCACGCTTGGAGTTGCGAACAGCACCACATTTAACAATTTCAACACGGGTACGACCTGCACGACGGCGAATACGTTTGCCTGCATCCAGAAGAATCAGATCGTCAGCCTCAACTTCGGGACCACGGGCGCAGCAGGTTCAACCCCTACCGTGAGCAGCATCTCGCTGCAGAACGGAATCTCGCAAGGAGTGCAGGGCACGGTGATTGGCGTGAATCCGGATACGAATTCAATACAGGTGGTCATCACGAGCGTGACTCCGGCGTTCGCGACGGCGAACTCGGACGTCAGCGTCGGCAAAGTTGTGAACGTGAATCCGGGTACTACTGCCGCATTTAGCGTTGAATCCAATGGCCAGACGATTCCCGCAGGCTTGAACTTCACCTCGATCAACAATGTGGCCGTAGGTCAATCCGTGGTTCTGGATTCCACCGGTTTCACAGCGGGCACGGGCGGCGCCAACGGCACCTTGACGACCGATCAAGTGATGCTCGCTCCGACGCAGTTCGGGGGAACGATCAATTCGCTAAACTCAACCAATCAGAGTTTCACGGTAAACGGATTGAATGGACTTTTCACCACGAACGGCACCCAGATCGTAAACGTCGACACGGGAACCACCACGAGCTTCACGGGCGTGACAGGCGGCTTCACAGGCTTGACGAACGGCAACAACCTGACGGTTGGCGGTCTGCTGTTTGAAACGCCGACGGGACCGGTGCTTGTAGGGCAACAGGTCAATGTTTCCGGAACGACCGTCGCAACAGCTACGGCTGGCACCGGATCCGACAACATGGCGTCTCAGTAGGCCAACGAAAGCTCATTACCTCGGACCGCACGCCCTCGAGCCGAGCGGCGTGCGGTCCGAGGTGTTTTTTTGAGAACCCGCAAACGCATCGGACTCGTCAATCGCTCGAACTGAATCGCTCGGTTCACACGCGAAAAACAAATGGTATAAGCTTGAAGTGTGTTTCGGCTTGTTCGCCACCGCTTCCGCGCCGGACTCGCTCGCATGACCATCTCACTCTCAAACCCGGTGAAATATCTTCGCGGCGTAGGTCCGCAGCGGGCTGCCACGCTCGAGGAACGCGGAATTTCAACTGTCGGCGATCTCCTCGGATACCTGCCTTTTCGCTACGAGGACCGCATTCGTTTCACGCCTATTGCCGAAATTATTCCCGGCCAGGCGCATACAATCCTTGTGGAAGTGGCAAACGCCGGCGGGACGGTGAGATTCGCTCGCGGGCGCGGCGGCGTGTTTCACATCGCGGTGCGCGATGGCTCAGGCACGCTCTACGCGCGTTTTTTTCACGGCTCGTACCTCGAAGGAAAGTTCAAGCAGGGGCAACGGCTCGTGATGCACGGAAAAGTGGACGCCGACCCTTACCGGCCGGGGCGCCTTGAGATGGTGAATCCGCAAATGGAACTGATCGGAAGTGCGGATGCCGCCCCCACCGACTCCACTGAAGTCGGGCGGATCGTCCCCATCTACGAAGCAATCGGCGGCATCAGTTCGCGAATGCTTCGCCGCATTATTTATTCGGTGCTGAATGATTTCGACGGGAACGTGCCCGATCCGCTTCCCGCTGCAATTCGCGAGCGATATAAATTCCCTACGCGGCGCGACGCGCTGCTCTATGCGCATTTTCCACCAAAAAATGAAAATATCGAATTGCTGAACAGTTGCCGTAGCCCGGCGCAGATTCGATTGATCTTTGAAGAGTTTTTCTATTACCAACTCGCGCTCGCCTTGCGCCGCCAACAGGAACACCGGCGGCCGGGGATAGCGATGCGCGTCCGCGAAGAAACAATCCGCGAGGCGCTCAAGCGCATTCTGCCGTTCAAGCCGACTGCCGCGCAGAAACGCGTGCTCGCGGAAATTGCAGGCGATCTCGAACGGCCGTATCCGATGCACCGGCTGCTCGAAGGCGACGTGGGGAGCGGCAAGACAATTGTCGCATTCGAGGCCGCTACGATCGCGATCGAGAATGGTTACCAGGTAGCTTTGATGGCGCCTACGGAAATTCTCGCGGCGCAACATTTCTTGTCTGCGCGGCGCGTTTTCAATCGTATCGGGGATGCGGCGAGACGCACGGACGACGGCGCCGCAGGCTACAGGGTGGAATTACTCGTGAGTGGACAGAAGCGTGCCGAACGAGATGAGGTACTTAAGCGAGTGGAAAGCGGCGAATCACAATTGATCGTGGGAACGCACGCGCTGCTCGAAAACCCAGTGCAATTCAAGCGGCTGGGACTCGTGATTGTCGACGAGCAACACCGCTTCGGCGTGCTGCAGCGCAAGCGGCTCATCGAAAAAGGCGCTTCGCCGCACGTGCTGGTGATGACGGCAACTCCGATTCCGCGCACGCTCGCGCTCACACTATATGGCGATCTCGATCTATCCGTAATCGATGAAATGCCGCCGGGACGCACGCCCGTCGAGACGCGCTGGACCGACGAAGCGCAACTTCCAGGCGTGTGGGAGTTTTTGCGACGAGAAGTGGCGCGCGGACGGCAAGGCTTTGTCCTTTACCCCGTGATCGAGGAATCGAAACAGGAGCTGAAAGCCGCGACCGCGGAATTCGAACGCCTCGCGAAAAATGTCTTCCCGGCGATGCGAGTCGGATTGCTTCATGGACGGCTGAAAAATGAAGAGAAAGACGGAGTGATGGACGAATTCCGTCGCGGAGCGCTGCAGATTCTTGTGGCAACAACTGTGATTGAAGTCGGCGTCGACGTGCCAAACGCGACTGTAATGGTTATCGAGCATGCCGACCGCTTTGGCCTCGCGCAGCTTCACCAGCTTCGCGGAAGAATCGGACGCGGATTGGAGAAGTCGCATTGCATCCTGGTTGCGCCTAAATCGATCACCGGTGACGCGCGCGACCGAATCGAAGCAATGGTCGCCACGTCGAACGGATTTGAGATAGCTGAGCGCGACCTGAAACTGCGTGGCCCTGGCGAATTCTTTGGGACCCGGCAACATGGCGACGCTGCCTTTTCCGTTGCGCAACCTTTGCGCGACCATGAACTCCTAGAGATGGCGCGGCGGGAAGCTTTTGAGATTGCAGAGGACCCGGCGAAGGCAAACGAAATCGTAGCGAAAGTGGAATCTGTAAGCCCGGCTTGGCAGAAACGCTATCAACTCGCGGCGGTCGGTTAGTCTAACCAAGCCATCCGATATCCGGAGCGGTAGGCAGGATAAATCGTGCGCGTGATCGCAGGCAAATATCGCAGCCGCATTCTCAAGAGCCCGGGAAAGCTGCGCATGCGCCCGACGAGCGACCGTTTGCGCGAAACGCTCTTCAATGTGCTTGGAGCATCGGTGGAGGATTCTCTTTTCGTTGATCTCTTCGCGGGCACGGGGGCGATTGGCATCGAAGCAATCAGCCGCGGAGCGCGCGAGGCGATATTCGTCGAATCGCACGCGGCCAACGCGCGGCTCGTTCGCCAGAATCTCGACTCGCTCGGAATTCGCGCCGGAGTGGAAGTGATTGAAGCGGACGCGGTGCGCGGGCTTGAAAAGCTAGCGGCTCGACATCTCGCAGCTGACTTTGTTTTTCTCGACCCGCCTTACGAAAAAGAGGAAGACTATGTGCGTGTACTGGAATTTCTCGATGCCTCGCACCTGGTCGCTCCGAGGGGCATCGTAATCGTAGAGCACCGCGATTCGACTGATCTACCCGAGCGCTTCGAGCGGCTCGAATGCAGCAGAGTTCTCGAGCAGGGGGACTCCTCACTAAGTTTTTACCGGCTGGCAGCCGCTGCGTAGTCCGGCGCATCTCATCTTGCACCCAGCTCGCGTCCCGGCAATTCCGCGGCCGCATTTTGCTTCGCAGGTATAATGACCAGGACAATGCCGACAGTCACACAAAGGGGAGCGGAGCACGAGATCGAACTGCTGGAGTTGCCGGCACACTCGCGCCTGCCCAGACTAGATTTGGGCGTCGATTGGGAATCGCCGTGGCGGGAATTTCGCACGAGTGTGCGCGATTTTTTCACAGGCCCGCGTGTTCCGAAGGGATCCAAGAGCTCCGGCGGCTCATCGTTTCGAATGGAATGGGTGCAAGGGAAATTCTCGGGGTGGGCTTTTACAGCGTCGACTCTGTGGCATGTCGCGATTGTGCTTCTTCTAATCCTTCCCATCTGGGGGTTTTTACCGGCGACGCAACATACTCTCGCACCCATACACCTCGAACTGACCTACTTGCCAGCGCAAGATTTGCCACAGATTTCACTGCCCGGTCCGGCATCGAAGCCGAGTCCGCCGGGTGATCCTGCGAAGCCGCTACCGCAGGTTGGTGCCGACGCTTTTCATCCGCGGCAAACAATACTTTCCGAGCCGCTTCAGGTTACTCACCCTCGCCAAACTTTGATTCAACCCGACGCGCCGTCCGCACCGCCAAAGATCGATACACCACTTCCCAACATCGTGGCGTGGGCTGCCCCTGCTCCTCCGAAACCTCAGCTTAGAATCTCTCCTACGGCGGCAGCGCCGCGCGCGCGTAACCGCGCGACCCAAGACGTTGCAGCCCCGGAAATTCCAAACGCTGAGAAGAATCCCGGCCCATTGAATATCACTTCGACTCCACTCGTGAATCAACAACCTCAGATGCCGATTGCTCCCATGTCAACCGCAGCGGCAGCAAACGCGCGCCATCAAACGAATCAAGACGCGGGCGCGGCACCTGAAATCGGCGCGGCAGCGGCGGGCGACGCGGACCTGCATCGCGTGATCGCACTTTCGGCCAATCCCGCTCCGCCTGCAGCAGACGTGAACGTCCCCTCAGGAAATTCGGCGGCGCGAATTGCGATTTCCCCTGATGGCAAGCAGCCCGGCGTTCCCGGAGGCGCAGAGCACGGCGCTGATGGAAACGGCAGCGCAGGTGGAAACTCAGAATCCGCCGGTGGAACAAATGGAGCGGGCGGAGCAACGCACGGCAGCGGCGGCGGAGGCAATGGCAAGAATTCGTCGCCCGTCGGCGTAAGCGTCAGCGGGGGTTCGAATACTGGTGCGGGCAATGGCGGCTTAGCTCCAGCTGGAACGCGCCCGGCAGGTAAGTTGAATCTGAAACTCGCGCCTTCTTCTGAACCGATGAGCGCATCGCACCGCGCTACAGTCGACGTCACTCATCTCGACCCGAGCGTCGCGCCCGAAAAAATTCTGTCCGGCAAAGAAATTTTGCCACTTCGCGTGAACATGCCCAATCTAACGAGCATCGCGGGAAGCTGGATTTTCAACTGCGCGGAATTGGCACCGCCCGAGGGACCGGCATTCAACAAGGGTGAGCTTTCGGGCCCTGTCCCAATCGATAAGGTGGATCCGAAATACCCTCAGGCTGTGATCGATCAGCACATCGATGGCGAAGTGGTTCTCTACGCGATCATTCGCAAAGACGGGTCGGTCGGTAACATCCAAATCGTGCGAAAGCTTGATCCCCAGCTCGACAAATACTCAACGGATGCGTTGGCGCGCTGGAAATTCCGACCGGGTACACGCGCAGGTGTGCCGATTGACATTGAAGCCGTGGTCCACATTCCGTTCCGCTTCCGCAATCCGAACGATCAATAAAATCGCAAGTCAGGCAGATCCAGCGACGGGACGAGCGCGTTTCGCGGCGCTTTCTTCGATCAATTTTACCAACGCATAGAGGGTGAGATTCACAGGGACAGGCACTCCGAGTTCTTTTCCGCGACGTACGATATAGCCGTTCAGCGAGTCGATTTCGGTCAGTTTGCCGCGAGCAATATCCTGCGCGGTTGAAGACGTAGCTTCGCCCAGCGATTCCGCGTTCTTCACGCCCTTTTCGGTCCAATCTAGATCCGGCAATTGCACTCCGGCGGCGCGCGCCACTGCGACGCACTCATCGATCACTGTCCGCATCACCTGACGCGTCTGAAGATTTCGCGCTGCGTGGGCAAAACTGGTTTGGGCGATAGCGGTGACGGCGTTTCCCGCGCAGTTCATCAGCATTTTCGTCCACTGGTCGGCTTCGATGTACGGCGAGACGCGGCACGGGACTCCCACGGCTGCGCAAAGTTCCGCGACCATTTCCGGACGATTGAGCCGCGCGCGGTTTCCCGCGGGTGGCTCGCTGGCGCTGGCGTATTCGCCGATTATTAATTCGCCACGTCCGGAGTGTTTCACGTGCCCGGGCTCCGGTAGCGCAGCAGCAATGTAAACAACAGCAGGTAATGCGTCGATTCCCGCCGCAGCGCGAATCCTCGCAACATTGTCGACGCCATTCTGCATGCTGATCACAATCGTATCGGACGCAAGGTGCGGCGCGATGGCTCGCGCAGTCTTTTCGGTGTCGAGGGTCTTCACGCAAAAAAGTACGAACTGCGCGTCGCGCACCGCCGAAACCTCCGTAGACGCATCGAGTGCGATTCGTTCTTGGAACGTTACGGTATCCAGGAACAATTTCCCGGCTCGAATCGCTTCCACGTGCGCCGGGCGCCCGATCAGCGTGACGCGAGCACCACCTCGGGCAAACATCCCGCCGAAATACGAGC
>Ga0210387_10001538_pt1 | contig 17439 bp, 16 predicted proteins | sample IncBWC7OmetaG_FD_160108 | JGI IMG/M metagenome (GOLD analysis project Ga0210387, IMG submission 160108) | Forest soil microbial communities from Barre Woods Harvard Forest LTER site, Petersham, Massachusetts, United States - Inc-BW-C-7-O ...
TGTGATGGGCGCGATCCTCTCGGTCGACCGCAAGATCGTCGAGGTCGGCCGCACCTTTCGCCTCTCCGGCTTTGCCATGATCCGCCGCATCCTGTTGCCGGCGGTGCTGCCGGCCTATGTCGTCTCGCTCCGCGTCGGCCTCGGCCTCGGGTGGATGTTCGTGGTCGCCGCCGAGTTCATGGGCGCCTCCGAGGGCCTCGGCTATCTCCTGATCGACGGCCAGCAGCTCGGCAAGCCCGCGCAGATCCTGGCGGCGATCGTAATCTTCGCGGTCCTCGGCAAGCTCACGGACTGGCTGATCGAGTTCGGCGCCGCGCCGTTTCTGCGCTGGCAGGACGCTTTCAGCAAGCAGGGCGGAGCAGGGTGATGCTCGCGCTCGACAAGGTCGGCAAGATCTATCCGAATGGCGTGCACGCGCTGGAGCGCTTCTCCGCCGAGATCAGCCCGGGCGAGATCATTGCCATCATCGGCGGCTCCGGCTGCGGCAAGTCGACATTGCTGCGCGCCATTGCTGGCCTCGATCGCGCCTCTTCCGGCACGGTGACGCTCGATGGCGCTGTGATCACTGCACCGCATGCCAAGATCGGCATTATTTTCCAGGAGCCGCGGCTGCTGCCTTGGCTCAGCGTTGCCGACAATATCGGCTTTGGCTTGTCCGATCTGCCGGCCAATGTCAGGCGTGAGAAGGTCGCGACGGCACTGGCGCGTGTCGGCCTTGCGGACAAAGCCAATGCATGGCCGCGCGAGCTGTCCGGCGGGCAGGCGCAGCGGGTGGCGATCGCGCGGGCGTTGGTGCCGCAGCCGGAAGTGCTGCTGCTCGACGAGCCGTTCTCCGCGCTGGACGCCTTTACCCGCCGCGACCTGCAGGATCATCTGCTCGACCTCTGGGCCGACACGCGGCCGACGCTGATTTTGGTGACGCATGACGTCGACGAGGCGGTGGTGCTCGCCGACCGCGTGCTGGTGATGCGGCCGCGGCCGGGGCGGCTGTTTGAGGAGATCAAGGTCAATTTGACCCGGCCGCGCGACCGCGCCTCCGACCTGTTCGAGCGCTTCAAGCGCCATGTCCTGACCGCGCTGGACCGCTCGCTCGACCGCAGCCTGCCGGACCGTGACGCCATATCGCGCGTCGGTGAATCAATGTGGTGGTGACACGGGCGCGATTTCGCATTACATCCGGCGTCAGAAGAACAATACGGGAGAACGAGATGGACGCCGCCGAACTCCGCGCGATGCAGGCCCCGATCAAGGAACGCTACAAGCAGGACCCCTCGGCCGCGGTCATTACCCTTAAAGCCAAGGGCACGACGGATAGCGAAGGCCTGACCTGCAAGGTCGAAACCGGCCGCGCGCTTGCGGTCGCCGGCCTGCACCCGGCCACCGGCGGCTCGGGGCTCGAGCTCTGCTCCGGCGATATGCTCTTGGAAGCGCTGGTCGCCTGCGCCGGCGTTACCCTGAAATCGGTCGCGACCGCGGTCGACGTGCCGCTCAAGAAGGGCATCGTCTATGCCGAGGGCGATCTCGATTTCCGCGGCACGCTCGGCGTCGACAAGGAAGCCCCGGTCGGCTTCGAGGAAATCCGCGTGCGCTTCGAAGTCGAGACCGACGCGCCGCAGGACAAGCTCGATCTGCTCCTGAAACTCACCGAGCGCTATTGCGTGGTCTACCAGACCATCAAGAACGGTCCCAAGGTGTCCGTGAGCATGAAGCGGATTTAGCCCTGCTGTCATCCCACGGTGTTGTCCTGGCGACGTGTCCGCCGTAGCTCGTAGAGCGAAGGCGGAAAGCCAGGACCCATAACCACCGGCATCAGTTGTTTCACGCGCCGGCGGTTATGCCTTCCCTCCCCAAAACACGCATCACGCGGTATGGGTCCTGGCGTTCGCCAGGACGACAGATGAGAGATGTCCCCCGACCTCGCCTATTTCCTGATCCTCGCTTTCCGCATGGTGGTTGCGGCCGCGTTCGTGGTGTCGGCTTCGTTCATCACCGAGCATTCCGGACCCGTGATCGGTGCGCTGGTGGCAACCTTGCCGATCTCGGCGGGGCCTTCCTACGTCTTCCTCGCGCTCGACCATGACTCCGCCTTCATCGCCCAAGGCGCGCTCTCGAGCCTGCCGATCAATGCCGCGACGATCTTCCTCGGGCTGACTTATACGCTGCTGGCGCAGCGGCACACCCTCCTGATCAGCTACGGTACTGCCGCTCTGGTGTGGATCATCATCGCCGGCGTGGTCGGCTCGACGCACTGGTCGCTGCTCGGCGGGCTCCTGATCAACGCGGTGGCGTTTGCGATCTGCACGCCGCTGATGCACCGCTATCGCCACGCCAAGATGCCGCCGATCGCGCGACGCTGGTACGACGTGCCGCTGCGCGCCTCGCTGGTCGCTACCCTCGTGGCCACCGTCGTCACGCTGTCGGGCCGGGTCGGCCCCGATATCAGCGGCATTCTCGCGCTGTTTCCCGCGGTGTTCTCGAGCATGATCATGGTCCTGCACCCGCGCATCGGTGGACCGGCGACGGCCGCCGTGATGGCCAACAGCGCCTGGGGCCTGATGGGGTTCGGCCTTGCGATCGCCGTGCTGCATGTCGGCGCGCTCTATCTCGGTTCAGCGGCGGGCCTGAGCCTCGGGCTTGCGACATGCGTGTGCTGGAATCTGACGCTGTGGCAGATCGGGCGACGGAAGGCGCGATTGGCGAGAACTTAGGGTGGGCCTTCACTCCGCCATCCGTCGGAATAGCTCCCAGTAAAATCCCGCCGATGCCGCGATCGACAGCAGCGCGACAATCGCCGGGATCACCGGATCGAGCCGGCGCCAGCCCCGGATTTCCTGCATCAGGATCAGCGGCACGAACGGCAAGATCAAAAAGAACAGCGCGACCGGGATGCTCCAGCGCGCGGAGAACACGAGCACGCCGCAGATCAGCACCTGCAGCAGGCCGGTTGCGAGCGCGAGGCAAACGAGCAGCCAGGCCGCGAGTGTCATGGTCCCGCCTTGCCGGCGAGAGATTTGAGGCGGTACAGCGCCTCTAGCGCCTCGCGCGGCGACATCTCGTCGGGATGCAGCGCCTTCACGGCTTCGGCCAGTTGCTCGGCTGCGCTCGGCGGCGCTGGTTCGGCGGCCGCGCGCGATGGCACGGCGAACAGCGGCAGATCGTCGGCGAGCGCGCGTGCGGTCTGGCCGCGGTCCTGCGCTTCCAGTTTCGCGAGCACGGCCTTCGCGCGCGCGATCACTGGCGGCGGGAGCCCAGCGAGCTTGGCGACCTGGATGCCGTAGGAACGGTCGGCCGAGCCCGGCAGCACCTCGTGCAGGAATACGACGTCGCCCTGCCATTCCTTGACGCGCACTGTCGCGTTGAACATCCGCGGCAGTTTGGCGGAGAGTGCGGTCAGCTCGTGATAATGCGTGGCAAAAAGCGTGCGGCAGCGATTGGACTCGTGCAGATGCTCGATCGCGGCCCAGGCGATCGAGAGACCGTCGAAGGTCGCAGTGCCACGGCCGATCTCGTCCAGGATTACCAGCGAGCGCTCGCTGGCCTGATTGAGGATCGCCGCGGTCTCGACCATCTCGACCATGAAGGTCGAACGGCCACGGGCGAGATCATCGGCCGCACCGACGCGCGAGAACAACCGGTCGACAATGCCGAGCTTTGCGCGCGCCGCCGGCACGAACGAGCCGATCTGGGCCAGAAGTGCAATCAGCGCGTTCTGGCGCAGGAAGGTCGATTTACCGGCCATGTTCGGACCGGTGATCAGCCAGAGCTGTCCGGACTTTTGCGCCGGCGCCGGCGAGAGATCACAGGTATTGGCGATGAAGGGCTGGCCGTCGCGCTTCAAGGCCTGCTCGACCACGGGATGGCGGCCGGCCTCGATGGCAAAGCCGAGCGATCCGTCGACCTCGGGGCGCACGTAGTTGTCGTCGACCGCGAGCTTGGCCAGCGCGGTCGCGACATCGAGCAGCGCGAAGGCGTGCGCCGCGGCGCGCAGGTCGTCGCTCGCGGCCAGCGCCTTGGCGCAGAGGCGCTCGAAAATCTCGAGCTCGAGATTGAGCGCGCGCTCGCCGGCGTTCGCAATCTTCGCTTCGGTCTCGCCGAGCTCGGCCGTGGTGAAGCGAACCTGTCCCGCCAGCGTCTGGCGATGAATGAAGGTCGCATTGAGCGGCGGCGACATCAGCTTATCGCCATGCTGCGCCGTCACCTCGACGAAATAGCCGAGCACATTGTTGTGCCGGATCTTGAGGCCCTTGATGGAGGTCGCGTCGGCATAGCGCGCCTGCATGGCCGCGACCACGAGGCGCGAGGCGTCGCGCAGGCTGCGCGCTTCGTCCAGCGCCTGCTCATAGCCTTCGCGCACGAAGCCGCCATCGCGCTTGATCAGCGGCAATTGCTCGGCGAGCGCGCGCGCATATTCCTGCGCCAGCTCGCGCGAGGGCTTCTGCAGGCTCGCGATCACGGCAGCGATTTCCTGCGGCGGCTGCTCCAGCTCCTGCAGTCGTGCCACCGCCTGGTCGGCGGCGAGGATGCCGTCGCGCAGGCCTGCAAGGTCGCGCGGACCGCCGCGTCCGACCGAGAGCCGCGCCAGCGCGCGCGACATGTCGGGCGCGCCGCGCAGGATGGAGCGAATGTCTTCACGCGCTGCGCCATCGGCGACAAACGTGCTGACAGCGTCGAGACGGCGCGCGATCTGGTCGCTGTCGGTGAGCGGCGCGGCGAGGCGTTGGGCGAGCAGCCGCGATCCGGCCGGGGTCACCGTGCAATCAATCGCATCGAGCAGCGAGCCGCGGCGCTCGCCGGCGAGTGTCCGGGTCAATTCAAGATTGGCGCGGGTCGCGGGATCGATCGCCATGGTCGAGCCGGTCGCTTCACGCGCGGGCGGCGACAGCGGCGGGCGTTTTCCGACCTGGGTGCGGTCGATATAGGTGACGGCGGCAGCTGCGGCGGTGGCTTCCAGCCGCGACATGGCGGCGAGCCCGTCCATGGTCGCGACCGCGAAATAGTCGCACAGCCGCCGCTCGGCGGTGGAGCTATCGAAGACGTCGCGGGTCAGCGGCGTCACCGCCGGCAGTTCATTGAGCAGGTCGGAGAACTCGTTGTCGCCATAGAGCGCGTCGGCGACGATGGCCTCATTCGGATTGATGCGCGCCAAGGTCGCCTGCAATTCGCTGCCCGCGCATTCGGTTACGATGAACTCGGAGGTCGAGATGTCGATCCAGGCGAGCCCGAAGCGGTCGCCACCGCTGGAAGAGCGCGTCCGCGCCATCGCGAGCAGGTAATTGTTGGTGCGGGCATCGAGCAGCGTGTCCTCGGTCAGCGTGCCCGGCGTTACCAGGCGGACGACGGCCCGCCTCACCACGCTCTTGCCGCCGCGGGCCTTTGCCGCGGCCGGGTCTTCGGTCTGCTCGCACACCGCGACACGATGGCCGGCGTTGATCAGGCGATGCAGATAGTCTTCCGCGCGCTCGACCGGCACGCCGCACATCGGGATGTCCATGCCCTGGTGCTTGCCGCGCTTGGTCAGCACGATGCCGAGCGATTTCGAGGCGGTCTCCGCGTCCTCGAAGAACAGCTCGTAGAAATCGCCCATCCGGTAAAACAGCAGCAGCCCGGGATGACCGGCCTTGATCTCGAGGTACTGCTCCATCATCGGCGTGACGCGCGCATTCGCTTCCGCGGATGGCACGGTTTCGCTGGGCGGAACGGGCGGAACTGGTACAGGCTGCTGGATGGTCATCTGCGGATCGTCTTAAAGCGGGCGCAAACTAGCCAATTTCGCCCACGCCTCCCAATCAATTGCGACCCCGATACCGGCTTTTCCACCCCTGCAAGGCAACTCTAACAGGCGAAACCGTCGATTGACGGGCCGGAACACCCCTCCTACAACTCGCCATCAAATCCAAGCCGTCTTTCAAGGGAGAACGCCGATGGGTGATGTCTTTATTTGTGATGCCGTCCGGACCCCGATCGGCCGTTTTGGTGGCTCGCTCGCCAAGGTGCGCGCCGACGATCTGGCCGCGGCGCCGATCAAGGCGCTGATGGCAAAGCACCCCACGCTCGACTGGTCCTCGGTCGACGAAGTCTTTTTCGGTTGCGCCAATCAGGCCGGCGAGGACAACCGCAACGTGGCGCGCATGGCGCTGCTGCTGGCCGGCCTGCCGGATTCGGTTCCGGGCCAGACCCTCAACCGCCTCTGCGCTTCCGGCCTCGATGCGGTCGGCGCGGCGGGCCGCGCCATCCGCGCCGGCGAGATCGATTTCGCGATTGCGGGCGGCGTCGAGTCGATGACGCGTGCGCCGTTCGTGATGGGCAAGGCGGCGGAAGCGTTCTCGCGCTCGGCCGACATTTTTGACACCACCATCGGCTGGCGCTTCATCAATCCCCTGATGAAGGCGCAGTACGGCGTCGATGCGATGCCGGAGACCGGCGAGAATGTCGCGGAGGAATTCCAGGTGTCGCGCGCCGATCAGGACGCGTTCGCGATCCGCTCGCAGCAGCGCGCGGGTGCCGCGATCGCCGCCGGTTATTTCGCCGAGGAGATCACCCCCGTCACCATCGCTGGCGGCAAGGCCGGTCCTGTCGTGGTCGACAAGGATGAGCATCCGCGTCCCGAGACCACGCTGGAGGGCCTCGCCAAGTTGAAGCCGATCGTGCGCAACCCGGGCACGGTGACGGCCGGCAATGCCTCTGGCGTCAATGACGGCGCCGCCGCGATGATCCTCGCCTCGGAAGCCGCGGTGAAGAAGCACGGCCTGACACCGCGGGCGAAGATTTTGGGCCTCGCCTCGGCCGCGGTGCCGCCGCGCATCATGGGCATCGGCCCTGTGCCGGCCACCCGCAAGCTGATGGAGCGGCTGGGGTTGAAGATTTCCGACTTCGATTTGATCGAGCTCAATGAAGCCTTCGCCTCACAAGGTATCGCTTGCCTGCGCCAGCTCGGCGTCAAGGACGACGCCGATTTCGTCAACCCGCATGGCGGGGCGATCGCGCTTGGTCATCCCCTCGGCATGAGCGGCGCGCGCCTTGCGATGACGGCAGTGCACGGCATGGAGAAGCGCGGCGGCAAACGCGCGCTCGCCACCATGTGCGTCGGCGTCGGCCAGGGCGTCGCGGTTGCGATCGAGAAGTTGAACTGACGCTGCTGATCCTCACCCTGAGGAGCGGGGAACGCGCGTCTCGAAGGGGGAGGCGGTAGTCGGGCCTCATGGTTCGAGACGGCGCTAGCGCGCCTCCTCACCATGAGGGATACCACGGGAGGTCCGAATGACATTTCTTTACCCCACCGACAGCAACAAGGCGCATCCGCTGCCGCTGTCGCCGGAATACAAGAGCTCGATCAAGCGCGCGCCCTCGAAGCCCCTGATCCCGATGCGGCATACGCTCTCGGAACTGACCGGCCCCGTGTACGGCCACGAGGCCGTACGATCAGGCGACAATGATCTCACCACCATGCACAAGAGCGAGCCGCTCGGCGAGCGCATCATCGTGCACGGCCATGTGCTTGACGAAGACGGCCGCGGCGTGCCGAACACGCTGGTCGAGCTCTGGCAAGCCAATGCCTGCGGCCGCTACATCCATGTCCGCGACCAGCATCCGGCGCCGCTCGATCCGAATTTCACGGGCGCGGGCCGCACCCAGTCGGACGCGTCCGGTTACTACAAATTCGTCACCATCAAGCCCGGCGCCTATCCCTGGGGCAATCACCACAATGCCTGGCGGCCGGCGCACATCCACTTCTCGGTGTTCGGCCATTCCTTCGTCTCGCGGCTGGTGACGCAGATGTATTTCCCGGGCGATCCGCTGTTCGAGTTCGATCCGATCTTCAATTCGGTGCCGGACGCGAAGGCGCGGATGCGGATGGTGTCGAGCTTCGATCTCGAGAACACCCAGCCGGAATGGGCGCTGTGCTATCGCTTCAACATCGTGCTGCGCGGCAAGAACGCCACCCCCATGGAGAACAGTTAAGTGCAGGATAAGGGTATCACGCCGTCGCAGACGGTCGGTCCGTTCTTCAAATATGGCCTGACGCCGGGTGGCCAGTATGAATGGAATGACGCCTTCACCGGCGACATGATCACGCCCGATGCCACCGGCGAGCGCATCCGCGTCGAGGGCCGGGTGTTCGATGGCGACGGTCAGCCAGTGCCGGATTGCATGCTGGAAGCCTGGCAGGCGGACGCGCAGGGCCGCTTTGCCGATCCGCAGGACAAGCGCGCGCTGCCCAACGCCAAATTCCGCGGCTTCGGCCGCAGCGGCACCGATGCCAACGGCGCCTATGCCTTCGACACCATCAAGCCCGGCGTGGTGCCCGATCCCGACGGCAAGCCTCAGGCGCCGCATCTTCTCGTCGCGGTGTTCGCGCGCGGTATGCTGCGCCATCTGTATACGCGGATCTATTTCGGCGATGAGAAGGCCAATGCCGGTGATCCCGTGCTGGCGCTGGTGCCGCAAGATCGCCGCGCGACGCTGATTGCGGAACGCGATGTGGGCAGCGGCAACGCCGTCTACAAGCTCGACCTGCGCCTGCAGGGCGGCGACGAGACGGTGTTTTTCGACGTCTGAACCTACAGCGAGGAGTCGTGGGTCGCGCAGGCGCCGGACGAAGGCACGCCGCAGACCGACACCTTGATGTTGGCGGTCACCATGCCGTGCGCATCGACGAAGACGAGATTGGTGACGCCGGCTTTCAGGGGCTCGATCACGACGGACTGATTATCGTCGGTGCGGATGTTGGCGACGAGCGGATCGCCTACGATCACGGTTTCGAATGTCTGGTCCAGCAAGAGCCGCCATTTGGTTCCGACCCCGAGTGCGACTGTATCTTCCTGGGCCGCCGCACCTGGTATCGCGGCGAAGAGCACGGCGGCCGCAAAGATCAACTCGCGAATGCGCAGCTTCATGGCAAGCCTCGCTAGACCGGTAGATTTGAAGGTGCGATCACCAAGCGCTTCCTGCCAAAATCGGCGACGGCCTTTTCCGGCAGTCCAAAATTGTTGGCGAGGAGATGACGCGGAGCTTTTGCGAGCCAATCCGAGAGGCTGCTTTCGTGATAGGTTCCGCTGTCGAGAACACCGACAATTTCGGCATCCTCAGTGCCCACGTTCTGGATTGAATGTCCGCAATTGCGCGGGATGTAGGCGCAATCGCCCGGAGACAATTCGGCGACCGCGACGCGCTTGTCGAATGCGAACAGCGTGACCCGCGTTCGTCCCTTCAGCACATAGTGCCACTCATTGGCGCCGGCGTGCCAGTGCGGCTCATGCATGGCGCCGCGTTTGAGCTTCAGCACCATCCCCGTCATGGTCGACGAGACCGGAAATTCCCTAGCGGATGCCACGTAGAGCGCACCGCCAACCGTCGAGACCCGCGGCTTCTGCGCCATCAGTGCGTAGCGGTGCGTGCGATCGCGGTCGAGTCCACGGGCTGCCCGTGCCTGCGGTCCATCTAGCGGCACGATCTCGCCCTGCATGATGTAGGTTTCCGCCTTCGGTATCTCTGCGAAGGCAGCCGTGGAGACGCCGAGTGCCTGCGAAAGCGACTGGGCATCGTAGCGGCTCATCCAGTCGCTGATGCCGAACGTGCCGTGCTCGGAATAAAGTCCATCGTCGAAAGCGAGGATGGCATGACACGGATTCGCGCCGAGCGTCTGAATCGCGTGGCTGTGTCCTTTCGGAAAATACCAGAGATCGCCCGGCCCGAGATTGACGACCTCGAACTGGCCCTCCGGGTCGATCACCGACACCTGACAATGGCCATCGACGACATAGGCCCATTCCGCGGAATTGTGCCAATGCATTTCGCGGGCGCCGCCTGCGTTGATGAACAAATGAGCGCCGGCGATGCCGGTGGCGAGCGGTAGCCCGCGCGTCGTGACCTCGCGCGCCCAGCCGCCCGAGGTCGCCTTGATCGGGCCGTTGTCGAGGGAGGTGCTGAAAGCGACGGGATCGCCGGATTTTCGTGGAATCGTTTTCAGAGATTCTGCAGCCGGAGAAACATCGTACCCGGCGGCATGGCCGTCGGGCGTGGCAGCGAGCGACTGCGAAGCAGCCAGGGCACCGGCGCCAATCGCAACCGACCGAAGGAAAAAGCGACGATCCGCTTCAAACATCTTGCGCTCTCCTTGTTTCGTTCGATCCTAATCCGATCGATGGGAGTGCGCGTGAACTGGCCCACACTTGGCGCGCGACATTCGGTCACGCGCCGTCACGTGATGATGATGCCCTCGATTGCAGATGTAACAAACGCGCTTCGTCCTCCAGAAGGAGAGCGGATCGCTACTCCATCACCGCCGCATGGTCCGGACCCGCGGCCTGCTTGCGCAGCGCGGCCTTGGTCGATCCGATCATCAGCGCCAGCGGGATCGAGCACAGGATGAAGAACATCACGAGCTGGTAGTCGCGCGCGAACGCGATGATCTGCGCTTGCAGGCCGACGATGACGTCGGCCATCGCGCGTCCCTTGTCGCTGTTGAGATTGATCATGCCGGCAACGTCGGGCATCTGCAGCGCCTGGTTGAACGGATTGATGTGCTCCGACAGGATCGCGTAGACGCGCCGTCCGCCCTCGGTCAACTGGGCGATGACGATGGAGATGCCGACCGAGCTCGCGACGTTGCGAAGCAGCGTCAGCATCGAGGTGCCGTCGGTGCGCAGGTTCCCGGGCAGCGTCAGGAACGAGACCGTAGAGAGCGGCACGAAGACGAGGCCAAAGCCAAAGCCCTGGATCACGCTGATGGTCACGATCTCCGGCACCTGGGTCTGGTCGGTCCAGTATGTCATGTAGAACAGCGACAGCGCGGTGAGGGAGAGCCCGGAGATGATCAGCGTGCGGGCCTCGATATAGCGCATCAAGCGGCCGACCAGCATCATGGCGACGAAAGTGCCGCAGCCGCGACTCGCCAGCAGCACGCCGGCGGTGATGATCGGATAGCCGATCACGTTCTGAAGGTAAGGCGACGACAGCGCCATGGTCGAATACAGCACGAGCCCCATGACCGACATGAAGACGCAGCCGCCGAGGAAGTTCTTGTCCTTGAAGATCGCGAACTGGATAAACGGCTTCGAGGTCGTGAACGAGTGCGCGAAGAAATAGTAGAAGCCGATCGCGGAGACGATGAACTCGATGACGATCTCATTGGACTCGAGCCAGCCGAGCTGCTCGCCGCGGTCAAGCGCGACCTGCAGCGAGCCGATGCCGACCGCGAGCGCGGCGAAGCCGAACCAGTCGAAGCGCAGATTGTGGTCCTGCTGGGTCTCGTCCATGAAGATCATCAGCCCCAGCACGGTGACGATGCCGAACGGAAGGTTGACGAAAAACACCCAGTGCCAGGAATAGGTTTCGGTCAGCCACGCGCCGAGCGACGGGCCCATGATCGGGCCCATCATCACGCCCATGCCCCAGATCGACATCGCTTTGGCACGCTCCTGGAGCGTGTACATGTCGAGCATCACCGCCTGCGACAGCGGCACCAAGGCGGCGCCGAACACGCCCTGCAACAGGCGGAACAGCACCATCTGGTTGATATCCTGCGCGACGCCGCACAGCAGGGAGGCGATCGTGAAGCCGGCCGAGCAGACGATGAAGATGCGTTTGCGGCCGAAGCGGTTGGCGATCCACCCCACCGGCGCCGTCATGATCGCGGCGGCGACGATGTAGGACGTCAGCACCCAGTTGATCTGGTCCTGCGACGCCGACAGGCTGCCCTGCATGTAGGGCAGCGCGACGTTGGCGATCGTGGTGTCCAGCGCCTGCATGATGGTCGCCGTCATGGCGCAGATCGTCACCATGTTGCGGCGCAGGCCGGGCACCGCGCTTGGAGGCGGAAGGGCCGTCGGCGACATGGCGACTCAGTCCTGATCCTGGCTGGCGGAGGCCGACGACAGGCCGAGCAGCCTGGCCAGCGAGCGGGTATGGCCGGTGTCGATCGTCGCGTAGGCGCTCATGCCGGCCTTCAGCTTGCGGACATATTTGTCGTCAGTGTCGAAATAGATCCGCACCGGAATGCGTTGCACGACCTTGACGAAATTGCCGGTGGCGTTCTGCGGCGGCAGGATCGCGAATTGCGCGCCGGTGCCGGGCGAGAGCGAGCCGACGGTGCCCTTGAAAGTGTGGTCGGGGAAGGCGTCGACATCGATCTCGACCTTCTGTCCGACCGCGAGATGCGTGAAGTCCGATTCCTTCAAATTGGCGTCCACCCACGGCTTGGCCACGTCGATGACGCTGAATACCGGCGTGCCGGCGACGACGAAACGGCCGAGCTGGATCTGATCGACCTGGGTGGCGATGCCATCCATCGGCGCGCGCATCTCGGTGTGGTCGAGATCGCGCTGCGCCTGTTCCAGCGCGGCCTTGGCCTGGTAATAGGGCGGGAACTCCTCGAGCGGCAGATTGATGTTGCCGAGCAACTGCGTCAGAGGGCTGGAACTCTGCTGCTGCACGAAGGCGAGCTCGGCGCGCGCGGTAACCAGAGCGTTGGAAGCGTTGTCCAGGTCGAGCTGCGAACCGAAACTGCTCTTGGCCAGCGTCGACTTGCGGTCGACATCGCGTTGCTTCAGGTCGGAGGACTGCTGCATCAGATCGGCCATCTGGTCGTAAATCTTGATGTTGGCGATCAGGTTGTTGTAGGTGGTCTTGGCCTGCGCGAGCTGGGCCTTGGCGCGGTCGAGGGCGAGCCGGAACGGAATCGGGTCGATCTCGAACAGCACGTCGCCCTTGTGGACGAGCTGGCCTTCCTTCACCACGACCCTGTCGATTTTGCCGGAGATGTCGGGCGTGATCAGCACCTTCTGGGCGCCGACATAGGTATCGTCGGTGCCGACATAGCGGCCGCCATTGAGATAGAACACAAAGCCCGTGACCGCGACCACGATCGGCAGCACGACGAGCAGGAGGAAGCGGCGATAGCGCCGCAGGCCCGCCAGCAGGCGGCGCCGTGGCTCGGCGGCGAGCTTCTTGCTCGGCCGGCCGGAGGGGGCGTCCTTTGCTTCGGACGGAAATTTGAGGATGGGATCAGCCATAGCGTTGTTCTTTCTTGGGCAGTTGCGCCTCGATGGTCTGAAGCGCGTTACGCACGTTTTCCTTGATGCTTTCGAGTTGTTCGACGAGGCGCTCGGCCTCAGCGGGGCTGATGCCCGCGAGCGCGGCGGCGGTGATTTCGGCTTTGAGCCCGGCGAGCTTTCCGAGCAGCGGCCGCGCCGCCTTCTTCAGATAGAGACGATTGACGCGGCGGTCGTTGCTGTCGCCGCGGCGCTCGATCCAGCCATTGTCGCAGAGCTTGTCGATCAGCCGCGTCAGTGTGATCGGCTGCATTTCGAGCTGCTCGGCGAGTTCCGTCTGCTTCATGCCCTCGGTGCGCTCGACCTTGGCCAGCACCGCCCATTGCGCGCGGGTGATGCCATAGCGCGCGGCTTCCTTGTCCGCATACGCGCGCATCAGCCGCTGCACCTCGCCGAGCGCGAACAGAAAGTTCATGTCCACGCAACCGTCGGTCATAAGCAATGTCTCCAATGAGCTAACCATATAATAAGCTAGCTTATGAATTTTTGATGGCAAGTTAACAAGCTGATAGGCCTGCCGAAAACACATGGCTGGGGGTCGATTCCCGCCGGGGTTTGGGAACCATGACCGAAAATGCTAGTAAGGCCCCAATGACCTCGACAAAACCGGCATTTCCCGCGCCCGATCACGACCACCACCGCTGCGCTGCAGACGCGATCAGCCATGCCGAACGGATCTGCAAGGAGCGGGCGCAGAAATTCACGCCGATCCGCCGCCAGGTTTTGCAGGCGCTGCTATCCAGCCATCGGCCGCTCGGGGCCTATGAGGTGATCGACGAGCTCGCCAAATCAATGCCGCGGCCGGCGCCGATCACGGTCTACCGCGCGCTGGATTTCCTGATGACGAACGGCCTCGTGCACCGCATCGAAAGCCGCAACGCCTATCTCGCCTGCGCGCATGACCATGATCAGGCGTCGCTGGTAGCGTTCCTGATCTGCGAGCGCTGCGGCTCTGTCGGCGAGATTCCGGCGGCTCCCGTTGCGCAGAGCTTGACGGCCGCCGCACGCGCGTCCGGCTTTGTGCCAAAACTCTCCGTCGTCGAAATTACCGGCACCTGCGCGCACTGCCAGCGAGCGGCTTAAAAAAAGAACGCGGCGAGTAAGCCGGCATCCAAGGGAAGAAATGTCGCCAAATCAAATCAGGCCCGACCCCGGGCGGCCGCTTAGCCCGGGCGCCATCGCCTTGATGCTGATGCTGTGCATCTCCTGGGGTTTCAATCAGATCGCGATCAAATTGGCGCTACCGGACATTCCGCCGATGATGCAGGCGACCTTCCGTTCGATGGGTGCGCTGCCGGTGCTCCTGATCGTCGGCTGGGTGCGCGGCGTGAAATTCTTCGCGCGCGACGGCTCGCTGTGGCCGGGCGTGTTCGCCGGCGTGCTGTTCGGCTTCGAGTTCGTGCTGATCTATAACGGCCTGCGCCTGACCACGGCTTCGCGCGCGGTGGTGTTCCTCTACACGGCGCCGTTCTTCGTCGCGCTTGGCTCGTTCCGGCTACTCGGCGAGCGCCTGCGCGCCTCGCAATGGGCCGGGCTCGCCCTGAGCTTTGCAGGCGTCGCGCTCGCGATCGGCGTGCCGCCGGCCCATGTCGATAGCAGCGTGCTGCTGGGCGATCTCATGATCGTCGGCGGCGGCGCGCTATGGGGCGCGACTACTGTGATCGCCAAGGGCACGAAATTGCGCAATGCACCGCCGGAAAAGGCGCTGGGTTACCAGGTTGCGATCTCGATCCCGATTCTCGCCGGCGCCACCTGGCTCGCTGGCGAGAAGCTCACGCATGTGCCGGGGGTGCTGGCGGTCTCGGTCGTCACCTATCAGGCGATCTGGATTGTCGGACTGACGTTTACGATCTGGTTCGCGCTGGTGCAGTCCTATTCGGCGAGCAAGCTGTCGGCCTTCACCTTCATCACGCCGCTGTTCGGCGTGGTCGCGAGCTATCTGATCATGCACGACGAGCTGACGCTCGCCTTCGGTGCGGCGGCGGTCCTCGTCATCGCCGGGCTTTATCTCGTCAACCGCCCGGAGGTGACGGGGCCGAAGGTCGTGCCCGATCCGAACGTGCCGGCTTGATCCCTCATGGTGAGGAGGCGCGAACGCGCCGTCTCGAACCATGAGGCCCGGCTGGAGACCCTTCGAGACGCGCTTCGCGCTCCTCAGGGTGAGGGGAGGGAGCGGGGCCGCTACCCCACTTCAATCGGCAACGCATCATCCGTCGCCCATTCGCCCATCGAGCCGTCATAGAGCGTGAGCTTGTCGTAGCCGAGTCGGTGCAACATGAAGAGGTCGACGGTAGCCGAGATGCCGCCGCCGCAATAGGCGATCACGCGCTTGTCGCGCGAGAAGCCTTGGGCCGCGAATTTTTGCTCGGCATCGGCGAGCGGCACGAACGCCTTGGTGTCGGGATCGGTCAACGCCGCCGCCGAGACGTTGCAGCTTCCGGGGATGTGCCCGGGCCGGCCGTAGCGGCTTGGCTCAAGCCCCTTGTGCAGCGTCGCGTTCAGCGCATTGACCACAACCGTGCCGCGTTCGCCGCGTGCGGCCAGCACCTGGTGCTTGTCGACGAAAAATCCGTCGCGCGGTCTGGCCGTGAACTTCGCCGGCGGATAGCCTTTCGCGACTCCGCTCTCGAGCGCGCGGCCTTCCGCCTTCCATTTGTCGAACCCGCCATCGAGCACGGCGACGTTGTCGAACCCGAGCGACTTCAACATCCACCAAAACCGCGTCGCCCACATCGGTGTCGCGATCGAATAGAGTACGACAAAACTGTCGGGCCCGACGCCGTGACGCCCGAACGCGGCTTCCAACTGCGCCACATCAGGCATCATGAAGCGAAGTTTTGTGCTCTCGTCGGAGAACTCGCCCTGCAGGTCGAGAAAATCTGCGCCCGGGATGTGCCCGGCTTCGAACGTATCGCGCGCGGGCACGACTTTATAAGGAGCCTCGCTGCCGGCCGGCAGATATTCGAGGCGGGTGGTGCAATCGAACACCCGCAGGTTCGACTGACCGATTGTTTCAGCGAATTCCGCTGTGGTGATCAGCTCGCTTCGCGCGGCCATGGTTTCCTCCCGCAATTCTCTTAACGGGATGCTAGGGTGCGCCAGATCACATGAAAAGGCGCCAAAATGCCCTTTGATTTAATCCAATCCGGTCCAATATAGCGGGCATGCGCTCCGCCACCGGGTGGCCAGCGGCCGGCGAATTAACCCTTTGAGTTTACAATGGAAATGTTTGGTTCTGCCGGACCTGCGCCATATCTCCACGTCCCCTTGGTGAATGTCACCAAAACCTGATATTCGGTTGCCCCATGAACAAGCCCGAGAAAATCGCTGAAATCGACATCGCCGGCCCCAGCGCCCGGCACAAGACTACGCAGGTCAAGGTCGGCCACGTCGCTGTCGGCGGCGGTGCCCCGATCGTGGTGCAGTCGATGACCAATACCGACACCGCCGATATCGACGGCACCATCGCCCAGGTCGCAGCGCTCACCCGCGCCGGCTCCGAAATGGTGCGCATCACCGTTGACCGCGACGAGGCCGCTGCCGCCGTCCCGCATATCCGCGACGGCCTGCGCAAGATGGGCATCGACACGCCCTTGATCGGCGACTTCCATTACATCGGCCACAAGCTGCTCGCAGCCTATCCCGCCTGCGCCGAAGCGCTCGATAAATACCGCATCAATCCCGGCAATGTCGGCTTCAAGGACAAGCGCGATACGCAGTTCGCCGACATCATCGAGATCGCGAACAAGAACAACAAGCCGGTCCGCATTGGCGCGAACTGGGGTTCGCTCGACCAGGAACTGCTGACCAAGCTGATGGACGAGAACACGGCCTCGCCCAATCCGCGCGATGCCCGCGCGGTGACACGTGAAGCCATGGTGCAATCGGCGCTGCTGTCGGCTGCGCGCGCGGAAGAATTGGGCATGCCCAAGGACCGCATCATCCTCTCGGCGAAGGTTTCGGCCGTGCAGGACCTTATCGCGGTCTATCAGGATCTCGCCCGCCGCTCGGATTACGCCATTCATCTCGGCCTCACCGAGGCCGGCATGGGCTCGAAGGGCATCGTGGCTTCGTCGGCCGCGCTCGGCATCCTGCTGCAGCAGGGCATCGGCGACACCATCCGCATCTCGCTGACACCGGAACCCGGCGGCGACCGCACCCGTGAGGTGCAAGTCGGCCAGGAACTGTTGCAGACCATGGGTTTCCGCACCTTCGTGCCGCTGGTTGCGGCATGCCCCGGTTGCGGCCGCACCACCTCGACCACGTTCCAGGAACTGGCGCGCTCGATCCAGGATTTCATCCGCGACGAGATGCCGGCCTGGAAAACCAAATATCCGGGCGTCGAGGAGCTCAACGTCGCCGTCATGGGCTGCATCGTCAACGGCCCCGG
>Ga0210387_10001539_pt1 | contig 17437 bp, 14 predicted proteins | sample IncBWC7OmetaG_FD_160108 | JGI IMG/M metagenome (GOLD analysis project Ga0210387, IMG submission 160108) | Forest soil microbial communities from Barre Woods Harvard Forest LTER site, Petersham, Massachusetts, United States - Inc-BW-C-7-O ...
CGAAGGGACCAGGAAAAGGGACAGGGCTTGGTCTGTCAACCGTGTTCGGAATTGTCAAACAATCGGGCGGCTCGATTGGTATCTCTAGTGAGATCGGGCATGGAACAACGTTCAAGATCCATTTCCCCTCCCGCGAAGAGGCAGCGGAAAAACTACAACCAACGAAGCCGCCCCCTCTGCTTGGCGGCAACGAAGTGATTGTCGTGGTTGAAGATACGCGGCTTTTACGCGAACTTACCCGACTTCTTTTGGAAGGAGCCGGGTATCAGGTATTGGATTTCGGGGTGCCTGACGAGGCTCTTACCATGGCGAGGCGACATGTGGGAACCTTGCCCTTGCTGATCACCGACGTCGTAATGCCTGGTATGAGCGGAATCGTACTCGCAGGGGAATTCGCGAAGATCCGACCCGAGACGAAGCTTCTATACACCTCAGGGTATGCGGATGATGCAATTGCTCGACAGGGTGGTCTTGCGAGCGGCACATCGTTCCTGGAAAAGCCCTTCACTCGGGATGCCCTGCTCAGCAAAGTCCGAGGGATTCTTGACTCCTAAGGGGCTGTTCGGCAACCTTGTCTGTTTGCCAGGCTTCGTCTGCTGCTTCAGCCACCGGTCTTTGCTTACATGCAAGGATTCATGTTCACCCGGCTTCTTGAGCAGCCAACCGGGAGGTTGAAGATTGCCAGTGTCTGCAGCTGACAAAGGAGAAATATCAACGGCTGAAACATTGACCCTCACGAAAACTTTGTGGCTGCCGACGTAATATACGCTCCCGCCAACCAGCGGCCAGTGTTTTTCATCGGTACGACCGTAAAACTAAATCCATAAGCCCTCGCAAGGGGGCTATTTTCGACAAGTCAAACAACCGTGCGTATCAGGGATGAACGAGGTCGCTGACGCTCGCGATCACTACTTTAATCCACATGGGTAAACCAGATCGCACAGTCAATTCGATGTGGAGGCTCTGCCACCATCCGGTTTCAACTGATGCAGGTCCCCACCGCAATCAATCCGGGAGCCACTGTCCGCACGTAACAATCACGATCAACCGCTTTCCGCAGGCTGGAGGCTTTGAATTTGTATTGATTCCGGAATAGCGTGGGTTTCGTTATGGAGCATGCGATAGAGTGAAGAGCTGCTGATGCCGAGGAGTTGGGCGGCTTGCCGTTTATCTCCATGACATGCGAAAAGCACTGTGCGAACATGCAGCCGAATCACATCATCGAGCCGCATGGTGCGAGTCTCGCAGGGGATCGGTCCCAGAACGGCCTCGAGGTCGGACGCATGGAGCGAGCCTTTGGCGGCGTGCTTCATCAACCCTTCAGCGGCTGAGTACAACTCAATCAAGTTTCCGAACCAGGGTCGTTTCATAGCTGCATCCAGCAGATCAGTAGTCAACTGAGGCGTCACAGCGCCTGATGGCCTGGCTATATTCTCCAAGATATGGGTAAGTATCGCGGGGATGTCCTCGCTGCGATCGCGCAATGACGGGATTTTTATCACGAGAGCTCCAAGCACGTTTGCTAGCTCCGATGATAGGCTCCCCTTTTTTACCAGCGGACGTAATCCCCATTCAGTGAATGCGGCGATACGCGGCATTTGAGATCCACGCTTTCGAATCAGACGCAGTAACGCCTGTAGTGTAGTCAGAGGGATGCACTCCGTTTGAGGTAGATAGAGCATCCCATTCGTGGATAGGGAGTCGAGCGATCTGTCCGCGGCAAAACGCTCCTCTGCATCAGCGGATGCCAAGGTGTAAAAGGGTCTGTGACTGACCGGAGAGAGCTGGTGAAGCATGTGCGCGACCGCTTCTGCGCCGCTACCTCGTTCGCCCGTAAGGAAGGCCATTCGGAAATGCGGGGCGGCGCGATAGATTTGGGTTCTCACCCGAGTGATGGCGGGGCTGTGTCCTTCCAGCAACGCTTCGGGCACAAGAGATCGCGAACCGATGTCTGATTGAGAGAATGAACCCACCGGAAACTCGGAAGACATAGCAAATCCTTTATGACAAGCCGTCGCCGTAATGTGAAACCATTGTGGCGCGCATGCTGATTGCTTGTGCGCACAACCTTACCTCAGCTAGCCAGAAGTCGATCGTTTAAGAACTTCTCCAAGTTGTCTCGATACGTCTCCAGCCAGGCGATGAGCTCTAACTTGGGAAGCGGCGTGCTAAAGAAGTAACCCTGAGCGACGTCGCAAGATTTGGACCGGAGAAAATCAAATTGCAAACGGGTCTCGACACCTTCGGCGACGGCAATGACATCAAGCTCGTGAGCAAGTTCGATGATCTTCTGAACGATTACCCGGTAATTATCTACCTGCAGATTCTGCAACAAAGACCTATCAATCTTGAGTTCATTCGCGGGAATGTGACGTAGTTGTTCCATCATCGAATAACCGGTTCCAAAGTCGTCGATGGACAGACGAATCCCTTTCATTCTGAGTCGGGTGAGCACATCAAGAGTCTGGGACAGGTTGCGAATTAAGCAGGTCTCGGTAATTTCCAGAATAATGCGTTCGGGTGAGACATGAACATCCTCTAGCAATGCGATCAGGGAGTTCGGAAAGGCTAAATCGCCCAGCGACGAAACTGAGATATTGAAGGAAAGGGACAGCGGGCTCCCGTCCTGATCAATGACTGTTCTCATCTCTGCGAGACCCTTCTTAAGAACGGTCCATGTGAGAGCGGCGATTAAGTCGGATTCTTCTGCAAAACCGATGAATCTTTCAGGAACGATGAGACCATGTACGGGATGCTGCCAACGGACCAGAGCTTCCACGCCGACACAATGGCCAGTCATTACTTGGATTTGAGGCTGATAATGGAGAACGAATTCTCCTTTTTCGACGGCCTGGCAGAAATCAGCGCGATCAAACTCGATATGCAACTGCTCCTTAGGGCCTTGGTTTAAGGACCGTTTGGGATTACGCAGAAGCATGTCTTGCAATTGCGCAAGTTTGAAAGGCTTCGTAAGGTGCCCAACAGTGGATAGGCCCAGGTTGGAGGCAAATTCTTCGGCGGTTTGAATAACGCGCTTGCCTATACCGCTCATCAAGATGATTCCCGCTTGACACCGATTTTCGCCGAGACTACGTAGGATTTCTATACCGTCGGTGTTGGGCATCATGAGATCAAGGACGATCAGCGTCACATCTGGGGTAAGCGCCTTAAAGAAGCCGGGGGCATCGTCGGTGGTGATGCATTCCATTCCGAGATCCGACGCTTTGTTGGCGATGATGGCACAAATGTCCAGATCGTCATCGATCACGAGCACTCTATGTTTCTGCGTCATCATGGATCCTCTGTTTGAACTCCTTGTCTTGCGCGCATTGTGCCGGTCCAGTGACATTTCTCACTAAGATGCGCCGTAGGTCGTGAGAAATGTCTTCCAGGCGATAGAGAAAAGCTTCAACCAATGGTCCGGCTTGCGAAGCAATGGAGGCTCGGTTAGTGGCAGTCTCTCTTCTGAGAACGCGTATGTTGGAAAGGCGCCCCCCCATCTCGATGAAGTCCACACTCCAGATGCTAAAGTCATACGGCATTTGCGCCGCCCGTCGGCCGCGCAAGTTTCCTAATGCCTCTGCTACCACGGAGTTGCCGGTAAGAATCGAGCGCAGCGCAGGCGGGCCGATGCCGCGACCAGGACCGACGAAATTACAACGCGGCAACCGTAAGGGCTGGTAAAGGCTACGAAAACGGAAATCATTTGGTCCTCATAAAGCTCAGCTTAGACGGTAGGGAGGAGTGAGGTGCGAATGGATCTTTCGTGCGCCTTGGGAAGTATTCTTTAGTCGTAGCATGTTTCGAGTTGATCGGGGTGGTTAAGGGTTATCCGGTCCCGGAGCTGATCGACCTGACCATCGAGGCGGAAGCGGAGGAGAAGCCGGCTTACGGTTTCGCGCGAGAGACCGGCCATGTTGCCCAGTTCTTCGTGGGTGAGCTGCATGCGGAAAGAAATGGGTAGGGTAGTACGGGGCGGGCGGTTGTCCAGCTCGTCCATGCGCGCCCAGTCGAGCAGGGTGCTGGCGAGCTTGCCAGCGGCGGAGGGGTGTAAGGCGAGGCGACGGACAGAGAGAACCGCGCTGTTGTACTCACGGGCCAGTGCCTGGAAGGTGATGTGGGCCACCTCAGGGTAGCTCTCCACGAAGCGGAGGAAGTCGGCGCGGGATATGGACTTGATGTTGGACGGAACGACGGTTTCGGCGTTGACGCGATGGAGTGCACCCTGGAACAGGGCGGCGAGGCCGAGGATGCCGCCGGGGCCGGCGACGCGGAGCAGCAAGAGACGACCTTCGGAGGAGGAGGCGACGAGCTTGACGCGGCCGCTGCAGATAATGACGACGTGGTCGGCGGGAAAGCCTTCCTGGATGAAGGCTACATGGGACTGATAATGGTGGCAGACGCCGAGGGCTTGGAATTCGCGCAGAGCTACAGCTGAGAGTAAGCCGAAGCCATGGGGAACGTAAGTGGCGCAATCGGTACAACCGTTAAGACGAATCGTGGGCCCCCTTATTCTGAACTCTGCGAGTGATACGAAGGCAATCTCAGCTTACAGGTTTTCGTGTTCGCTACTCTGAGCTATATTGCACATCATGTAAAGCAAAGATCGAATAATGCTGGAGCGCACGGACCATGCGAGACGTACGTTGTACGTCGTAAGTCGGGACTAATCTTCGTCCGGAATAGCAATGAGAAACGCCGCAGTGTCCGGTTATCCTGCCTGATCAGATTCCAGGACCCTGGCCAACTTCTGGGGACTATCTTGGCTTGCGAAGTACCTGTCTCGCCATAAGAGCCGGGGGATGTACTCTTGGCATCCAATGAGACAACCACGGAGGCTTTGACGACCGCATGCAAAAGCGCACATTAGGTAATGGTTTGACTGTTTCGGCTCTCGGGCTTGGATGTATGAGCATGACCTCGGCTTACGGTCCCGCTGCGGACAAGAGCGAGATGATTCAGCTTATACGGACTGCTCACGACAAGGGCGTTACCTTCTTCGACACAGCAGAAGCATATGGCCCGTTCGCGAACGAGGAATTGGTGGGCGAGGCATTGCAGCCAATTCGTGAAAACGTGGTAATCGCGACAAAATTCGGCTTCGACATTGACCCAGAGACCGGCAAGCGCGGGCCTGGAACAAACAGCCGTCCAGAACACATTCGGGCCGCGGCTGATGCTTGCCTGAAGCGGCTTCGCACCGATCACATTGATCTGTTCTATCAACACCGGGTTGATCCAGATGTGCCAATCGAGGATGTAGCAGGTGCAGTAAAAAAGCTAATTGCCGAGGGGAAGGTAAAGCACTTCGGGCTTTCCGAAGCCGGCGTAGAGACAATCCGCAAGGCGCATGCCGTGCAGTCGGTAACAGCGCTGCAAAGCGAATATTCGTTGTTCTGGCGCGGTCCGGAAGACGAACTGCTACCCGTCCTTGAGGAGCTTGGAATTGGTTTTGTACCGTTCAGCCCGCTCGGAGCCGGGTTCCTCACGGGACAGATCGATGAAAATACCAAATTCGATCCGAGTGATTTCCGCAATCACGTGCCTCGCTTCTCGCCCGAGGCGCGGAAAGCCAACATGGTGCTCGTTCACGCGGTACAAACAGCGGCGGAGCGCAAGGGCGTTACGCCAGCTCAGTTCGCGTTGGCTTGGCTGTTAGCACAGAAGCCGTGGATTGTGCCCATTCCGGGCACCACTCAGGTCAACCGCATGGAAGAGAACCTCGGAGCTGTGAACGTCAACCTTACAGCGAGCGATCTAAAACAAATTGAGGACGCCACCTCGAAACTTTCGCTTGAAGGTGCCCGCCTCCCGGAAGCGATGCTCAAGATGACTGGACGGTGAAATGCTTCTGTTGCTTCTCGGCGGTCTTCGTTCAAATGACTGAGTCGACTCGTCCTGATAAACGCGCATGTCGGAAGTGGCCCGATAGCCTCCGACATGCCGACATCTCAGTATTAATCCTAACGTCTCACCAATCGATATTGGAGAGTGGTCACAACGATTCGCGCTGGGGAGAGTTCCCGAGGTGTACGTCAGTGCAAAGGAAAGGGCTCTAAATACCCGTAGGGACACCCTCCTAATGGCTCTGGGCTTCGAGTCCGAATGGAAATAGCTTCGTGGCACAGGCTTTTATCTCGAAGATCTATTCCCTCGGAGGGACTTTCCCATGAAGCTCCAACTAGCAAACTTCAGCTTATTCAGAATTTCCCTTATGCTTGCGTGTGTATTGCCGCTTATTGCCAGTGGGCGGAACACTGCGACACTACCGATCCATAACATTGTTCTAGTGCACGGTGCATGGGCCGACGGGTCAAGCTGGTCGAAAGTCGTTCCCTTGCTTGAGAAAAAGGGTTTCCACGTGGTTTGCGTCCAGAATCCATTGACCTCGTTTGCCGATGACGTCGCTGCGACTAAACGAATCATCGATGCTCAAGACGGTCCCGTCCTTCTGGTCGGCCATTCCTATGGTGGTGCGGTAATCACGGAGGCAGGGAATGATCCCAAGGTTGCGGGCCTCGTTTATATCGCGGCGTTCGCGCCCGATAAGGGTGAATCTTCGGGCAGCCTTGGGAAGCCGTACGGAGCCACTCCCGGGGTGACTGAGCTTCGCCCCCTCGGAGATGGCTTTCTCGTCCTGACGCCCAAGGGTGTATCGGAGGACTTCGCACCTGACCTCACCGCCGGTGAAAGAGACATCCTGCTGGCGACGCAAACTCCAACACAAGGAGCAGCGCTTGGTACAGAGATTTCAACTGCCGCCTGGAGAACTAAGCCCAGCTGGTTCGTGATTGCTTCAAATGACCGGATGATCTCGCCCGACCAAGAGCGCGTAACCGCCAAACGGATGGATGCGAAGACCTTGACCCTGCCCACCAGTCACGTTCCTATGCTTTCCCACCCCAAGGAAGTAGCAGACTTTATCATGCAAGCTGCTTCCGGCCAATCGAATCCCACGCCACCACAAAGCTAACCATCGTATCGAGGCCCCGGCGAATGTTCGGGACCTCGCTCTTTCACTGAACGATGACACTTCAAGCCTGATCTATGCGACAAGTCACACTCGATCGGCGGGGACGTCCAAGTCACGTGGCCCGCGATAAGCGATGGACGCTGGAATGCTCAAAGTGACCGCCGTACCCGCTTCCGGGCTGCTCGAGATCCTCAACTGTCCTTTCAATTGCTTCGCACGCTCGCGCATACCTACCAGCCCCCAGTGCAGGGCTCTTCCGTTCTCGAGCGTGAAGGCGTCGATACCGCAACCATCGTCTGAAACGGATACCTTGAGGCCCAGCCAGCCCCATGCAATCGTCACTTGTATGTTGTGTGCACTAGAGTGACGCACAGCATTGAGAATTGCCTCTTTGGCGATGGAGGAGATCTGTTCGAACGCTTCAGTCTTCAGCCGACGAGGCTTTCCTGTCTGGCGCAGGATCAAATGAGCCTCACCGATGTCGGCGATCTCCAGAAAGAAGTCGCGCAGGCCGCCTTCGATGCTATCGTGCCCGGAATCCGGTGTGCGAAGTCCAACAACTGCGAGTCTGGCCTCTTCGATCACTCGGTCCATACCCTCGAGAACGGTTGCAAATCTCTGCTTCAGGGGCGAGTCGCTCGCGACCTGCTTTTCAGCAACGTGAAGGTGCATGGATGAGCTAATGAAGCCCTGGAGCAGGGTGTCATGAACGTCTCGCGCAATCCGAGTACGCTCGCTAAGACGTTCGTCGGCAAGAATATTTGCTTGTGTCAGAAGAAACTTAGTGCGTGTGTAATATGCAAACGTGCCCAGCAAAAGGACGAGTATTGCGAGGATGCTTCTGACTGACCACCGCTGCCAGATGCCGGGCTCGATAACGACCGGGACGACGCTTTCCTCGGAATTCCAGGAATTCGACTCGTTGGAAGCGATCAGGCGGAACGTATATTTGCCTGGCGTGAGGTTGGTATACGTAGCTTCCCGGTCGCTGACCGCCTCACTCCACGTTTTGTCGAAGTCGTCGAGCCGATAGCGGAAACGGACCCGTGACGGCGCATGCAGGTCCAGGCCGGTAAAGGAGAAACTGAGCCGCTTGGCGCCCGGGGAGACCTTCGGATTGTTGCGGTCCAGGAGCGCGCCATCCGCACTCACTTCTTCAACGTTGGGAATGACAGTTGGTAGAGGTGTCGGCTTGGTCCCGATCATCGCCAATTCATGCGCCGTGCTTATCCAGACTTGCCCATTGCTGTCCGTAACCACGGAACGAGAGCGATGAACTCCCTGGTTCGATTGAAGCCCATCATCGTTTCCGTACGAACGGATCGATGGGGCGTTGGCCAACAACTCTGCAGGCGTGGCGCTTATGACAGCGCGATCGCTCTCGATCCAAAGTCGTCCGGCCGTGTCCAAACCCAGGCCAAGCACTCTCGGCTGCGATCCGGCTCCTAGCGGTGTTTGACGCAGACCATGATCGTCAGCGAGAAGAAGACCGTGGGAAGTTCCGATCCATAGGCCGCGGGCCGGGTCGTCGAACAAGGAAAGGACGTCCTTCGCTGGCCGCTGCTGCCTGGGGTATAACGGCAAACATCGATGGTTTTCGATTTTGCACACACCACCCGACGTACCGATCCACACCTGTCCCTGATTCCCGAGTTCAATAGCTGAGACGTCATTGGCTGGCAATCCATCTCTCTCGTCGATACGCGTGAAGTGACTGTCATCGAATCGGTTCAGCCCTCCGGTCAGAGTGCCTGCCCACACTCTTCCGCTTCGCTCCACGCGAACGGCGTACACGCTGTTCTGCGACAATCCATCGCGCTTTGTCCAGGTTTTGCTTTCCAGCGCGCCATGGCTGAAGCGCAGCCGTGTCAATCCGCCGTTGCGCCTTCCTAACCAAATGTCGTCGCCGGATCCATCGATGGAGTACACCTCATCCGTCGACAAGCCATCGTTCAAAACAGCGTGGACGATTCCATGTTCCATCCAGTAGAGACCATGTCGAGTATTGCCAAACCAGACGCGCCCACGGGGATCCACATACAATGGGCCGAAACTTCCATCGATCGTAGCGTCGCTCAGTCTCACGGGCACAATCGGGGTGCTTTCCAGCCTTTCCAACTTGGAACCAGTCCCAAACCAAATGTCCCCCTCTCGATCCTGCAACAGCGTTGTCACGGGGTCGCGGTCAGCATGGGATTCTGTCGAGACCCACTCTGCGCCGGAGGAGTTGTATCTGAGTAGGCCTCTCGAGGTTCCAATCCATACGTTTCCTTCCCGGTCCTGCATAAGTGCCAGTATCTGAAGATGTTGCATATCGGATTTCGATAGTGGCCGGTGCATGAGCTGGCGGCCGTCCCAATAGGCAAGTCCGTCGTCTGTTCCAACCCAGACGTGACCGTCTTCGTCTGGGAACAGGCAGTTGATCTTTTGATTGACGTCTGGACTGCTCACAGAAACCGGTGCTCCGCCCGTCCAGGCTAGAAGTCCGCGATCCGTTCCGACCCACAGTTTTCGGTCAGTGCCTTCCGCGATCGAAATCAGTAGTGCTTGCGAGCGGACGGGAAGCTGCTCCACGCGATTCTGGAGAAGACGAAGCGTGGTCTTGCGTGTTTCTGTGGCATAAATTCCCGATGGGTGTGCTGGCGCCATGGCTACGATCCCGAGAAACCGGTTTCCGATGGCAATGGGACGCGAGATATTATCGCGCTGCACCTGGCGAACGTGAGTATCACCTGCGCGTAGCCAAAGTATGCCGTCATTGTCCACCGTCAGGCCTAGGATCTGCGGTAGCGGCTGCTTGTCATTTGTCAGTACAGGCACAAATCGTATCCCGTCGAAGCGAAGAAGCCCTTCCGCAGTCCCGATCCAAAGATAGCCATCGCGGGTCTGCGCGAGGGCCTGAATACGGCCAGAGGAAAGGCCTTGCTCTGAACCCCACTCGGCACGCTTGTACTGATTGAGCCCAGTGGTGTTGATCTGGGTACGGCCGAATCCGGCCCAGGAAAGTGCGATCAGCGCGGCGATGTGAAGTTGGCTTCGGATGCTCAATCTCTCATGGGTAAAACTGAAAACTCTTCACTATGACTTCGGCGTTGTGCGTGGGCGGAGTCGGCGCATAGCCAAAGTTACAAACGTTGAGATCGAAATGCGTGTCGTCAGACCTCGGAACCCCAGTTTTGAACAGCCAAGATGCTACGGGGTGGCCCACAGGAATCTGGTCTCGCAAGACCAAGAGGGCAGACTCATCGGGGTGCCAGGTTAAGTCGAGTTTCAAAGGCCCCGAAGGCACATTGAAGTGGTAGAAATTCACGGGTACGAATGAGGGTTGGATACTAAACTCAGCATTTGTGTTGGAGGTCACCCCACGTCGAGTGAGGTGAACGGCCAACTCTCTGTGGTCGCCGTCTGCCGTCTGTTCAAAAAAGTTATATGCGCTGAACATGACCGCGGGCTCAAGGTGGCTCGTGTCCCCAACGGACAGGGTGTAGTTCCCGTACCCAAGGGAACGAACCGTGTGAACCTCGGAACACACCCAGCCATGGGCACCTCGGCTTAGACGCAGGTGCAACGCCCCGGAATCGTCGACGAACGCATTGCCGGAGCTGTACTCGTTAGTTTTTGAGGCATAGTTCCCGGGGACAGTGCGCACCCTCCACTGCAGGCCGCTGAAACGTAACGTCGGCTCGCCCGCATCTTCAGCTAGCAGACCGTCGCTTTCGCTCCCTTTCACTACGGCTATCGCTTTGATTTTCTTCTCAACGGTTGGCACAGCCTCGAGGAACGCTGAGGGGGAGCTATCGTCTTCGGTCAGCACTGCCGCATACTCTGTGCCCAGGTGGATCTTCGCCTTCCAGGAGCCGTCGTCTGCAATTTCGGTGCGAGATGCGGAAGCAGACGGCTGCACCCACCAGCGGCTATCTGCGAATGCGTACAGCAGGATGTGCTGCCCACGATGTTGTCCCAGCACCCGTCCCCGGAGAACTCCTGAGCTGTCCACACCCCCGATACTTGCCGGCGGCACTTCCAGAAAGGTAATGGATGCCGGCCGGCTGCAACCGGTCAACCCTGGCAGAATGGCAGCCACGAGGCATGAGACGATGAGTACAGGGTGGCGTGCGGCCGCTGACGTCGACATCCGCATGAGAGGCTTATTGTTCAAGGATGCCGCGCTTGAACGCAATAACCACGGCATGAGTGCGGTCGCTCGCTTCGAGTTTCGCCAAAATGCTTTGCACGTGCCCCTTAACGGTGTGCACCGATAGCTTCAGGTCATCCGCGATGATCTTGTTGGACTTTCCAAGAGCTACTGACTCCAAAACATCCAATTCACGCAGGGTGAGAGCATCCTCTCCTGCGTGTTCAGCCATCGCTGCTGCAATTTCCGGGGGTATCCTTCTCTTTCCGGCATGAACAAGCCGAATTGTGTCGGTGAGATCAGTACGCATCATGCTTTTCAGCAGGTAACCACTGGCTCCGGCCTTAAAGGCCTGAAGCGCAAGCACGTCGCCGCCAAAGGTAGTGAGCACGATGATACGAGCTGTCGGTGAAGTCGATCGAATGGCGACGATAGCTTCGATACCGCTTCCCTTTGAAAGCCGTAGATCCATCAACGTGATGTCCGGATGATGGAGCTTGTATGCAGCGATGGCTTCGTCCCGATCGGCAGCTTCGGCAACGATCATCATCCCTGGTTCTGCGTTGATCACGCTTGCGATACCAGCGCGCAGGAGAGGGTGGTCGTCGACAGTCAGCACGCGAATGGTACCCGTCAACGGCATGTCCATTCTCCCGACCACAAATTGTCGTAGAGCCCAGAATACTCCGGTCGTGCGAATAACGTCCCCGCCAAAAGGATTGCTTTACCGATTTATTGGCCGCGCGGACACCCGAAATCCAGAAATCCGAAAGCGTCTCCTTGCTCGGATACTCTTCCACACCCGCGTTCGGGGAGTCGAAAGAACTACGAAACACAGGTCCCATTGCCGCTATCGCATAGCAACCCACCAGCATAGCTTTGTGTCAGGAATCAGTAGCACGGAGAGAGAACATGACCGGCAAGCCAAGTCCAAACCTGTTTTCGCCAGTTGAGCTGGGATCACTTCGACTCAAGCACCGCGTCATCATGGCCCCCCTCACACGCTCGCGGTCAGTTCAACCGGACTCGGTTCCTGGCGACCTCATGCGGACTTACTACGAACAGAGAGCGTCCGATGGCGGCCTGATCATCTCCGAGGCTACGAACATCTCCCTCACAAGCAGAGGCTGGCTGGGCGCGCCGGGACTGTATTCGGACGATCAAGTGAAGGGTTGGCAAGCGGTGACAGCCGCGGTCAAAACAAGGGGTGGTCACATGTTTGCCCAGCTCTGGCACACGGGACGGTCCTCGCATATTGCCATGACCGGCGGTGCGCAACCTGTCTCGGCATCTGTCAACGACGCGTATTGGAAAGACCCGAACCATCTCGTATCAATTCCCGGGGGCTGGGCGCAGTCCTCTCCTCATCGTGCCCTGACTATTAGCGAAATTGCGCAGATTGTGCAGGATTACCGCAGAGCCGCCGAACGCGCCTTGGATGCGGGCTTTGAAGGGGTTGAGCTTCACGCGGCCAACGGATACCTGATGGATCAGTTCCTCCAGGACGGAAGTAACCATCGTGCGGACGAGTATGGAGGTTCCTTCGAGAATCGTTTCCGCTTCCTTTCGGAAGTTCTCAGCGCCATCACCTCGGTGTGCGGCTCGGACCGCGTAGCCGTGCGCCTTGGGCCGGGGGGCACGTGGAATGGAATCTCCGACAGCAATCCCGCGGCTTTGTTTTCGTATGTGGCCGAACATCTCAATCCGTTCGACCTTGCCTATCTCCACCTAATCGAACCCCGAGTCGGGGGAAGTATCACAACGCACCCCGAGAAGGGTACAGCAGCAGCAAAGCAGATGCGCCCCATCTTCAAGGGCAAACTAATTTCTGCCGGAGGCTTCGAACCCGACTCGGCCGAGACAGCTGTCGAGGAACGGTTAGTAGATGCAGTGGCATTCGGTCGCTACTTCGTCTCGAATCCAGACTTGGTACACCGGATCCGCGAGCACCTCCCGCTTAATGAGTATGACCGTGACACCTTCTACACCTTCGACGCACGAGGCTACACAGACTATCCCGCGTCCGACGCTGTATTGGTCGCTTAACCCGAAATCAACCAGGAGAATTGAAATGAGCAAGAACGCAAACATCATGCTGGTACATGGCGCTTGGGCCGACGGCTCCTGCTGGAGCAAGGTAATTCTCCTCCTGCAGGCCAAGGGCTTCAACGTTACTTCTGCCCAGATTCCTCTCACCTCCCTCGACAATGACATTGAAGTGACTCGCCGCCTCCTCTCGGAACAACCTGAACCAACCGTTTTGGTCGGTCACTCCTACGGCGGAGCAGTGATCACAGGAGCCGCAACCACAACCCCGAACGTCAAAGCGCTCGTCTATATCACTGCCTTCGGACTGGACGAGGGCGAGAGCCTGGAATCCCTGGCTAAGCAAGGTCCGCCTTCACCGGGCTCGACGGCGATTGCGCCCGACATTCACGGGTTCCTCTGGATTAACCGGGAGAAGTTCCATGATTCATTCGCCGGCGGTGCCAGAACAGATGAAGCTGCCGTGATGGCCGCAGTCCAGAAACCATTGAGCTTAGCCGCGTTCAGCGGTAAGGAAGGCACGCCCGCATGGAAAACTCTCCCATCCTGGTACCTCGTCTGTACGGAAGACAAGATGATTCCGCCACCAGCTCAGGAGTTTCTTTCGAAGCGTATGAACGCTACTGTTCGTTCCGTCGCATCCAGCCACTGTCCATTCATGTCGCACCCGCAGGAAGTGGCGGACATCATCGCGCTAGCAGCTGACTCGCTCAACAAGTAACCACTGACAATCGAGAGCCACGACTTCACAGTCTCGTCGCGGACAACGAGAAGTCGCGGCTCTTGCTGGACCGAAATGTAGGAGGAAGCGATGTCCGGAAAGCCAAAAGTCCTGGTCATGGGAGCGACCGGCCAAGTGGGCGGAGCCTTGATCCCGTTGCTCGCTGCGAACCATAACCTTCAAGTAGCTGCCGCCGCACGGAATCCCGAGAAGGCGGCCAAGCTAGGCGTGCCGAGCGTATATCTCGACCTCGACGATTTTTCGACATTCGCGCCGGCGCTCGAAGGAGTAGACCGTCTTTTTATGGCAACCGGCTACACGGTGGACATGCTGCGCCAGAGCAAGGACCTTGTGAATTGCGCTCAGCGGGCCGGCGTGAAACAGATCGTGCACCTCGGCGCATGCGGTGACGACGACACGCGGGTCGCTCACTACGGATGGCATCAGTTCATTGAACGCTACATCGCGAGTTCCGGCGTGACCTTCACGCACCTTCGCCCCGAGATTTTCATGCAAAATCTTCTGGGGTATGGCGGCGAAAGCTACGTCACGCAGGGCGTGATCCGTCATTACGTTGGCAGTGCAAGGCTGAGCTGGGTAGATTGCGACGACGTTGCGGCAGTCGCGGCAGCTTGCCTCACAGATCCCCAGAAGCACGCGAGTATAACCTATCGGCTTGGGTACGAAGCGAAGACCTACTACGAGCTCGCAGAGCTGTTCTCCGGCGTGATTGGCCAGCCTTTTACCTACGAGCCGAGGCCGCCTTCTGAATTTCTGCAGAACGTTCTTGCAGCCGGCGCGGAACCGGCATACATGAAGTGCGTTTTCGACAGCTATACCGACCTAACGAACGGAGTGGACCTCCGCTCAGACGAGGTGTTTGAGAACTTTCCCCAGATAACGGGCGGCTCTCCGCTCACCTTGGCGGACTTTGCCCGGCGACATGCAGACCGTTTTCGCTACTAGCACCGCGATACCACAGGAGCCTTATGCATGAGCAGAAACCAATTCGCGTTGGACTTGTAGGAGTCGGAAACTGGGCGGCCTATGGCCACATCCCCGCGTTACAGTTGCTTCCGCAGTATCAGATTGCGGCGGTATGTAGCAGAAGCCTCGAGAAGGCGAAGGCGACCGCGAAGGAGTTCGATATTGAGCACGCTGTCACTCGAGTCGATGAGCTGGTAAATCTGCCAGGCGTAGATCTCGTCGCTGTGCTTTCGCCGGCACCGGAGCATGCGCGGATCGTCAAGGCCGCAATCGCCGCAGGGAAAGACGTGTACTGTGAGTGGCCGCTCACCACGAACACCAAAGATTCCGAAGAACTCCTCCGGCTCGCAGAAACTGCCGGTGTGCGACACTTTGTCGGATTGCAGCGCACGTTGGGCGCAAGTTCGCTCCACTTATCGCAACTCATCCGGGAGCGATATATCGGAGACATACGGTCAGTCCGGATGCACGTCAGCATGGGTTCGTTCGGCCCAACGCGATCGGCGTCTCTTGAATGGACGCTCGCGGCCGGAAATTTCTCTCACGTTCTCTCGATCTACGGCGGCCACTTCATGGACATGCTCTTCCACGCGCTTGGCAAGCCCGAGCTGCTGAGCGCCGTCGTCGCAACCCAGTTTCCTATGCTAACCCTGGCCTCAACGGGAAAGGAATATCCCAATGAGACGCCCGACGTTTTCATGGTGATGGGCCGACTCGCCGGAGGAGCATTGTTCCAGATTCAAATCGAGGGCGGGAAGCAGAACCTGGGTGGACTGCAGATCGAAATCACTGGGACTCTCGGCGACATGAAGGTCTTGAACGAAAGAGCCTTTGTAACCAAGCACCACGATGTGATTGAAGCCGCATTGGGCGATAAAGGAGCCTGGGCTTCTCTTCTGCTTCCTTGCTCTACAAAGCTAATTCCTTACTCCGATCTTGACGCGAGTGTGAAGGATCTGGCGCAGCTCTATGCAGCCTTCGAGTCCGACCGCAGCACTGGCAGCACAACGGTCCGCACGTTCGCGGATGCCATCGAGCTTCACCGGTTGATCGATGCGATCAACGCATCCTCGCGATCCGGCAAATCAGTATCACTTGTGGGGGAACGATGATCACGACACTTGCCGAGAAAAATCGCAGCCTCGTTCTCGAAGCCTTTGACACGCTTTTCAACCAGAGGAACTACGAAAATGCAGCCGCCTATTGGTCGCCTGACTATGTCCAGCACAGCGCCTACATCGCGCCCGGGCGCGAGGGTCTCTTCGAGCTTGCGAAGGGCCTACCTGCCACGGCTCGTTATGAGAATGCAGTAGCCGTCGCTCAAGGAGACTACGTCATTCTTCACGGTCGATTCTCCGGAACCGGTCTTCGCAGAAATTGGGTCGTCGCCGACATCGTAATGATGAAAGACGGTGTTCTGTTTGAGCACTGGGACGTCATTCAGGACGAAGCGACGGAAGCCGAATCAAAGAGCGGACGCCCTATGTTCGGGATTTCGTTTGCCCCTCTGACCCCCAACGCCGGAATCGGAAAGAAGGAGTAAGTGATGTTTGAAAACAGAGAATCGCGACTCCTCTTACAACCGTTCCTATTCGGTGATCTCACTCTGCCGAACAGGATTGTGATGGCACCGCTCACACGCATGCGTGCCCCGCTTGAGGGCGCGGTGCCAAACGCGTTGATGCGTGAGTATTATGAGCAGCGTGCCACCGCCGGCCTCATCATTACCGAGGGCACGTTCGTGAGCGACCAGGCCCGGGGTTGGTTTGGTGCGCCGGGAGTGTACACGGAGGCGCAGCGCAAAGGCTGGGAAGGCATCACGAGCGCGGTTCATGCGGCAGGCGGTCGCATGATCGTGCAGCTATGGCACCAGGGTTCCGTATCGAATGCCGTCCTCATTGGAAACGGGCGTTTGCCTCTGGCGCCTTCGGCGATGAACCCGGATCAACAGGTACACACCGACTATGGCACCACGGAGCTGACCTCAGTCCCAGAAGCCATGTCCCTGGAGGACATCCAGCAGACCATTGCAGACTTCCGTCATGCTGCCAGGGTGGCGCGTGACGCTGGCTTCGACGGCGTGCAGATCCAGGGCGGCTTCGTCTATCTCTTTCAGCAGTTCCTTCAAGAGAATCTGAATCTCAGGTCCGATGCATACGGTGGGTCCATCGAGAACCGTGCCCGCTTGCTCTTCGAAGTTCTTGAGGCCGTTCTCGAGGTATGGCCGGCATACCGAGTCGGAGTGAAGGCCGGTCCCATGATGTCGGAGCGCGGCGGCTTTCGATCCCTACCATCAACCCTCCCAACCTCCGAATACGTCTACCGGCACTTGAACGACTACGGTCTTTCCCACGTGATGTTGATGCGACAACTGGCTGACCTGCAGGGAAGTCCTCTCGAGAAACTCCAAGGCGACGGAGTGATCGAGCATTTCCGGAAGCTATATAGCGGCACCCTAATGCTCAATGTCGAGATCGATGCGAGCCACGGAGAGGAGTTGCTCAATCAAGGCCTCGGTGATCTCGTCGCTTTCGGTCGCGACTACATCGCAAATCCAGACCTGGTGGTACGCATT
>Ga0210387_10001542_pt1 | contig 17416 bp, 19 predicted proteins | sample IncBWC7OmetaG_FD_160108 | JGI IMG/M metagenome (GOLD analysis project Ga0210387, IMG submission 160108) | Forest soil microbial communities from Barre Woods Harvard Forest LTER site, Petersham, Massachusetts, United States - Inc-BW-C-7-O ...
TGTATTTCGCCTATGGCCGCTATCATTCGAAGTTGGCCACTGAACGCGAACCCAGCCTGGCACCCGCCGACTGACCGACCTCCTCGCTGTACCCGCCCGCCGGGCGGTCGCCGCCCGCCGGCTCGCCACCGAGCTGGCGCCGGGACGTACAGTCGCACTCTCGACCCACATCAACGCCGACGGCGATGGATGTGGGTCGGAGGTCGCGCTCGCCCATTTGTTAACCGCCCTGGGGCTCCAGGTTTTCGTCGTGAACCCGACCCCGTGGCCCTCAGCCTTTGATTTTCTGCTCGGCGAAGTCGAAGACCGCTCCGCCGACGGCGCATCGGCTCTCGCGCGCGCGGACGTCATCCTCGTCGTCGACATCGGCGATGTGCGGCGTCTCGGGACGCTGACCGACACGGTCCGGGCGTCACGCGTGCCAAAACTCGTGATCGATCACCACGAGGCGGGCGACGAGCCACCCGGCCCGATCCAGATGATCGACACGACTGCGTGTGCGACTGGAGAGCTCGTGTACGATCTGGCGGTCACGCTCGGGCTGCCAATCGACACGGCCACCGCGACAGCGCTGTACACCGCGATTTTGACCGACACCGGGGGCTTCCGGTTCAGCAACACCACCCCTCGATGTCACGCGATCGCGGGCCAACTGCTGGCCGCGGGCGTCGATCCAGAAGACATGTACCGGCGCGTCTATGCGTCGGTACCACTGGGACGACTACAACTGCTGCGCGATGCCCTCGAGACGCTCGAGGTCGACCCGGAGTACGCCATCGCGTGGATCTCGGTCCCCGCTGGTGCAGTCGAACGCTACGCACTTCGCTCTGAAGACCTTGATGGTATTGTCGAGCATCCGCGTTCGATCGCTGGAACGCGGATGGCGCTCTTCTTCCGCGACCTCGGTCACGGGAAAATCAAAGTCTCTTTCCGCTCCACGGGCGACGTCGACGTGAACCGGTTCGCTCGCGCCTTCGGGGGTGGAGGACACGCGAAAGCGGCCGGCGCGCTCATCTCCGGCAGCCTCGAGGAGGTGCGCTCGCGCGTTGTCGAGGCCGCGCGCGCCTTCGTGCAGCCGCTGGGCCTCGCACCGCACAACGGCGTGCCTGCGGACGACACGCTCGCGCTGTAGTTTTCGTCTATGGCGCGAGCCGAGCATGTCGAAATCCGCATTCGTCAGGTGATCACCCAGCTCAGGCCGTTGCTTCGGCTCGAGCCCGCGGCCGGTTGTATCGAGCTCGTGCGATTCGACGCCGAGTCCGGTGTGGTCAGCGTACGCGTGTCCGGCGGGTGTCCGGACTGCGACATGTCGGCCACCGCGCTCATCGCCGGCATCGAGGCCCACCTCATGCAGCGCGTCCCCGAGATTCGCGCGGTCCAAGCGGTCGGCGCGCCGTGAGCGACAACCTGCAAGACCTCGTGCGCGCCGCGCTTTCGCGCGTCCGCAATGCGCGCCTCGGCGTGAACGTGCTCGATGCCGAGATGGTCCGTGACATCGCGATCGCCCCGGGCGGCCGCATTCGTTTGACGCTCCTCCTGACGGCCGAAGACGACGCGACGCTGGTGCGCGATGTGTACGCCGCGGTCGCCGCGGTCGAGGGCATCACCGATGTCCGCGTGGACCCGAAAGACGCCTCGACAACGCCGCCCCCGACTTCCCGTCGCATGCTGCCAGTCTTCGACGCCGCGCCAAAGGCGCCGCCGCGCCCTGCGGCCCCGACGCCGACCGCGTATCCCAATTTGGGCCGCGTTATCGCGGTGTCGAGCGGCAAGGGTGGCGTCGGCAAATCGACCGTCGCCGTGAACCTCGCGGTCGCCCTGAGCAAATCCGGCGCTCGCGTCGGGTTGATGGACGCCGACATCTACGGCCCAAACGTCCCGCGGATGCTCGGCGTCAGCGCACCCCCGCCGGTTATCGACCAGCGCATCATCCCGCTGGTCGCGCATGGGATCAAAGCCATCAGCCTCGGGCTCCTCATCCCGCGCGATCAGCCGGCGATCTGGCGCGGGCCGATCGTCATGAAAGTCATCGGCCAGTTCCTGAAGGATGTCGACTGGGGTCAGCTCGACTTCTTGATCGTCGACATGCCACCGGGCACTGGCGATGCCCAGTTGTCGCTCGTGCAATCGACGCACGTGCACGGCGCGATCATCGTCACGACGCCGCAGGCGGTTGCCACCGGCGACGCGCTCCGCGGCGTGAAGATGTTCGAGCGCGTGAACGTGCCCGTGCTCGGCATCGTCGAGAACATGAGCTACTTCGAGTGCCCGCACTGTGGGAAGCCCTCAGCGATCTTCGGCGAGGGTGGCGGCGAGAAGCTGGCGGCCGAGGTGGGCCTCCCGGTCCTCGCCCGCATCCCGCTCGACCCACGCGTCGTCGCGGGCGGTGACACCGGCGCCCCCATCGTCGTCACGGCCCCCGAGTCTGGCGCCGCCGTCGCGCTGACTGCCCTCGCCGCCCGCGTCACCGACGCCGTAGCAGTTCCCGCATGAGCGAAGGGGCGCTGCCCGTCGATGTATACGACGGCGCAGCGCCAGTAGCACCGGGCGGACCGTCCCTCATCCACGACCCGATCGCGCGCGTGGTCTGGCGCGTCGGTGTCCCCGCGGTCGCGTCGAACCTCCTGATGATCGTCTTCAGCGTGGTCGACGCGTTTTGGGTCGGCCGACGCCTCGGCGCGGTCGCGCTCGCCGCCGTCACGACCTCGCTCTTCTGGATCTGGCTCTTCATCTCGATCGCCGAGATGATCGGCGTCGGCTTGACGGCGCTCGCCGCACGCCGGCACGGTGAGGGCCGCCCGGCGGAGGCGGCGCGCGCGGTCGGCGATGCGCTCCTGTACGCACTGGTTCTCGGCGTTGCCGTCGCCGTTGCGGGAACGATCGCGCTCCCGGCGCTGTTCGCCGCGATGCACACTCCGGCGGAAGTGACCGCGCTGGGCAGGATCTACCTCGGGACGTACTTGCTCGGCGCACCCGGCATCTTCTGCTACTTCGCCGTCGATGCGGCATTTCGCGCGCAGGGTGACACGCGTACGCCACTGCTTCTGCTCGCGTCCTCGGTCGCGATCACCCTCGTGCTCGACCCCGTGTTGATCCTGGGGCTGGCCGGTGCACCCAAGCTCGGCCTCATGGGCGCCGCGATTGCCACGGTCAGCGTCCGCGGCGCGGCGTGTATCGCCGGCGCGGCGTTGCTCGTTCGCCGTAAGATGGTGCGTTTCTCAGGCCTCCAGCCTCGTGTGATCGCCACGATCTCCAGTATCGGCGCGCCGACGGCACTCACGGGCGTCCTATTCAGCCTTATCTATGTCGTTGTGACGAGAACGGCGAGTCAGTTCGGGACCCCGGCGCTCGCCGCGATGGGACTCGGGTTTCGCGTCGAGAGCTGGGTCTACGTCATTGGCGTCGGGTTCGGAGCCGCGGCCGCCGCGATCGTTGGCCAGAATCTCGGCGCGGGCGATGCCGGCCGTGCCGAACGGGCCGGCTGGGTGACGGTCGCGTTCGCGACGGCGCCCGCGTCGGTCGCCGTCGCCGCGGAGTTGCTGTTCCCGACGCAACTCGCGGGAATATTTACTCGCGAGTCGGCCGTGATCATGGAGACCGCGCACTATCTCCGCATTGCCGCGCTCTCGCAGCTGTGTGTCGGCGCCGAGGTGGTGTTCGAGGGCGCGATGGGCGGCGCGGGTGACACGGTGCCGCCGATGGTCTGGTCGACGAGCTGCACGGCGGCCCGTGTGCCCCTGGCGTCGTGGGCCGCGGCCCGCTGGGGGACGGGCGGCATCTGGGTCGTGATTGCCGCCACGGCCGCACTCCGCGGCCTCGGCATGGCCGTGCTGTGGAGTTTAGGTTGGTGGAAAAAGCGCCGGGTATGATCGTCACCCTGCTGACCGATTTCGGGACGGCCGACGGCTATGTCGGTGAAATGAAAGGTGTGCTGGCGGCCCTGGCACCGGACACGGAGCTGGTCGACATCACACACGATATCTCGCCCCAGGATATTGAGGGCGGCCGGCTCGCGCTCGCGCGATACTGGCAGCGTTTTCCAACGGGCACGGTGCATCTCGCGGTCGTCGATCCCGGTGTCGGCGGCGCTCGCGCGGCGCTGGCCGTATCTGCCGCCGGCCGCTACCTCGTCGGCCCTGACAACGGCTTACTGTCTCCGGCGCTGCTCATGCCCGACGCACGCGCGGTCGCGCTCCCGATCCCCCCAGGCGCGTCGGCCACGTTCCATGGACGCGATGTATTCGCCCCCGCGGCCGCGCGCCTGGCACTCGGCGCGACCATCGACACTCTGGGGCAGCAACCGGCGATCGAGCCCGTGATTCGCCGAACGCCCGAGCCGAAGCGCGGCGCCGACGGCGGGCTGCACGGGATCGTGATGACGATCGACCGGTTCGGCAACGCCATCACGAATCTCGTGGGGCTGCGCGGCGGGTCGATCACGGTGGGAGATCGCACGCTACCCGTCGTGCGATCCTACATCGATGTGCCCGCCGGCGCCGTGACGGCGGTGTGCGGGTCGAGCGGATTGATCGAGATCGCCGAGCGCGATGGGAACGCGGCGCGCTCGCTCCGGCTCACGCGCGGAGCGAGCGTCGTCTACTGGCCGCCCGCGCCAGCGAGCTTGTGATCGACCGTGATCTCGCCGAGCGTCGCGCTGCCCACGATGTGCAGCGTGTACCGCGGCGCTTGCGTGGTGGTGCTGACCTTCACGATAGTCACGTCTTTGGTCTTCACGACGACTGGCTTCGCGCCCTTCGCGCTCGTTTTGGCGACCGCAGGGGAGTTGTCGCTCGAGTTGTCGTCGTCGCTCGTATCCGCCGCGTCCTCGTCGTCCGAGGTATCCCGAGCTGGGGCCGACGCCCGCCCGTGACCCGTCCGTTCCTGCCCGCCATCGACGGCGCCCAGTACGGCCTTGACGTTCTGCTCGACGTGCACGTCATCAGGCACGTGGATCGTGAGCGAGCCCAAGCCGACCTTGGCGTCGAGCGTGATGTCGCCGGTCCACGTGCCGTCAAAGTAGAGATCCCAGTCACCGATACCGGCGCGGAGCATGATATGGTCGGCGTTCGCGTTCGCGAGCCCCGTGGCCTTGAACCCCGCGGCGCCGACGGTGAGATCCATCGAGCGCATGTGGATGGTGTTCGGCGACGAGAACGCGAGGGTCGCATCGGTCGCGCCGGTCTTGAGCTTGAGCTGCTGCACCGCGAGACCGCCCAGATCGATCTTGACGTCGGCGGCCGCGATTTCCGTGGTGAGGTCGAGCGGGACGCCGCGCGCGAGCCCGATATGGAGCTCGTTCTGGTCGACGTCGCCCCCGGGCATTGTGAAGTTCTGAGACTTGATCCCTAAGTGGACCGAGTGGCTGGCGGCGTCGTACGTCGCGACCGGCGCGGTCCGTCCCGTGGGATAGCGCAGGTGCATCTCGTACAGATCCGGGCCCGTCGCCGGTCCGAGCGTAAACGTGCCGGCGCCGTAGGTGATATTCACGTTGAGCGGAGCCGGGTCACGCAACTGGCGCGTGACATCGAGCGTCCGCCACTCCTGTGCTCCGGCGTTGCTAAACGCCAGCACAGTAGCGACGGCGAGTGCTCGGCGCAGCCGAGCGCTGGTTAACCGACCAGTCGAGCAGCGCGTCAGCGCTGCATCGACGAGCCGCGGAGCGGCTGTCAGTCTCATGATGACGGCGTCTGCGAAGGCGGTGGGGTCGGCCGACGAGCGGCTGCGACGCCGCCCACCGGCGTCGGGGTCTGCCATGCCATGCCTGGCAGCGACGAAGCATCCGGGATTCTCGTCTCGCCGCGCGCGGCTTTGCGGGCGTCATAGCGCGTGGCGATAACCGAACCGAACCCCGAGGCCAGCGCAATGAACGTGACGGCACTGGCAATGACGTGCAGGAGCGCGCCGGCGACCGGGATCCAACCCGCGGCGGCGGCGATGACCCAGAGTCCCATGTAGATCGCGATGCCGGTCACCACGGCACGCAACCGTGCGCCGCGGTCCGTCAACGCATGCGCCCGCTTCCGATAGAAGGCTTGCCCGGTTGTCTCGGCGACCGCGGTGAATCCGAGCACCGCGACGCCGAGCACGAGCAAGACGTACGCAATGGCGGCGACCGGCGCGACGACGATCCCGATGATCGTGATGCAGAGGAGCACGATCATGATCACACCCACCGGAATCACGGCGAGGAGGCCAACGACGCCGAAGAGCAGCGAGCGGCCGAACTGTTCGGAAAGCGAGAGCGACGCGGCGTCGAGACGGTCACCGGAGAACGTGAGGACGCCGATCCCCATGACGAGCGCGAGACACAACCACGCGATGGACAACTCGAGCGAGCGCCACGCCGACCGGCCGGCTTTCGGCGCGGCGGCGATCGGCGACATGGGACCGATCGCTTCCGGGAGTGAGCGGATCTCGCCGTCGACCTGGCCGCCAGGCATGACCACGACGTTCCCGTGCGCGGCGAACGCGTTGCCCGTGATGTGCCCCGACGGATGGACGTGAATGTCGCCGTCCACGCTGACCACGTCGCCCTCGACGAGCCCGCTCACTTCGATCGGGCCATCGACGGTGGCGACGACTTGGTCAAGCTTGTTGGTCGAATCCACGGAGCGCATGCCCACGCTAAACGCACTGGTCGCCGGAATCGAGATCGAGGCCGGATCATGCCGCGCGCGGTCGATCTCCCTGCGCATGGCATCGGTCATGGAACTCCCGGGCGGCGCCATCATCGGCGGCATCGGGGGCACTGGCGGAACCGGCGGCACGCCATGCGGGCCACTGAACCGGCGATGGTGCCGGTCCATGGCGCGGTGCAGGGCGTCCTGGAATTGCTGGCGCGCTTCGGCCGTGTGGGGATCGTGGTGAACGCTGTATTGGATGTAGCGCTTGAGGGCAGCCTTGACCTCGGGGTCGCGCATGACATCAGGATCGTTGTTCACCGCGTCTTGCATGGACGAGTCGCCCAATGCCTGGCTCATGGCCTGGCCTAGGGATTCGCCCCACCGGCCCATTTGCTCGCCGTATTTTTGCCCCCACTGTCCCATCCGCTCGCCCCATGCGGCCATGGAGTCGGCGTTAGTCGGCGGGGGTGGCGGGGCAGGCGGTTGCGCCGCAGCGACCGCGACCAGCCCGATGAACGTCAGTCCGGCAACGAGTATGCGCATGTTCAAGCGCGCCTCCGCCGCGACACAGCCGCGGCACGAAGAGCAAATGCTGCCGCCAAAAAGACGACAATATAGAGACTTATAGACGCCACTATAACAGCAGTAGCATTACCACCGAGGGCTTGGGTAGCGGAGCGGCCCAAGAGGGCCTGCACGACCGTAGCGCCAGTCGTTGCCAGGCCCCTGACCAGAGTCGTCCGGACCAGGCCGGCAAAGAACAGAGTGGCGTCCGCGTGCCCTACGAGCCACACAGCGGCCACTGTCACCAGGGCGGCCAATGACAGGGCCGCCCCACCCAGGGCCAGCCGGACGGGCTGGGAACGGGGCGCCAGAGGCCGAATCCAGCCTACGACGGTATCTCGGGCAGCCACATGCCAGGGTTCGTATATCTGAACCTGGGCCATCACCCTGGACGTAAAGTCCGGAGACGGGGCCAGGCGAGGCAAATGTTCCAGGGCCTCGACCACCTCGCGCTCCTGCTCGAACGCCGCGCGGCACTGGTCGCACTCGCCCAGATGCGCCTGGAGGGGGGCAACGCCAAAGCCGACCTCTCCGTCTAGGAGCTGGTCGATTTCGTCGGGGAGAAGGTGGCGGTGATTCATGGCTCTGTATCAGGTGTACGGAGGTCGACCTCTTCGGGTTTCAAGGCTCTTCTCAGTTCCAATCGAGCCCTGTGTATGTACGTCTTTACGGTGCCGAGCGGGAGGTCCAGGGTGGTGGCGATCTCCTCGTACGACCGCCCTTCCACATGCCGCATCAAGATGCACGAACGGTACTCCGGCCGCAGCGCCGCGATCGCCTTTTCGATCGCGCTCCCCAGCTCGCGCGACTCCAACTGATCGAGCGCGCTCGGCGCGTGTGAGGCGATCTCGAACGACGTCGCCTCGACCTCGGCCTCCGTCGCCGCGTGCGGCGCGCCCGAGACGCTGACCGTCGCCAGCCGGCGCTTGCGCAGATGATCGATCGCGACGTTGTTCCCGATCTTGAACAGCCAACTCGACAACTTGAAATCGGCGCGATACCGGTCGATATGGTTCAGCGCCTTGAGAAACGTGTCCTGCGCGAGCTCTTCGGCCGTCTCCCGATCGCGCACCATGCGATAGATCAGCGAGAACAACGGACGCTCGTACCGTCGAATGATCTCCCGGAACGCGGGCTCGCGGCCTTGCTGCGCGAGCGCGACGACATCCGCGTCCGGTAAGTTGGCGAGATCGAACACGGCCACAGCAGGGAAGCTACCGTCCCCTTACTTTTCCCGCATGTTGGTCGACGCCAAGCGCCAGCACGTCCAGCGGATGTTCTCGGAGATCGCGCCGCGCTACGATCTCTTGAATCATCTTCTGAGCTTCAACGTCGATCGGTCGTGGCGTCGCCGCGCGATCGCCGCGCTCGCGTGGGAACGCGTTCCCGCCGGCACGTATCTCGACCTGTGTGCAGGCACCCTCGATGTGTCGTCCGCCTTATCGACCCGCCGGGGTTTCTCGGGCCGCGTGCTCGCCGCCGATTTCGCCGAACCAATGCTCCGAGCGGGTGCGTCCAAGGCTCGCGCTTCGATTGCACCGGTGGTGGCGGATGCACTGGCGTTGCCACTGCGCGACGAGAGCGCCGAAGGCGCGATCGTAGCGTTTGGCATACGAAACGTGGAAGACCTCGACGCGGGCCTAGCCGAAGCGTTTCGGGTGCTCAAGCCGGGCGCCCGCTTCGTGATCCTCGAATTCTCGACGCCGCCGTCGCCGATGATCCGGACGGCCTACCATGCCTACTTCCACCACGTACTCCCGGCCATTGGCGGTGCCGTCAGCGGTCATGGCGCTGCGTATCGCTATCTCCCGCGCTCCGTCGCGCACTTCCCAAATGCTGAAGATCTCGCGGGCCACATGCGATCCGTGGGATTCACCCGCGTGACCTGGGAGCCTCTCACTTTCGGCGTGGCCGCGCTCCACGTCGGGCAGCGCCCGTAAGTGTCGCTCGACACCCTCAGCGCCTTCATCTCCGCGATCGAACACGCAGGCGAGCTTCGCCGCATCACGCACCCGGTCGCCGCCCGCCTGGAACTGTGCGAGATCGCTGACCGCGTGATGAAGCAACCCGCGGGCGGCGCCGCGCTGCTCTTCGAGAACGTCACGCTCGACACCGGATCGCGCTCGCCCTACCCGGTGGCGATCAACCTCTTCGGCTCCGACCGCCGAATGTCCCTCGCCTTGGGCGTGGCCAATCTCGACGACCACGCGGCGCGCATCACCGAGCTCCTCGCCACGCAGGTTCCCCCTGGTATCATCGCGAAACTGGGTTTGCTCCCCCGGCTCCTCGAAGTCGCCAAATTCCCGCCACGCCATAGCTCATCGGCTGCATGCCAAGAGGTCATCTGGCGTGGCGATGAAGTAGACCTGGGCCGCTTGCCCATTATCACGTGCTGGCCGGAGGACGGTGGTCCCTATATCACCTTACCAATGGTGATCTCGCGAGATCCCGTGCGTGGGATCCGCAACGTCGGAATGTACCGCGTCCAAGTACTCGGCCCGCGCACGGTCGCCATGCATTGGCAACGCCACAAAGTCGGTGCGGCTCACTGGCGCATCATGGCGGAGCGCGGTGAGACCATGCCGGTATGCATCGCGATCGGCGCCGATCCCGCGTCGATCTATTCAGCGTCGGCCCCGTTACCACCAACCGTGGACGAATTTCTGTTCGCGGGATTCTTAAGAACAGCCCCGGTCAAGCTCGCAAAGGCCGTGACGTGTGATCTCGATGTCCCGGCTGAGGCCGAGTTCGTCATCGAAGGTTACATCGACCCGCGCGAGCCATTGGTCACCGAGGGACCATTCGGCGATCACACCGGTTTTTATTCGGAGGCGGATCTCTACCCGGCGGTCCACGTTACGGCGGTGACGATGCGCACGAAGCCAATCTATGCGACCACTATTGTGGGACGCCCCCCGATGGAGGACTACTACCTCGGCCACGCCACCGAGCGCATCTTCCTTCCACTGCTCAAGCTGACGATCCCGGAGATCGTCGACTATCACATGCCGGCGGAGGGGATCTTCCACAACCTCGTCTTCGTGTCGATCGACAAGCAGTATCCGGGGCAAGCATACAAGGTCATGAACGCGCTCTGGGGCGCCGGACTCATGTCGCTCGCCAAGATGATCGTGGTCGTCGACAAAGAGGTCGACGTGCGCGATCCGCGGAATGCGTGGTGGATCGCGCTCAACAATATCGATCCCGAGCGGGACGCGCGTTTTTCGATGGGGCCCATGGATGTGTTGGACCACTCGAGCCGTGCGTTCACCTATGGCTCCAAAATCGGATTCGACGCGACGCGCAAATGGCCGGAAGAAGGCTACACGCGCCACTGGCCGCCCCTGATAGAAATGGACGCCGCGACACGGTCCCGCGTGGACGCGCTCTGGCCTTCGTTGGGTCTATGACACAGCGCTCACGCGAGCGGCAAACCTTCGCCAGCACGTCACGCTTGGCGACGTACGCGAATTTCGTCCGCCTCCCGCACACGATATTCTTATTGCCCTTCGCGCTCGTTGGCGTCACGCTCGCGTCCGACGTCGCGCCGGTCACGGGTCGCGTGGTGGCCTGGGTCATCGTCGCCTTCACCGCCGCCCGATTCGCCGCGATGGGCTTCAACCGCGTCGTCGACCGCCACATCGACGCCCGCAATCCCCGCACGGCCCAACGCGAGTTGCCGCGCGGAGCGATGAGTGTGGCCGAAGCACGGTGGGCGGTCACGCTGGCCTCGCTCGTCTTCTTCGGCGCGGCGTGGATGCTGAGCCTCATTTGCTTCGTGCTCTCGCCATTCGCGCTCGCCTGGGTCTTTTTCTATAGCTACACCAAACGCTTCACGCGCTGGTCGCACCTGGTACTGGGCTTCGGCCTCTCCATCGCGCCCGTCGGCGGCTACCTCGCCGTCACCGGTCGATGGAGCCATCCCTGGTGGATGCTCATTGGCCTGGCGGGCGCGGTCGCCTGCTGGTCCGGCGGCTTTGACATTCTGTACGCGCTCCAAGACACAGCCTTCGATCGCGCGAACGGTCTCTTCTCATTGCCCGCCGCACTCGGCGAGTCTCGCGCCCTCCGGGTCGCGCGGGGGTTTCACGTCGCGGCCGTCCTGGGCCTCCTGCTCACTGGCCTCTCGACGAATGTCGGGTGGCTCTACTGGCTCGGTTGGATCACGGTCACCGCCCTCCTTGCCTACGAACACTCGCTGGTACACGAGGATGATCTCTCGCGCCTCGACGCTGCGTTCTTCACCTTGAACGGGATCATCTCAATTTTATTCATGGTGTTCGTCGTCGCCGATCGGGTCATGCGCGCATGGTGACGGATCCGCTCGTCTTCGGGATCACTGGCGCCTCCGGCGCACCGTACGCGGTCCACACCCTCCGCGCTCTCGTCGCTGCCGATCGTCCAGTATCGCTGATCATCTCCAGTCACGGCCTGCGGTTGCTCCACACCGAGATGGGTATTCAAACGCTCGACGCGTTGCGGGAAGCGGTCGGTGGTCCGGCATGGGACCGCCACGTGACCGTGTACGATGATCGCGACCGCGGAGCGGCTCCCGCATCAGGCTCGGCGCGAAGCGCCGGCATGGTGATTTGCCCGTGCTCGATGGGCACGCTGTCCGCGGTGGCGGCCGGAAGCTCGCGATCGTTGATCGAGCGGGCCGCCGACGTGACGTTGAAAGAACGGCGCAAGCTCGTGCTGGTCCCGCGGGAAACGCCGCTCTCCGAGATCCATCTCCGCAACATGCTGCGCGTCACCCGCGCGGGCGCGGTCGTGCTCCCGGCCGCGCCAGGATTCTACCACCGGCCGACGACCATCGACGCGCTCGTCGATTTCGTCGTCGCTCGCGTGCTCGACCAACTCGGCATCCCGAATGCGCTCGCGCCGCGATGGACCGGATCCATACGATCGGTCTGATCGCCGACACGCACGGGCTCTTGCGGCCGGACGTCTTTACCGCACTCGATGGAGTCGAGCTGATCCTCCACGCCGGTGATGTCGGGGGCGATGGAATTCTGGATGAGCTGTCGCTCATTGCTCCCGTGCTCGCCGTGGCGGGCAACACCGACCCGCCAGGCGACCCGCGCCTCGTGCCAAGTCGCGTGTGCGAGGTCGCCGGCACGAAGATCCACGTGAGCCACGGCCACGAGCTCGGATCTCCGACACCGGCCGCGCTGTTCGCCCGCTACACCGAGCCGATCATCGTGTACGGCCACACGCACAAGCAACTCGTCTCACGAGACGGCACGAGATGGGCGATCAACCCGGGCGCTGCGGGGCCGCGCCGGTTCAATCTGCATCCCAGCGTGGCCCGCTTGCGCCTTTCGGGTTCGGGTGTCGATGTGGAAATCGTACCGCTGAAGGACTAGATCAGCTTGAAGTGACCTGCGGGGTACAAAAAGTCGTCATCCGAATCATCATTGATCCGATAGAGCGCGCCATTGGCTTCCACGGCGAGCAATTCATAGATGCGGCCGAGTGTCAGGTCGTGACACCCGCCTGGCTCGTCTTCACCGGGGATCTTGAGCCAGGGTCGGACACTGATACACTGCACCAGTACTGTAGGCTCCCACGAAGTCGCCATCGCGTCGCTCCCGCGTTGGAGGTGCGGTTACGCGGTGCAAGAGGCCGGCCACTGCGACGTACGCTTAAGCTCCACTGGAAAGCGTCTGAACCAGGACGACAATAACTGCAGCTCGTCAATCTCGTGCGCGGGCACGGCCAAGGTCGCCTTCTGCTTTGGCGCGAACACCCCACGGACCAAGTCACGCCACTCGCGCCGCTCTCCGGCGGTCCGCGGCGCGCTTCGTTCCGCGCGGATACACCCGCGCCGAATCGCGTAGACATGACGACTACCGTCCCAACCCCGCACCGTATACACGAACGACAATGTCTCGACTGCAAACCGGAGCCGCCCGAACTGGTCCCTTAAGCTTTCCAACCGCTTGAGCTTGTCGCGTAGCGCCGCGGCGCGCTCAAACTGCAAGCGCTCGCTCGCGTCACGCATCGCTTCACTAATAGACCCAAGCGGCCCGTCATCGGTTCCATCGAAGAACGCCCGCGCGAGCCTGACCCGCTCGCCGTACTGCGCAATCGACGTTCCCCCGACACACGGCCCCAGACATTTCCCGATCTCGAATCGAATACACCCCGGTGTCCGCTGCGGAGCGCCGAACAACTCCCCTTGGTCGCTGAAACGCATCGGGACGTCCTTCGCGCAGTCCCGGAGCCCCAACGCGTCACTCAATTCTCGCGTGGCCTCTTCGAGCTGTCGCGCACCGTGAAACGGCCCGTAGTAGGTCTCCGTGTGGTCCGTTCCGCTGGCCGTACGCACCACAACTAATTTCGGCGCCGGCGGCGCGCTCATCTTAATGAATGCGTAATGCCGCGCGTCCGCCTTCATCATGACGTTGTAGCGCGGCCGAAGCCGCTTAATGAGGCGCAGCTCCGTGACGAGCGCGGCGAACTCGCTGGGGCAGTACTCCCAATCAATTGACCGCGCCTCACGGAGAATCCGCGCGCCTTTCTCTTCCGGGTACTCGCACCGGAAATAACTCAGCAGGCGAGACCGAACCTGTTTCGACTTGCCGACGTAGACGATTTCACCGTCGGCCGACAGCATCCGGTACACGCCAGGCCGATCCGCCGCGTTCGCGCGAACATGCGCGCGCATGGCTTCGAGCTCGCTATCGCTGGCAGTATGCACAGAAAACGGTCGCTCGCCCGTCGATTGCGTGCGTGCCAATCAGCCGTGCCCCACACCGTGGACACGCACGTCCGGCCCGCCCATAGGCCGCGAGCGCGGCGGCAAATGATCCGCGCTCGCCTTTGGCGTCACGATAATCCCGAAAGCTCGTGCCTCGCGCGGCGATCGCTTCGGTCAGCACGTCGACGATGGCGTCCCGCAGCGTGCCGGCCTCCGTCGTCGAGACGCTCCTCGCTTCTCGCGACGGATCGATCCCGGCGCGCCACAGGGCCTCGTTCGCGTAGATGTTGCCGATCCCGGCGATCAGCCGCTGGTCCATGAGCACCTTCTTCACCGCCTGTCGCGAGCGTGCGAGAAGTTGGGAGAGATGATTGGACGTGAACGCGGAATCAAGGGGTTCGATGCCAAGCGCGCCGGCGTATGCCTCAAAGCGCTTCGGCGTCATCAACGCAACGGTGCCGAGCCGCCTCACATCGCGATACAGCAGGACGCGCCCATCGTCCAGCTGGAACGTGACGGTCACATATCTCTCGTCACTGGGGTTTATCAACAACGCGCCGGTAAACCGTGGCTGCACCACGAGGCGGTCCCCGCTCGAGAGGTCGAGGACGACGAGTTTCGCGCGCCGCCAGGCGCGCAAAATAGTAGTCCCCGTTATGCGTTTGGTGAGCGTCCGGGCGCTGACCTCGCGCAGCACGTCGGCGTGACGCACGCGAACGCCGACAATCGTGCTCCCGGCCACCGCGCGGTCGAGATCCCGCGCGATCGTCTCGGTCTCAGGTAGCTCGGGTATGGCGGAACCCGATATCGGATCGGAACTGCTTGCCGTCGAGACCCACGCGCTCGACACAGTCGAGACTCTTCGCATGCGCGTCGTTGAGCGTAGTCCCGACGCCGGTCACACTCAGCACCCGCCCGCCGGCCGTGATGAGCCGCCCGCTGCTGTCCCTCGCCGTCCCAGCATGGAACACGTAGACGTCGTCCTCGGGTTCCGGCAGGTCGATTCGGTCACCCACGCGTGGCGTATCGGGATACCCCGCGGCCGCGATGACGGTCGTGACCGCATGGCCGCCGGGCGATCGGCCAAGCTCCGGCAGATCATCGCCGACAGCGACGGCATGCAGCAACGCACCCAAGCCCTCGCCCGTGAGCGGCATGATGGCCTGAGTCTCCGGATCGCCAAATCGGGCGTTGAACTCGACGACCTTCGGTCCATCGTCCGTCATCATCAGGCCAGCATAGAGCAGTCCCGTGAACGGCCGCCCCCGATCACGCATGACCTCGAGCACGGGTCGTATGACGTTGATCGCGACGTCATTCGCGAGCTGACTGTACTTGTCGCACCGCTCAAACGGGGCATAGGCACCCATACCACCGGTATTCGGCCCGCGATCCCCATCCAGCAGCCGTTTGTGGTCCTGCGACGGCATGAGCGGCACAATCGTCGTGCCGTTCGTCACGCCGAATACCGAGACTTCTTCGCCTTGCATGAACTCTTCAACCAGAATCTCGCCCCGCTGGAGCAAGGCATCGATCGCCGCATCCGCCTCGCCGAGCGTCTCGGCGACAATGACACCCTTGCCCGCGGCGAGTCCGGACGCCTTGATCACCACCGGCGCGCCCAGGTCCCGCGCCGCGCGCTTCGCCGTAGCCGCCTCCGTGTGTCGCGTCGCGCGAGCCGTGGGCACCCAGGCCTCAGCGAGTATCTGTTTTGCAAACGCTTTCGACGATTCGAGCTCCGCCGCAGCCTGCGTAGGCCCGAATATCGCCAGCCCCTCCGCTCGAAACCGGTCCACGATACCAGCCGCCAGCGGCGCCTCGGGCCCCACGAGCGTGAACGCGGGTCGCTCGTCACGCGCGAGCGCGGCGAGCGCGCCCAAGTCAGTCGCTGCGATGCCGACACACCGGCCGAGCGTAGCGATGCCAGGATTGCCCGGGGCAGCTACGATGTCGACGGTGGGATCGTCGCGGAGGAGGCGCCAGGCCAGCGCGTGCTCGCGCCCCCCGCCGCCGACGATCAGCACTTTCATTTCTTGCGAAACGCCGACGTGAACGCGTCGCGCGCGCGATCGACCACGCCCTCGATGTCATTGAGCACGGTCTGCGCCTTATCGGAGTAATGCTTCGCGGCGTCGCCGTAATCTTTCTTGAGATCGCGATCGTCCTCCGACCCACGCCGTGGATAGTCGCCGGCGAGAATCTTCGCGTACTCCCCACTCGCGACCCACCGCTGCAGCTCGGCCACTCGCACCGTCGCGAACGGATGATCCTTCCCGACCGTGTTCATCAGCTTGAGGATATTGTCCCAGACGCCGCCCGACGCCTCATACTCGGCCGCCTGCTTCAAGAACTCGTCGAGGTTGAGCTCATCATCGCCTGCGGAGCCGCCGGCCATTTTGAAGTACGTCATCATGGCCTTGTTCGTGTCCTGTCCGCCGAGCAGTCCCGCGCGATCCGACGACAACTCGGCTTTGCGGAACCACTCCAGTAATGCCAGCCTGAAGGGCAACAGCGCGACTTCCGCCACCCACGGCAAATTCGACAGGCCGAATTGCAACAGAATGATGGCGATCGTGCTATAGGTGACGTGTCCGCTGATAATATGGCCGAGCTCGTGCGCCAGGACGTCGCGTTGCTCCTCACGATCGAGGAGCTTGAGCGCGGCCGAGTTGACCACAACGAACGGATCGTCGAACCCAACCGCCATGGCGTTCACGATTGGAGTCTGCGTCACGTAGAGCTGCGGCCGCTTCGGCCAGTCGAGCGTCGCGAGGACCTCAGTCCACAGCGCGTCCAACTTCGGCCGTTGGCGCGGTCCCACGCGCACGGCGCTGGCCGTAAACAGATGCCTGACGCCGCGGTCGCTGATCGCCGCCGCGACCTTTCGTATGATCTCGTCGAACCCCGGCAACGCCCGCAGCGTTTGCAGCGCGGCCCGGTCCGCCGGATGCTCCCATGCGACGGACGAGATCTGCGTCAGCACCACTCTCCCGCCGCCAGGTCTCGCCGACTGCACCGGCAATTCACTCATGAGTATCCTCCGTTGCCTCGCACTACGAGTGCGACATGGGCAGAGTTGCGCTCAAGGGCATCGTCCCTGAAAGCAGCCGATCACGAGGCCAAGGTACTGGCCCGCCGGGATTGCCGCTGCCCACACCAGCAAGGCCGCGGTACGGCGGATCGGCCAGTCCTTGCCAGACGGGCGCCACAATTCGGCTCCGGCCCACACCACCGCGAACAGGATCACAAACACCAGAGTCACCGTCCGCGCCGCAAATGTGCGGTCCCATTTGTCGGCCGTGGCACAAGGTCACAAGTCGCGAAACGCCTGTTCCAGGTCCTCGAGGAGATCCTCGGCGTCCTCGACGCCGCACGAGAGTCGAATGAGACCGTCGCCGATCCCGAGCTCCGCCCGCCGCTCAGGTGGCACTGACGCGTGCGTCATCATGGCAGGGAGGCTGATCAAACTTTCGACACCACCGAGCGACTCGGCGAGCGAGAATACGCGCACGCGCTCCAGCACCTT
>Ga0210387_10001543_pt1 | contig 17411 bp, 19 predicted proteins | sample IncBWC7OmetaG_FD_160108 | JGI IMG/M metagenome (GOLD analysis project Ga0210387, IMG submission 160108) | Forest soil microbial communities from Barre Woods Harvard Forest LTER site, Petersham, Massachusetts, United States - Inc-BW-C-7-O ...
AAACTATTCAAATACTTTAAATGGCCATGACAACGTTTTCTTATGTTTCTACAGTATTAACACAGGTAAACATAACAAAACCTTGTTTAATCGGGGGACTTTCTACTGGGCTTGAAGTACCACTCCCAAGACCCTCACCCATGTCAACTCTCTGGCTCTTCCACTACTAGTGGTAGTTGTCCTTCCCTACCCTCACCGTCTCACCCCTGGCCCCCACCTTCAGGGAATAATATATTAACACTGTGAGTCAGGGCATGAAGAGGGAGTCAATTTTAATGGGGTATCGATCGGTCGTACGCCATATTGGATTTTCTAACTCTTTTTTATGTGGATGAATTTGCCCTTTGGTTCTACATGCTGATATCCTTTATTGTTTCCCTTGTAGATCAATATCATCCTGTCTCACTCTAACAAGATAGATGCCGGATGGTAATAATATCGTAATATGCATGTCCTTCTCGTGGCACAGGGGTGGCATGTGCAAGTAATCGACCAGCAACTGGTCAAGCAGGACCTCCTCGCTACGAGCCACCTTTCAATGTTCCCCTGCAGCTTCTCGAATGCGCTGTTGGAAGTGAATCTGTAGCCAGGCGATTGCCAGAGGTGCTCATTTCCGCATCGCAGAGCAAGCCCTAATAGTGAAGTCTTTGATTCTTCGATGATCTTATCTGCTTACTCCTTTACAAGTTGTTTTAAAGGCCAATCACAAACTGAGTCAAGTGACTATAGAGTTCGTCAAACAACCTCATCCGACAGCTCGGTTGAAATATCTGTGTCATCTAGTTCATCCGATGGAGACGAGGGCGGGGGGGAGGAACCTGGCGAATTGTTACTTCTGTACCAGGACACAACCACATACAATAATATTATAGATGCAATAAGACGCGTCACTTTTTGCCAAGTTGCGTCCGGACACGTGGATCACCGCGTTCACTTCTTTTGCGCAGTTTCTCTTGTCTCTTGCTCGTTGTCTCCTTGTTAGCAGCGCCGTCATCGACCGTTGCTGGTGGCCTTCCTAGAAACATGGGAGATATCACGGCGCTCCAGAGTTTATAAATAGCGTAGAGAGGTATCTGGTACAAGATATATGTAAATGGAACGGCCTGAAAATCCAACACTAAACTCACAGCCATGTATAACCACCAGAACCATTCACCGAACGCGCCGCTTCCAATCTGACATGCCCCTATGAAAGTGATGTTTAGATCTAGCTGAAGGTGACCAGAAAAAAGGGCTTACATGTGACATAAAGGATATCAAAGCACCATTCGGTCACCCCGGGTTGATTTAGGTCTTCGCCATACGAAATCAATGTTCCGGTCATAGGATCACGTCTGGTGGTCCCAAGTTTGACCAGGTAATTTGAAAGAAAGAAGGCAGGAAAGAACGTGATAATGTAGATCGCCAGAGAACTTTTTGAAGGAGGAAGGGAACTCCTTCTGAATAATATTCGCAGCAAGAGAGACAGCACAGTTGGAATTATCATCCCAAGTTTCAAAGTTTTAACAACGGTTTCATTTTGGTGGGCTACGAAATGTGTCAGAAGTGATGCATGAAGTGAATGAAGGGACCCACCGATGCGTTTCGCAGAGGCGTTTGCCATATTTTGTGGATGAAGGTAACACTGAGCTGTGACGTTGGTCTCAATCCCGATTAGGCAGCGATCTGCAGGGACCGCAAGGCCTTACGGTCTCAATCCTCGAAAGTTCGCGTACAGGCCACTGCCCGCACCTCAATGAACCCACTGGCGGCAGAGACAACGGAAGCGACGACTTCTTCAGCGACCCACACGCCGAAGGAGCTTGCTCGACTGGCGGTCGAAGCCAACAGAGCACACCAATATGCACTCACGAAATACACAGAACAGCTAGAAGAAGAACTGTTGCAGGTTGATAAATTGTTGGTGCGTCGGCCCATTCACTCCAGCTTTCATAACAATTTTCACATTTTTCAATAGAGCGCGGCAGAAACGCAGGACCAGGACGATGAGCCCGATCTAGACATCGGAGGAACTGTTTACTTGGCCGGCGCAAAGAAAGCTGTGGGGCCTCTACTGCCTGGCGACTTTTTGTCACCTGTAACTATTTGCCTGACTTTTTAGGGTTCATTTTTCTGATTCACCATCCCATAGTCCTCACCGTTCTTTGAGGACGCATCAAAAAGGACAAAATATATGAATTATGTCACCATTCACCCCAGTGCGCGTCCTCTGATGAATGCTTGGCTGTCCTGCTGATGTTATCGAATTTAGTGAAGCTCAGCGAACTCGAGGCTTTAGAAGAGGGAGTTAAAACAGAAAATCAGCGCTTGCAAGCGATTGACTCTCAGAGACGGTGCGTTCTACCAAACTCATGTGAAACTTATCCTGACACATTTTCGATACGCCATGCAGTGGCCAAGGAGCTCTCCATGAAAGTGCTTCCAACACAATCGACATCAGCAAGAACACTGAAGGACTTGATTGGAACCGTATCGCAGAAAGGGCATGCCGTTCATCTTTTCCACGATTTTCGGTGCTCATTCCCCTTGTTGTAGGTATCCAAGGTTGTGAATATTCCGCGGACAGCTGACGAATGTCGAATACGTTGGTTGGGTGATAAGCATCCCGACCTTAACCACGAACCCTGGACACCGACCGAGCTTGAAAAACTGACTACATTGATTTCCGATAAGCTTGAGGGCGAAATAGATTGGGTAGATGTTGCACAAAAACTTGGTGTATGGTTATATCAACTCAAACTTTTGCATCCTATTCTTACGCCGGTTGCTTTCGGACAGACACACCGTGTACCCATTGATTGCATGAGACGCGCCATTCGCAGACCGCACCATACGTGGGATGTAGATTCAGATCAGCGACTCCTTGATGCTGTCAATATGTTTGGCACGTATAACTGGAACATCGGTAGGCCTTCCTCATTGACAGCCGGCCATCGACGACTGAATTCTTTTTCAGTGGCAAGATATGTAGCGGAGGATGTCACAGCTGGACAATGTCAAGGTCGGTATTCTCGGTCTCTGGACCCCACAGTCAAACGTGGACACTGGTCAGAAGAAGAAGATGCCCGACTCCGTTTAGCTGTGACTGCGTATGGCAATTCTTGGGTGGACGTCGCCTCTGCCATTCCTGGCCGTACTAATGATCAATGCCGAGATCGTTGGTCTGATAGGCTCAATCCGGCGACGGTTAAGGGTAAATGGACGGATGAAGAAAATCAGAGTCTCGTGGAAGCCGTCAAGGATTTGGGGAACAAATGGAAGGCCATTAGCGAACGACTGGGTAATAGTCGGACGGATAGTAACGTGCGGATCGTTTTCCCGTATTTGTCATTTTCCACCTGCTCATCAACATTTTTTCATCCAGTGTCGGCTGCATTATGAAAAGTTAAGGAAACAAAACCCCCAGCTTCCTATCGCATCCGCTGGACCTTTGAAGTCCGGATCCATCTCGACGGAAGTTCAAGCGTCCGGACAAATTGTAGATGAAGCTCCCGATTCTGCCTCGAGTTCACGTCCCCGCCCTCAACCTCGTGCCCGAAAATTTAAACCCCCTGCCATGCCGAAAGTTGACAACAATCAACCATCTCCGCGACCTAGACCGAAGCCGAAGCCGCGAACAAAAAGTAAAGACAAAGAGCAAGAAGTTGCCCTTCAAATTGGTTCCACAGCCGCTAACGAGACGGGTCCGGGCCCTGCCGGTGATCCTGGTGTCACTGCGTCGGCAGTAGCAGCAGCAGGCGGTGGCGACAACGGTAATGAGATGGATATTGACCCAGGTTCCAATATATATGCCGTGCCCGCGAAAGGGAGGAACAAGCGCCCCGCTGCAGTCGGAGAAACAGAGGGTGCTCCTGCCAAGAAGCGGAAGACGAAGAAGTCTCAGTCTAACGATAATACCGCGAACGGTAATACTGAAGCACCCGGGAATGGAGGAGACGCGGAAAAAACTTCTCTCAGAGTCAGATCTACTGTCACTGCCAGCACTCGCAAGCTTGGACGGCCACGCAAAACTGTTCGAACAGAGCTCCATGGGGAAGGCGAAGGTAATCTCGATCCGGCGAGAGCGACAAGGACATCACCTCGAAAGACGCAGACCACTACATCATCTATTGAGGAACCCCTTCCAGCTATATCCGTCAATCCCAAAGAAACTAACAAGGGAAAAGCCAAAGCCAAGGAGCCCACGGATAACGTAGAGGAACCTCGTGCAACTGAAGAATCCCTTAGTGTTCCCGCGCCGATGCCGAAACCCAGGGGCCGACCCAGGAAGGCGAAACCTACTCCTGCCGAAGACAAGGAACAACGGCCCATGGACGAAAGCCAGGCGAGTGCTGCTGCCGCTGAGGCGGCCCCGATCCCTACGAAGACCAAGGGACGTCCGAAGAAGCCAGAAGCTGCTATTGAACCGGTCGTAAGGGTGGCGAGGAGACGATCTGCACGATTTGCTTCGAAGAATCCCTTGGATGAGCCCAGGAATGGGGTAAATGTATTGGAGGATTCTTCAGTCAGGGGTGTTGTGTTGACGGAGGGAGAGGAAAAGGCTGACATTTCATTGGGAGTTGAAGGAAGCGGAGGTGGGAAAGACATGAACATGTTAGTAGTATCAGCGGAGGCAGCAGAAGGAGAAGCATCTACCGCGCTTTCTGTCATGGCATCAGCACGAGCTGAAGAAGAGGAGAGCGAATGAATTTGTGTTAAATATTGCATTAGTTCAGGCTTTTCTCAAATGATATGCTTAAAAGAACATAGATCTGAGTACGCTATGAGCCAATCTTCCATCTCTTTCTTGGGTGAACACCCGTTTCCCAATTCACGATATGACCGAGCAATTCACCATCCTCTTGTCCTGAGCTGTCTTCTGTAGCTAACAGGAGGTTCCTCAACGACTCTTGTACTAGTCCAGCCGTTTTGAGTTTCTTCTCCAGGGATGGTAGGGCAGCTTTCTTTGGGGGAGAGGCCTATTGTGTGTGTTGAGGGTGGAGGGTATGATGGCTCAATTCATGAAAGGAATGAGGATGGACTGTCAACTCACTGGAGTCCTCAAATAAGTGTGCTTTGGTGGTAGATGGGGAAAGTAGGATGGTAAACTACGGAGCGTGATGGGTATGAGTGGGGGGACGCCCTCATCGTCGGATGGTAGCTGTTCGGGCGAAGGTGCGCGGGAAGGGGGTGGTATGAGAGTCGGGACAGCTGCTGTTTTGAGTCGATTAGGTTGTATCAGGTGAAGAATATTTCTGACTGACTTTTCTTATTCTTCCCTGTGTTCTTCGTTCCTGTTGAACGCAGGGCTTTGGGGAGTTTAAAATCCTCGCATGCTAGTTGCAAATCTGTGACAAGAGGTCCTGATCTGTTTGCAAGATTTGCATATTCGTGGGCGCGTTCATAAAGCTGTTCGACAACTGGGAACAAAAGGGCGTCAAAAAGGAATATAAGAGATGTACTACGGCATCAATTATACTGACAAACAATTACTTCGCGCTCAAGTCTCTGTAACGCAAGTGGTTGAGCAGCGTCGAAGCCAGCATCTCGAAGCTCAGAAGACAAGAGCCTTTGGATAGTCTGAGATGCTACATTCGGGGTGACAGAGGTCAGATCGGGGGGTGAAGGTGGGCGGTCCGGGGAAGGAGAAAATTTGGAGTGGGTCTGCTGAAATGGTGGGAAGTATTGCGGGGAGCTTGGTGGTTGAGATTGAGCTGAATTTTGGTTGTATTGCGTAGGGTAATGGCCGGAGTATAAGAAAGAGGTCGAACTGCTTTGTGCTTGATACGTTCCGTACGTAGACATGGTCGATGCACTTTGGAGTCACTCACTTCACAATGGGAGCAAACTTCCAAAGATGGCAAGCATGCACAAATTTCCAGCATCAAAATTTGAAATATTCAAATATTCAAAATACTTGATATTTAATATTCAATATTCCACCTGCAGCGCAGTTGCGAGCTCATCTGGAATGATGGCCAAGCAAGTCAGCCCTGTTCGCCTTGTGTTTTCAATTGTATCATGTCAGCAAGATGTAGTAATAGCCGGGTTCATTGGCCCACCGTGTCAGATCAGTCCCTGTTGCCAAAGTGTCACGTAAACAATTGACATGAATCAGATTTTCTTTCCGTTTCTACCAGTTTCTACCTCAACAACCTGCGGCTCCTCCTGATTTGTATTCAGACGTCCACTATGCCTGGAATCCCTGCAGAAGTCGCCCCACAACCAGAAGCGCCATCCCGACCCGAGAAGGTCCGTAGCATGCGCCCGTTAATTGTTGGGCCCGACTGCCCCGAACCCCCTTTTCCCATACTGTTATCTGGACCCGTGCAGAAAGGTTTCGGGAGAGGGAGCAAAGATCTTGGTTGTCCAACCGGTTCGCAATTCATTTCCCTCTGCTGGCACTTCTTTGACATCATGAATGTAGCGAATCTACCCGACGCATCAATAACGCCTATAACCTCCGTAGCGAAGACCGGCGTTTATTATGGATATGCGCAGGTGTTACCTCCAAAAGATGGGAAGTCTTTGTTATGCGAAGATGACATGCGTGTACTACCAATGGTGATGAGCTTGGGATGGAATCCGTTTTACAAGAACGAAAAATTGACGGCGGTGCGTGTTCTTCTATATCATTTATCAATGTGCTTATACATGTGCAGGAAATACACATCATGCACGAATTCCCAGCTGATTTCTACGGATACGAGATGAAAGCTTTGGTCCTCGGCTATATTCGCCCCGAACTAGACTACATTTCCCGGGGTGAGGTTCAATTTCTTTGCATTAATCCTTTTGTATCTGAATATAACACTCCAGAGGCTCTGATAGAGGATATCGAAATAGACAAGCAAGTTGCGCTGAATTCATTAGAGCGGCCGGAGTACAATGAATTCATGACAGATCCTCATTTTTGATCGTCCATTAGCAGACCAGGCGGGGATTTATTGTACTGACACGTATATATTGTAACTATAGGTGTAGATACATTGGATGTCCAAGAATGTGATGCATTTACAATTCATTATGGGAAAGAAAACGTTGGTGATCCAGTAGTAAACCTCTGGAGAGGCACTGAAATACTGGTAGAAGTGCATCGCGTTCCTCGTATAGCGAATCCGAAGGCCCTAAGGAGGGTATCTGGAATCTCAAATCAAATTTCGCCACAACGTAGAACAACAAGAAATACCCACAATTATAGTCGTCTAGTCTTGGGTGCCCTAGTGCCTCCAATTTTGATAGCAGTCCTATCTGTAATCGAGCCAACCAACGGCCTAATCTTCTCCCCCTCACTCGTCATCAACGCCCTATGCAGTGCCTCCCTCCCCTGTCCAAATCCCTTAAAAAACAACTCCACCTCTATAGACTCCCCCACCGCAAACTCCTCGATCTTCTTAAACATCCGCACGGCACACTGGTACCCGGCCTCGTAACTCGCGCGCTGCCCCTTCTTGAACCCACACGACCCCCCAGAGAACCACGCGACGGTGCTCCCGTCTGGTTTGGTGAAGGTGGTGATGGTGTTGTTGAGGGTAGAGTGGCAGTGAAGCCGGTATTTGGACTTTAGTTTGATGAATCTTTCCATGGTTCCTGGTACGAAGGGGTTCGCGCCTGGCGCGTATCCTTCGGGTCCGGCTCGAGGAGGGGTAGGGTACTTGCGGTCAGACTCTGTGAGATCGTTGACCAGATCCAAGACTGTGTCATTTTGATTTTGTTGGGAGTAACTGGCGGCTAGAAGGGGTGCCCTCGCTGTCACAACGAGAGGGGGGCGCCATGCCCTTAGGGCGAGCATCTAGTATGCTAGAATGCTTTGAGAAAATATGCAGGTGCTTCAAACTCCGATCGCCACATCCGGAAAACCACGGATCGGGAGCCTCCTCACAAAATCGGTCAACCATGGTGGTGAGTCGAAAATGCGTATGTGGAGATATAACAAACTAATCCCAACAGTTTGCCAATGCATTATACAACACATTCTTCAAGCGCAACAGTAAGCCTTACAGTCCAAAGCTTGACACGGACTCTGTTCACACTCTTTTTTTCTCACAGGCGTATTCGTAACCTCGATATTCGCTGGGGCATTTGCCTTCGGGATCGGATTTGATTTGGGCGTCACTTCGTTCTATGATCGTTGGAACCAAGGAGTGCGCCCTTTACCATCAACCTCGACCTAACTGATAACTGACTTGATACCTTCAGAAACAATGGAAAGACATTCGCGATAAATATGCACAGGATGGAGCGGAGGAGTAGATTGTGGTGTCTCCGGTTGACAGATCCAAAAACCAACATTTAACGTCTAGATTCCCGATGTGGTTCACAGGGTGTGTTCTATGTCCACTCCAGACTCGCAAACAGTTGGTGAATTGTCCCCCGGCGAAATTCTTATATGTTTTGCATCAAGACTCTTACCTCGACGACCAATCACCCTCATACTGTTGTTGACGCAAATTCTTTGGGATCCGTGCAATTGTAGAAGTCGCTGCCCCAGTGACGTTGGGGGATATTCGCGAAGATGTTTCAGTACTGGAGTACGAAGGATATGATCATATATTCACTGGGGTAGTCTGGGCATCTTGACTGGTCGCCATTATTGACGGAGTCCTACCTTCGTGGTCTGGGTATTCAGTACCATTAACTTGAATTTGACTACTGGTTGAAATGTCACATTTGTGACGTATGCCAGAAATATCTAGTCACGATCTTTGCACTTCCGAAGTCTGTCCTATAAAATGTCAAAGAGAGGACGATCAACATCGCCTCGCCCCTTGCACGATGAGGACATCGAAATGGATAACGGCCCCGATATAGAAAAGCCTAATGCCAAGGTGGTCATCGTCACAAACTTGACTCGGAACGTCGTCGAATCCCACCTCAAGATTATCTTTGGCTTCTATGGTCAGATCACAAAAATTGACTTGCCATTGTTCGGAAAGTGTAAGTTACAGTCATTTTCTCCTCTCGTCTTTACACAATACTCATACCGCCCTACGTCCAGCGGGTCAAAACAGAGGAAAAGCCGCTTTGGAATATGCTGATCCCCCATCAGCTCACAAAGCCGCATCACACATGGACGGTGGCCAAATCGATGGCGCCATCCTAAAAGTCGAGCTCTCCGACCTCCCAGTTCGTTCCCGCTCACGCTCCCGTCCCCGTCCGCCCCGCAATGGTCGTGACAGACCCAGATCTCCCACACGCTCCCGCTCCCGTTCACGCTCACCCCTGGGTCCCGGATATCGCAGGAGAGGCGAGGGATATGCTCCGCATCGCGATTCTTTCCGTGGGAGACCATTTGGTCGTCGGGGACCCCCAGGGCGGGATGTTTACCGCCCAGCGCGCTCGCGCTCTCGATCCCGCTCGCGATCACCTATTCGTCGAGGACCAGATCGGTTGGGTCCGAGGAGGCGATCTCCGAGTTACCAGCGGGGTGGTTATGGTCGAGTACGGCGGTCGAGGTCGAGGAGTTACTCTGTGCGCTCGAGTCGTTCTCGTACAAGGTCTATTTCGCGTTCTCGCTCGCGTTCAATGTCGTATTCTTCGTATTCGAGGTACAGTCGGAGCAGAAGTAGGTCTAGGTCTCTTAGTCGGGGGAGGAGAAGCTATAGTCGGGACGATATCAGGGACAGCAGATCAAGGTCGCCAAGGGATAAAGATGCATAGCAGTGATTTCTTGGTTCGTTTTTGTCTGCTTCCTGCCCTTAATCATAATTCTACCGTTGTTCAAATGTCACATACATATACAATGAGGAACATCCTCGACCGAATTATCTGGTCCATCGTTCAGGCTTGCTTAATCGGAGAAGGTCTGCTTTCTTTATTGTATTATATTTCCCAACAGTTGATGTATGAGCTGTTCAAAATAAGTAGCATATATGCTGTACAGTCAAGAAGTTCGATACATGATAGGGTATCATCAAAACAAATCTAATCACTTGCCAATGAATCATCATCAGCGAGGAAAGGTCTGGGCATAATTTCAGCGACTGTACAAGGGGAGAGACGGACGCTGAGCAACTCACGCATATTCATAATCGTTTCTAATTGCGTTCGACATCCATTCTTCGTCGGCTTCTTGCTGCGGGAAGCCCGAACCTCCTGCCACACTGAGAATAACGGGCAGCAGAACCAATCCATGCAAGGCACCCGATATAATCAGGGTGAGCCACATTCGGAAGTAGTAAATCTATGAAGAGGGATGGGTTAGCGCACGGTCGAATAACGGATCAAACTTACCTCGAGTAATTTTGAGCGAGTAAGGGCTAGCACTGACATGCCAATCAACTTGGTGAATGTGATACCAGATAACACCTGGGGAAGATTGCACAATGAGAGGTATATCCAAAGGAACAAGAGATCCGTGGACTTACCGAAGGACCGACATCAACCAGAGCAGTCCACATTCTCTCATCACGTTCCTTTTGGCCAGCAGGATGGTCCACCGGTAGTCCGGAACCCGCGCTCATAAAGGCTCGGGCGACATGCGCACAGAACTCGACAGCTATACCAAGGGAGATGACGAGGTTAACAAGACTAATTGCGTTCAAGTTGATCCCCCAAACAGCCATAACGCCCATGACTGTAAGAACAGTCAATGCTACCACTCCAGTCACGATCGTGCCCGTTCGCCATGACCCGAGCATAAGCGCTGTGACGATCAGGACGGAAGCCAGGCCGATCCCAAGAATTTCTTGAGTGATTGCGATGATGTGGGCGTATTGATCGAAGAAAACGTAGAAAAGTGAATACGGGAAGACCTTTACGCCCGTTTCTTGTGAGATATCATTGGCAACACGATGGGCAGCGGCGAAGGCGTTGATAAAGTCTGCCTGAGTCTTTAGCGGAGAATGAAAAGTTCGAAAGTGCGAGGCTACCACGTCGTCGCCATCTGAGGCGATAGATAAGGCCGTACCAAAAGATGCTTTGCCCGCTAACGGACACTCCTCACTGGTAGGGGATATCAACCACTGTTTCAAGTACCGCATAAATTCTGCATCCTCCGGGAGCCCGTCCATCGTGATATTCCACGCAGGCTCTTTTCCAAGGTAACAAGGTTGACACCGTCGTTCAGAATCGCGAGGAGAGCAGAAGAAAGACGGATCTGCTTTACGCACACGGCAACATCCTTCTTTGCCTGGATCGAGCCAGTTAAAGAAATCGTCAATCCATGAGGCGCTTGGCTCGGAAATGTACGATGCCTCCGGTCTCTTGCGCTCAGCCTCCAGTACATTGGCGACTGAGTAGTCTTCACATGTAGTGAATCGTCCGCACAATAGTTGTTGACCCCTTCGTTGAGTGACATTAACACCGTGAGAGACGAAGTATACAGGGGGTCCGATATCAAGATAGGCATCAAGATTGTTGAAGTATGAGACGAGGTAAGAGTCGGATGGCAAAGCCAACCTCTGATCTGGATGAATGAATGAATGAGTAAAGGGAAGTTCTCCGGAGACTTGAAACTCACCGAACCCGAGCTCAATGTATTGAATAGATATCATAGAAGCGACAAATAATCCTCCAAAAATGACCAGTACGATGCCCTTGACTACAGGCTTAAGCAAGAACGGCGCGTAATGGCGACGAATAAAACGAGCAATCCTGCCTAAACCGCTACCACTGGAAGGAGCATCCATGAGAGAGATTCGGGATGGCATTCGTATGCAAGGGACACAATCGACGCGACTTGCCTGTCGTCATCAGCAAAGGGACACTTTTTCAAAATATGAAAGAAGCACTTACTTCAAGGCGTTTTAAGTCAAGCAGGAGCGCGCTGATGAAAACGGTCACTTGGAGAATGGCATTCAACAACACACTCCCAGCCGCGTACAACGCAAAATTGCGAACAGCCGGCATGGGAACCAGTGCTCCAAGGGCAAAGGCTACCGTCTCAGTTATGGAACTCAGCAAGATGGACGGACCCATCTTCGCCAGTGTTCTCGCTATACGCTCTTCAGCGGACAGATACAAAGGCATAGAAGTCGCATCTACGTCATCATGCGATGAGTCAAATGGCGAACGGTGGGAATTTGTGGGCGACATGGGGGATGTGAAACCGATGCCATGTGAAGTCGGTGCCGCGGCGTTTGGACCATGGAGAAGGTTTTGTCGATCAAGTTCATGGACGAGGATGAAAACATTGTCGACTCCTACAGCAAGGACGAGGAATGGGATCACCTCGGCAATGATGAGTGTCACTTTGACTCCAACCATAGAGAAAAATCCAACAGATGATGACACAGAGAGAATAACGAGTGAGATGCCAAATAACCCAAGAGTAAATTTCGAGCCAGTGAAAAGACTTCTAGGTAGGCGGGGGAAGATGTGAGGAAGAGTTCTGGAGTCGATTGAGAGCGATGAAGGGGACACGTTGGAGCGAGTGAACGGCAGGGGGAAATTGCGTGCCCATCGGGCAAGGGATGATAATACACCATCCTCCTCGCGACCAGCGGAACTGCTTCCTAACGTCAGAGCAACATAGAAGAACATAGCAAGATAGGAGAGGACAACAATTTTTACATCTGTGTTCGTGCTCTTGTTGATCTCCTCCTCGAGCGAGACACCAGTTGAGAAAGTAATTTGAAGACCCCTTTCAGAAGATGGTGTCTGGCTCAAATCCAGCAGGTATGCCCTGAGGGTCTCTTCCCATTCTATTGCCTTCGCTTGAACATCCACATCCAGGGAATCAGCCACCACGTAAGTCACCACCAGCGCCTTGGCATCCAAATACTGCTTGGTGCCATCTTCTTCCTCAGGTACGCCTCCGAGCACGTACTGTGGCGCAAGCGGTTGCTGGAAATCCGGAAGACACTCTACCGGAAACTGTGCGCACTCCTGAAGGTGCATCGGCCATGTGTCCTCGTTATAGTCGTCCAGATTATTACCAAACCATGCAGCGATTGACTGCACGACACATGCACCTTGTGGTCCAGCAGGTTTGAAACAGACATCTGATAAACTATATCCGTTGGGTGAAGACCGAAGGGAGCGGATTTCGGCTTCGACATTGAACCAATACTTTAGGTGATCCCACGACAAGACACGTTCTTCATTAGCTAGTGAAGGGGTCGCGGATGACCCATTGGCAAAGTATTCACTCGTGACTGGGGTAGATGTTACGAATATTTGTTCCGTGCGATAGAAAGGCCCGAAGTTCTCATCAAAGAACTCCTTCTGTTGTTTGCTTTCTGACGTCGGGGAGACCCACAACCTGACGGGGTCTGTCTCGATTTCAAATTTCTTCCACCCAATATTTAACAGGCCGACGATGAGAAAGACAGACGCAAATGTTAACCATGGTGACGAGGCAGTAAACAAGCCCAACCGATAGAAGGTGCGGCGGAGAAGTGTGTTAAGGGGGTATTGTCGGGGTTGTATTGTTTCTATGGGATCAAGAAGGGATGCTCCGCGACCCAGGTGCCGCGACTCAGATTGTGCGCCGAGTGAGTCCTCGTCAAGGTATTGGGCAAGAGATGCAGCGCCCACAAGACCACGAGTGTGCGATCTCGGCGACAATGAAGCGGTTTCGGCAGACAGAGCCACCCGCTCGTATTTCTGTTCCCTACGTCTCCGAATCGTCGTTTGCACTATATATCCAACAAGGAATCCAACCACCGCCAAAAGATATACACTCACAAGAATGAAGGTGAGGCAGGGACATGAAGGTCCTCCGTTTGGGGGAGGCACATATGGCAAGGTTGGACAAATGTCAGGACAATCAATGCAAGTACACCGACTGGCTAAGTCATTGTCAGCACAATTTCTGGGAGTTGGATCAAGGGGTGTCGATCCTGGTGGTGTCGTCAACGGGAAATTTATCTGGAAGGGACTCCCTATGTCTTTTTCATCACCCATATACATCAAGAATGACGAGTAGTTCTTGGCCCCTCCGCCAAGTAGGTCCATCGCATAACCATTCGTTGCGCCGATTTGCACATCCTTACAACTGTCAAAGAATCCCTTCCCGAATTGCTCTCCTACGTGGAAGTCCACAGATTTCACAGCAATCTCCCCGGTTCGCGATACTTGAGTGGAGGTGACGTTCAAGAACCTTGCCTGATCAGGAGAGCAGGTAAAGGCGCAAAAGAACGAACGGAAGTTGTTTCGGCATGCGGGACATGATGAAATGAGGTTCTCCGCTGATTGAAAGTTCTCCCGTAAGGTCTTGACCTGGTCTAATGTGCAGCAGACAGGTCCCTGGGCATATTCTGTGCCACAAACATCAGCTAGTAAGTTGTGAGCCCCATCGTTCTCAGGCTGCATCGGAAGGTGGTCAGATGTCTCTAGACATCGAAGATGCATTGGAGAAGCAATTTACCTCTAAGGGGGGCCCGTCGTAAGGACAGGGAAGCGGTTTCCCGAACCATCCCTTCGTTCCGCATGATGCTCGCATTACGCATTGCCCTCGCTCGCCATTTTTGTGAGCAATCATAATGATCGCTGACACCAGTGGACAGGCAAGGCTCTCCAGGCGGGTTTCTGTTCAAAGACTGTATCAGGTAGCTCTGCTCAGCCTTGTAGGTCGGTATATGAAGAGGAAAGCTAGTACAGGAAGAGTGACGCGACCATTTACTATTTATGTGGGCACCATGGCACGTGTACCAAAAGCTAAAATAAGCTTGTCCAAGTCCTCCTAGGCTCCTACCCACAATGACTGAGGAACCCAAACCAAAAAGATCTACAAATGCGACCAAGCCGCGAAAACGGTTTGTTGGTAATAAATCGGCCACACCTTCCAAGCCAGGCGTATCCTCGGCGATCACAAACCAAATCCCGTTAGATATTCTCCTTGATGACAAACTTAACAATGCTATCAAGCAGCTCCCTTCGAATTATTCATTTGAAATCCACAAAACCATACACCATGTTCGGAGGAACAACGCCACAATGGTGGCCTTGCAAATGCCAGAGGGCTTGCAGATGTTTGCATGCACCATAGTAGATATCATCGAGCGGTGCGCAGGTGATGATCCTTGCTATTTCAAGCTGGCTTATTGAGCTTAGGTTTCATTGACCAGATTCACAACTGCGCTGACTGTTATAATGGGCGATGTCACCTACGGTGCATGCTGTATTGATGATTATTCTGCAGTGGCATTGGATTGTGATATGCTTGTCCACTATGGTCATAGTTGTCTTGGTGCGTACGCTTCAGAATTTAGCATGACCACTGTCCGTTAACGCTAAGTCTTAGTCCCGATGGATCAGACGATGATCAAAACACTTTACGTTTTTGTTGAGATAGCAATAGATTCCTCCCATCTTTCTCAAACAATTCGCCTAAATTTTCCCAACGATCGACAGCAATTTCACGAGAGCCTCTTGGATTCCGAGGAATCGGATAGCCAAATTCCAGTTGGCAGTCAAATAAATCCAACCCGACATCTTCGAATAGAGGGTGCCTCCACGTCTACTACCAATATTATAGACACGGAGGCGCACAGACCATCCACCAATTCCACCTCGCGATTCTACGAACCTGTCCGATTGGCGCTTGTATCTACAATCCAGTTTGTAGCTGCATTGCAGCGACTTAAAGAGGATCTTACGGCTGAGTTCGCTGACCCACCTTCCGGTCATTTACAAGCAATCTCTGAAGGATGGCCGTCCAACACAAACAACCACACGCTGATGATACCACAACAACCCAAAGTGTGGACTGGCAAATACGAAGCTACCATTCCGCGATCTAAGCCCCTGTCACCTGGTGAGATTCTAGGATGCACGGCTCCTCGGCTTGACAACGTTGATGCGTTGGTGTGCGCATTTTTCCTCTTGCGTTGATGAGCATTCGAAGACTGATTTATTCTTACAGTTATCTGGGTGACGGTCGCTTCCACCTGGAGTCCATAATGATAGCCAATCCATCGGTTCCAGCCTTTCGATATGATCCCTATTCGAAGAAATTGACAAGGGAACGATACGATCATAGAGAAATGCAAACGGTTCGAGACCATGCTGTGCAAACCGCTCGGAAAAGCATAGCCGTGTTATCTCGTGATTCTTCCGCTCTTCTAGGGAGCAGTGCTGCTGGTCGGAAAATTAATGCCTCCGGTGATACAGCCCCACTGTGGGGAGTTATCCTCGGCACTTTGGGGAGGCAAGGGAGTTTCAAACAACTCCAAGTGGGAGAATGCTTATCTCTCTGCTGTTGGATCGAACTAATCACAATATTCTCAGGCAATCACCAACCAACTGGATGCATCACACACACCTATCCCATACATTCCAATTCTTCTGTCCGAGCTGTCTCCAGCAAAACTTGCCCTATTCAATCCCCACATATCTACCTTCATCCAAACATCATGTCCACGGCTATCAATTGACTGGGGCTACGCCTTCGATCGCCCCCTCCTCAGTCCATACGAGGCAGCCGTGGCTGTCGGCAAAGCTGTCAGTTGGATGGACAAATCTAAAGATGGAAAGGGTGAAGCGAATGCGGCTAGTGGCGTTTACCCGATGGATTTTTATGCAGCGGGAAGTCCCTGGGCAACAGCCAGAACCAAAGCCACATTTTGACGCTCATCATATACTAGTTAGGTTGGCTAGACGTGAGTAAGAAGACGGTATGATCGATATGGTGTTGTATTGTTTTCAAGTATTTTCCGTCGACAAATGAGTAGCAATTTATTCACAAAGACCTGCGAGGGTCATTGTAAAACGTAAGTCAATAATTTTCAACTCCGCGAATATTGAAGGGTGCAGATTTCCGAGCCTTTCAAGGTGACATGTGTATACGTATCGAGCCCTTCGGGACGTCATTGACCGCCGGGTGCTGTGTGTGCTGGGACGTATGCAGCTCCTATCTCCCGTTTGTTGGTACTGTATAGTTCCCATTATGACCGCTATCTATAGTCTTCTAGTCTTCTAGACAGCTCTGTCCAGCTCACCCCGGTTTTGGCATATGATGAGAATGACCTCAGTAAATTCGAAGACCCTGCTCGCGCTGCAGTCTTTGAAGCGAATGTCATTGGCCCATGCACCTGGTTCTGCCTATCAACGTTTGTTGGTTAGATGCTAACGAAGACGCTGTTCCCTTGGTTTGGAATGCTCTTGTGCCAATCACATAATCTCTCCAGACTCTCTGTAATAATGTAGCTACCAACCACTGGCAAGTACACTTATACTGTGATTTCCTCAACGTTATGTAAAGGCTCATAATTCGCAATGGCTGTATACTGCGATGATGGTGACATCCATGTTGGATTATTGACTGGCGAAACCCTGTAAGCTGCACTACTATTTACCTTGACAAGCAGAATCAGGGAAATAGTGGTGACATCAGGAGAGTTCACGTACTGAAACTTCCGGCTGTTCGTTGCCTTCTGGATGACTCTTAAACGCGCAAAGAGCCTATTTATCCATGTGAGTGACAGTTATCCATCTACTCATACCTCCTAAATATCATATCCAAGATTCCAAGGCGCAGTACGACCCTC
>Ga0210387_10001544_pt1 | contig 17411 bp, 10 predicted proteins | sample IncBWC7OmetaG_FD_160108 | JGI IMG/M metagenome (GOLD analysis project Ga0210387, IMG submission 160108) | Forest soil microbial communities from Barre Woods Harvard Forest LTER site, Petersham, Massachusetts, United States - Inc-BW-C-7-O ...
TCGCGCGGAAAGCTTCATAGGTGGCCAGCTGGCCTTTCTGCACGAAATCGGCAAGATTGCGAATGTGCCCGTAGCGCACGGCGAGAGAAGTGGGGAACTCATTGCCGCGTTGCGCGCCCGCTGCCATGTCGTGCTGCGCCCAATCGTCGTTGATCGTCTCCCAATCTTTTTGCGGCATCATCCCCTGAATGGATTCGATTGTCGGAATCGAAACAGAGCCCGTCTCGGTCTTGAAGCTTTCATGGATCACGTAGAAAAAGCGCGGCGAGCGCCAGTAATAAGGACCATGCGAGGCTACTCCGCGTCCGGCCGAGGAATTCGATTGATACAGCCGCGTCGGATCCAGGCGAGTCATCAGCGTCTGCAGAGTGTCATCAAGCTCTTTCGGCGGATAACCTTCATTGCGCGCGCACCACAGCGCGATCGATGGATGGTTGCGGTAGCGCTGGACTTTATCCGCGACGTTGGCGAGATAGGTGGGGATGTCGCTCACGTCGGGGCCGTCGTTCGGATTAGGTTGAAAGAATTCATCCCACAGCAAAATTCCGTACTTGTCTGCCATGTCGTAGAAATCGGGGCTTGTGCTTTGTCCCACCCAGTTGCGGATGATGTTCAGATTCGCCAGCGCATGCATGTGAAACTGGGCGTCCAATCTCTCTCGCGGGATCCGCTTCATTCCCTCGTCGAGTCCCCAATTTCCACCGCGCGCCATCACCCGAACTCCATTCACTGAAAGCGTGAGGTTTTCCGACCCGGCGACCTGGTATTCGATCTTGCGAATGCCAAACTGTTGCGTATTGCTGTCCGAGGGAGCTTTTCCGATGTCGAAACGCAGCGTGAGTGTGTACAAATTCTGCGGACCGTAACCGTTAGGCCACCACAGTTTCGGATCGGAAACATGCAATTCCGGCGTGGACTTGCTGTCCAGCGCGATTGCTTCCGCGCCGTTCGCCGCAATTGTCAACGATTTGTGGAAGGTAATTTCACCGTCGTGCGAATTCTGCGCCTGTGCGTTCTGTCCCGATGCGCTTTGCAGTCGAATCACGCCCGAAAGCGTTCCGGTGACCGGCTTTGCTGATTTATTTTCCAGCGTGGCGGAAATGTGCAGATCCGCCGTGTCGTGCGCTGCGGACAGATCGCTCGTGATGAATGGATCCTTCACCAGCACCGGGCCAGTCGCATCCATAGTGACCGGAAGCCAAATCCCCGTGTCGCGATCGCGAATCGCGGGAAGCCAGTCCCACCCGATCGTGGAAAGAAACGTGGGACCATCAATGGCCGTCTCGCCGCCGTTCTTGCCTACGCCGAGCGCCACGTTATGTTCGTGCGGCACACCCGGGTGCGGCTGTGGCGCAACCAGCACAGCCAAGACCGCGCGGCGCCCCGGCTGCACAAATTGCGAGACGTCGAAATCCCCGCGAATGAAAGCGCCGCGAATGGTTCCAGCCTCGTGGCTGTTCACCCAGACTTGCGCGCTATAGTTAATGCCGCCGAAATGAATCCAGGTATGCCGCCCTTTGTACGCCGTCGGCACACTGAACGTGGTGCGATACCAATAACTAGTCTTGTTCAGGCTCTCCGGAATCGCGCGCATATTCTCGCCACACAGCGGTTCCGGGTAAACGCCGTTGTTCACCAGCGTGGTCAGCACGGTTCCCGGAACGGTCGCGGCGTACCAACCCTGCGGCTCGAATCCGGCCGTCGAAATCTTCGTGGCCTCAGCCGCAACTTTCGCGACGTCCTGCATCTTCCAGCCATCAATCGTTTGGGTTGATGACTGCGCAGCTAACGCTCCTGGAATGAAAACAAGAAGCACAACGAAAAGGCAAAATCTCATTGGCGTGATTCCCCTTTAGTGGGAATTCCTCAAGATAATTAGAAAAAATTCTCGCGATTCGCGCGCACCGCACAGCTCATTGCCGCGCGTCTTCGCGGTCGCATCATCGAAAATTTACTGTTCCGGCCCAAACCGTACGCAAACCGGCGACGGCACATGCAATTCCGGTCCGCTTCGCGCAAGGTGTCCGGTGCTCGGGTCCACGCGGAACACCACGATACTGTCTGAATCCTGATTTGCCGCCAGCAGCCAGGTTCCCGTAGGATCGAGCGCAAAATTCCTCGGTGTTTTTCCGCCAGTCGAAACAATTTCCACCGGCGTCAACCTTCCGTCTTTCCCGTCGACTGCGAACACCGCGATGCTGTCGTCCCCGCGATTCGACGCAAAGAGAAATTTGCCGGAAGAATGCATCTCAATTTCTGCCGCTTCGCTGGTTCGCGCAAATCCTTTCGGCAGCGCCGAAACAATCTGCAATTCACTGAGTGTTCCATTCGCCGCGTCGTAGGCGTACGTCACCACCGTGGACTGCATTTCGTCGATCACATATAGGTGTCGGCCTGCGGCATCAAACACCAGATGCCGCGGTCCTGCGCCCGGCATGGCTCGCGCGATTTGCGGGTCACTTCCTAATGTCCCCGCAGTCGCATCGAATCGGTACACCAGCAGCTGATCGAGCCCCAGGTCCGCAACAACTACAAAACGATTGTCCGGCGAGAACGCGGCCGCATGCGCGTGCGGTCCCTCCTGGCGCTCCTTATTCACGCTCGAGCCTTTATGTTGCACGAACGCCGTGGCTTCACCGAGTCGCCCATCCTGCAGCACCGGAAATACGGCAACGTTCCCTGAATCGTAATTGGACACCAGCGCGTATTTGCCGCTGCGATCCAGCGCTATGTGCGCGGGCCCTTCACCACGCGATGCAACTTGATTCAGTAGCGTGAGCTTCGCAGTCGCCGGCTGGATGGCGAATGCGCTCACCGCCCCGCTGGACTGGCCATTGAATTTCGAAATCTCATTGACTGTGTAAAGATCTTTCCCGCTCGAAGCGATCGCGAGAAATGAAGGAGCCGTGGTTTCGGCCGCCAGCCCTAGCGAGGTTGACTCGCCCGTCGCTGAATCGAAGCGGTACGCATAGATTCCCTTGCTCCCGTGGTCCGTGTAGGTGCCAACATAAAAAAGATATTTCTGTCTCGCCGCGTCCGCAGCATTTCCAACTACGGAAAGCGCGCTTAGCGCCAGTGCCAGCAGCGGCACCAGAATCCAAGCTGTCGAGCGGCGGCAAGATCGCGTCAAAGACATTCGCAGCACCTCGAAAAGTTTTGCCTGCCGGAACCGAACGCTCCAGGCACTACCCGAGCGCCTCATTCTCCACCGGCTCGGGAATCGCCTCAATGCGCCCCAGTAAGAAGATATAACCCACAATCCCCAGAAAAAGAATCACGGTGCAGCTAGCGAACGCTGCCGCGAAGGAATGTGTCGCAGAGACAATGTAACCCGTCACGACGGGCGCTGAAATCGCGGCGATCTGCCCGCACAAGTTCACAATCCCACAAACTCGCCCCACGCTTTCCCGCGGCGCAATCAGCGAAGGAACCGTCCAAGCTACGGGCGCGGCAGCGGCCAGCCCGCCCAGCGCCAGACTGATCCAGACCAGCGCGGCCATCGGACTATGCGCCCGCGTCGTGCCCAGAATCGCCAGCCCCATCGCCATCCCGCCCACCATCACGCTTTGGCGAACTCGGCTCGCATTCCACCCACGCTGAATCAAAGCGTCCACCAGCCATCCGCCCACCAGTAAATCTGTGAAAGTCGCCCACAGCCACGGCACGCTGGTGTAAAAAGCGGAGTGCAGCAAATCCACATGCTGCGAAATCGAAAGATAACTGGGCAGCCAATTGAGCAGCAGAAAAAAAGTGTAACTGTAAGCGGCCCATCCCAGCGCCAGGCCGTACACTTTCCGCTGCCGCAGCAGATAACCGAGCGAAGCGCCTCGTTGCACGGCTGTCGCGTCTTCCGGCTGCGCCCCGTCCGCCGCCAGAAATTGATATTCCTCAGGAGAAAGTCCGCGGTCTTCGCCGGGATTGCGGTAGACCGAGTAAAACAAAATGAAATAAAGAAAACTAATGAGGCCCGTCGCCGCAAAACTCCACCGCCACCCAAAATGCCACACCAGCAAACCGATGAAGGGAACTCCGATGGCGGCTGCGAACTTTGCTGCCGCATCGGTAATGGCCATCGCCAGGCTTCTTTCCCCGCGGCCGAACCAGTAACCGATCGCCTTGGCATTCGCGGGAAACGTAGGCGATTCGCTTACCCCCAAGAGCAGCCGCGCTCCGAAAAACCAATTCAGTCCCGGAGACAACGCGCCTCCAAAGGACGCGAGACTCCACAAAAAAGTGCTGACCCGCCCCACGCGGCGCACTCCCAGCCGATCCAGCAGAACCCCCGCCGGCATCTGCATCAGCGCATAGGTCCAGCTGAACGCGCTGGAAAGATAGCCGAACGCAATGAGCGACATTCCGAAAGAAACGTTGAGCGCCTCGCGGGAAACCGAGAGGTTGATGCGATCGAAAAAGTTTACCAAGACTCCGAGGGCTAGCAAGAATGCGATGCGCCATCGCCTGCGCGGTACTCTCGAAGCGCTCGGATCCGTTCGCGGCAAAGAAGCTCCGAAAAATAGGGAATATCAAATCGTCTCGCGACGCGGCTGGCCCGTTCCGCTTCGCAAGCACTCGTCGTGCTCTTGCCTGGACGCCCGCAACCTCAGGAAGAATGTGTCGAAGCGGAAATCGTTGCAGGCTGCGCCCAGAGTTCGGTGATTTCTTCCAGGCTGCGCCCTTTAGTCTCCGGAACCAGCCACCCTACCAGGATGATCGTTAGCAGCGCGCCGCCGCTGAAGCACCAGAAAGTTCCGTCCGAGCCGAGATTCTTCTGCATCACCGGAAATAATTGATTGCCGAGATACCCCACCAGCCACAATGCCGTAGTAGCGATGGACATCGCGCGCCCGCGCACCTTCGTCGGATAAATTTCCGAAATAATCACCCAGCAAGCCACGCCGTTGCCCACCGCATGCCCTGCAACAAAACTCATCACGAAAATCAAAATCGCCACGCCGCTGCCGTGCGCGTAATAAAGCCACCCCACTGCAGCGAACGAAAGAAATTGCAACGTGGTCCCGGCGAGGATCAGAGTTTTTCTGCCGGCGCGATCAATCAGCCACAACGCCACAAACGTGAACAACAGATTAATAACGCTCACCATCACCGATTGCCGGAAAGCATCCCCGGTGGCGGCGCCCGCGGACCGAAAGATCTCCGGCAGGAACGAAAAGAGCGGCGTGATGCCGCTCATCTGCTGCAACCCGGCCAGCATGATCCCCAAAAGCAGCGGGCGGCGAAACGTCGTGAATAGTTCCGCGAAGCGCCCTTCTTCCAGCGAAAGTGTTTCCTCAATCTGGCTCGCCTCGCTGCGCGCCACATCGGGCCCGTTGATTTCCGTAAGCACGCGCAACGCCTGCTCGCGCCGTCCCTCCTTCATCAACCAGCGCGGACTTTCCACCGCAGGAATGATCATGATCCCGAAAAGCAGCGCCGGCACGACGCCCGCAAAAAACATCCACCTCCATCCCGTCGCCGTATTCCACGCCTCATCTCCCATGCGCTGAATCAGCATGTTCACGAACACCGCCGCCAGGATCCCCACCACGATTCCCATCTGATACAGCGTCACGCACCGGCCGCGCACCTTTGTGGGCGCGATTTCCGCGATATAGTTCGGCGCAATCACTGATGCCGCGCCGATTCCCAACCCGCCCAGCAGCCGCCATCCGACAAATTGAGTCAAACTCCCGGCAAAAAGCATCCCGCACGAAGAAAGCGTGAAGCAGATGGCGCAAAGCGCGAGGCCCTTTTTTCGGCCAAGAAAATCCGCCACCGTTCCCGCGCCTGCGCAACCCACCACGCAGCCAATCAAGGCGCATCCCGCGGCCCAGCCCACTCCTGCCGCATCCAGATGAAAAAGATTTCGCAAATATCCAATAGCGCCACTAATAACGATATTGTCGTAACCGAAGAGCAGCCCGCCGAGCGTCGATACTGCCAAAGCGATGGCGAGAGGTGTGCGCGAATGAGCCGAAGGACTGACCGCGGAAGTCGAACTCATTTATCTCCAGAAGCAGCAAGCGACTTCCCGCCACTTTTATCGGTCGCCGATTCCAGCATGGCTTTCGCCGCCAGCATGTATCCCAACGTGTGCGCCATTCCCGCGTGCCACGGCGCGGCGCAGGACATTTGCGGTGTGTGGTCCGGAATCAACACGCCATCGAAATGGTTCCGCTGCAGAATCGCCAAGATGCGCAGCATGTCCACTTCGCCTTCATCAATAAATGTTTCGCGGTAGCGCGGAACTTTCCCCACCACATTGCGCAGGTGAATGTAGGCGATTTTGTTCTGCCTGCTATAGGAATCAATCGCGTCGTAAATATTGTCTTCCGTCATTTCCGCGAGTGTCCCCACGCAGAGTTCCAGCATGTTGCTGGAACTCGGGACCAGGTCAATCAGCGTTTGATACATCCGGGGCTGATATACCAAACGCGGCTGCTGCCGCATGGTCGGCATCGGAGGATCATCCGGATGCGCGGCCAGCCGCACGCCGGATTTTTCCGCCACGGGAACTATTTCTTCCAGAAATCTTTGCAGGCGCTTCCAGAGTTCCTCGTGAGAAATAGCAGCCAGCGTCCCGGGCGCCGCATCCGGATCGTAAATCATGTTCCAGATCGTCCCGTTCGGAATGGGCACCTCTTCCGCGGGACCATCCATCCCCAGCGTCACCGCACCGCCGCGTCCTGCCGCTGCGGTCACGCGCCCGCATACGCCGCCAAGGCTGAAGTTGTAACCCAGCACCGGCACGCCCGCCTCGCCGATGCGGCGAACGATCGTTTTAACTTTTTCAATTTGCTGCGCGCGCTTCGGCCCATCCAATAGAATGTCGTGCCAGTGCGCCGGGTCCAAATTCTCGATCGCCGCCAGCGTCAGTCCTGCATCCTCTATTCCCTTGCGAATATTTTCGATCTCATCCACGGTCCATAATTTTTCCGGGTCGCCCGCCACTCCCCAAGGTTCGTATTTCGCGCCAGTGGGCTGATTGTTCGTGGGATTCGATGCACCTTGCCGGAAATAATCCACCAAATGAATCACCACATGCGTGCAGCCCGCCTGCCTCGCGAAATCGTAGTATTCGCGCGTCAGCATGTGCCTATAGAGGCCCAGACCGATTTTCATAGCCGGTTTCCGATTCCCCCGCCGTAGTCAGCGCTGAGCACTTGCCCGTTAATTTCGCCGGCGAGCGGCGAACACAAAAACACGAACGCGTCCGCGACTGACTCCGGGCTGTTGCGCCGGCCCAGCGAAACTCGCAACACGAATTCCCGGTAGGCTGCATCCTCTTCGAATACCTTCAGCGAACTCCCCGCCGCCACATTTCCCGGCGAAACCACATTCACGCGAATGCCCGTCGCGGCATATTCCAGCGCCAGGCAGCGCGCGAAATTTTCCAGCGCCGCCTTCGCCGACGCGTACGCCGGAATTTTCGTGTGCGGCATGCGCGCCACATAAGAAGAAGTAAAAATCAAATGCCCCGCGATCCCGCGTTTCGTCCATTGCGCCAGCGTCGCGCGCGCCAGATAAGTCTGCGCAAAATAGTTGAAGCGAAAAATCCGCTCGTACTCCGCCGCGGATGTAGTGGCGAAAGGATGCAAGCCGCAGCCGCCCGCGTGCCCTAGCACAGTGTCCAACGCTGGCCAGCGCTCGAACGCCTGCTCGACGAGTCGCCCCACGGCGCCCGCGTCCGCCATATCAGCCGCAAAATACGAATACGAAGCGCACGGAATCTTCCACTCGTCCAGCGTGCGCTGCGCTGCTTCCTCCGCCTTGATGTCGGTGAGCGCCAGCGTCGCTCCCGCCTCGCCCAATCTCCGCACCATGTGTTCGGCGATGGCTCCGAGCGCCCCGGTCATCAGGATGGTTTTTCCGCTCAGGTCTATGGCAATCATCTTCGCTTCACTCGCTGTATCACTTTTTGCGGCATCTCCCGCTCCTACATGATTCCGAACTTCTGAAATGCCTCCACCGCGCTGCTTCCTCCCTCAATCGCCTTCTTCACCAATTTCTCGCCGCGCGCCTTTTCCAGCGAGTTCGCAAACACATCTTCCGCGGCCTCGGCGGGAATCACGCAAACTCCGTCAATATCTCCAAACAATATATCTCCCGGCCGCACCAGCACCCCGCCAATCTCAATTGGCACGCGAAAATCCACCACCTTATAACGCGGCGCCGAATCCTGCCCATACGAACCAAAACAGAAAGTCGGAAAATTCATCTTCAGAATGCTCTTCGTGTCGCGCACATAGCCGTTCACCACCGCGCCCGCCGCGCCCAGCTTGATCGCGCGCGTGCTCATCAATTCGCCCCACAAAGCATTGCGCGGCGAAGAACCGGTATTCAGATAAATCTCGTGCCGCCGCAAATCATCTAAGGCTTCGAGCATCAGCCCGAATGGCTTCTCCATCAGCTTGTTTGCCGAACCAGAAACTTTTTCGGCGAATACGTCTGTGGAAAGCACCGGCATCGCGCGCCCGATCGTGACCATCTCGCCGTGCAACGCCTGAATCTGCGGCGGCAGGAACTGGTGCAGCAGTTGCAGCTTGTCCATCACGTCGCCCACCACGCAGGTAAATAGTTCCCGTCGCACCAGCGCAAAAAGCTCGTCGTCGTTTTTCCACAGTGAAGTCATTCGCAGCCCCGGCCTTCAAACAAAGTCTCGCACTTCCGTTCAGTCTTGCTTGAGCAGCAGCGCAGCCTGCGCCGGTACGATGCCGAAAGTTTGCGTCAGCGGAGTGTCCCGCGAAGATCCCCCCACAAACACCCGGCATTCCCCCGGCACAATCTCCCACGCATTCCGCGCATCGTTAAAAATCGCGAGCTCTCTCGGCTCAATGCTTACCGTCACTTCCTGTGCCTGACCCGGACCGAGCTTCACCTTCTTCCATCCCACCAATCGCTTCGGCGGTTCGCCCGCACTCGCCGGCAATCCCAAATAGACTTGCGCCACTTCAGCGCCGGCCCGCCCGCTGGTATTTTTCAAAGTGAACGACACGCTGACCTGCTGCGCAGATTCAACGCGCAATTTCGAATAAGCGAAGCTGCTGTAAGAGAGCCCGAAGCCAAAAGGAAACAGCGGCTCCTTGTTTTCCGCGTCATACCACCGGTAACCCACCTTCATCCCTTCGCTGTAGCTCACGTCGAAAAACGCGTCGCGCTTCTGCATGTCCGCAGTCGGATTTGATCCAGCCGGCGCCGGAGGCGGCGCTTGCAGCACCAGCCGCGGCAAATCAGCTTCGCTCTTCGGGAACGAAAGCACCAATTTCCCCGACGGATTCACGTCGCCAAATAAAATGTTCGCGATAGCCTCGCCGCCGCGCGCGCCCGGATACCAAGTCTCCAGTACGGCCTTCACGCTGCCTAGCCACGGCATCAGCACCGGATCGCCATTCTCCAGCACTACAATCGTGCGCGGATTCGCCGTCGCGACCTGCCGGATCAATTCATCCTGCTCGTCCGGCAGCACCAGATTTTTCAGGTCCGCGTTTTCGTGCGTATGCTGGTGCGCGAAAACGATGGCCACCTCCGATTCGCCCGCTAGCTTCGCCGCCTCCCCAGCATTCGAGCCCGACGCAAATGCAACCTTCGCATTTGGGCTCTTCGCCTGAATCGCACGCATCGGCGACGATGGATCCCACACTTGAATCGCCAGAAATGCGTCAACATCATCGTCCGCCGCCGCTTTCGGCGGCACTGCATTTCCCCCAACGGGATTCACCTGCGCCGATCCTCCTCCCGAGAGCACCGCGATGTCGGCATGCGATCCGATCACCGCGATCGAGCGCACCTTCGTTGCATCCAACGGCAAAATGCCGCTGTCATTCTTCAGCAACACCGTGCCCTGTTCCGCGATGTGCTGCGCGATGGCCGCGTCCTTCTCCACATTGATCGGCTTCACCACCGGCGGATGGTCCATCACTCCCACCGCAAACAACGTGCGCAGAATGCGCCGCACCATATCGTCTAGCCGCGCCATCGGCACTTCGCCCTTTTCCACCGCATCCTTTAAGTGTGCGGAAAAGTATTCGCTCAGGAAAAATTCCTGATCGAGTCCGGCATTCGCGGCCTTCACCGTGCTGTGCGTTGCGCCCCAGTCGGACATCACCCAGCCCTTGAATCCCCAATCCTTTTTCAAGACTTCGTTCAACAGGTAGCCGTTCTCGCAGGAATAAACGTCGTTCACACGGTTGTACGCGCACATCACCGTGCCCACGCCCGAATCCTTGATCGCAATCTCGAACGCCAGCAAATCAATTTCGCGCATCGAGCGCTTGTCCAGATTCGAACTCACCGTGAAGCGCCCCGATTCCTGATCATTCACCGCGTAATGCTTAATGTCCGCCACCACGCCCTGGTCCTGAATCGCCCGCAATTCTTGCCCCGTGATTTTTCCCGCGAGCAGCGGATCTTCTCCGTGGTACTCAAAATTCCGCCCGTTGCGCGGGTCGCGCATCACATCAACTCCGCCGCCCAGTGACACATTGAATCCCTCGTCGCGTGTTTCTTCCCCGATTACTTGCCCTGCCTCATATCCAACCTCCGGATCCCAGCTGGACGTCTCCGTCAGCGACGATGGCAAAGCGGTTGATTGCCCATTCTTGCGATGCCCCAGGTCCGTTACGCCCAGCCCCGCGCCGATCAAATTCAAATCCGGGATGCCCAGTCGCGGTATACCCGGCACGAATCCGTCGCCACCCAATGCGCCCGCGGGCGCCGTGGCCACCAACCCCTTCAGCGCCGCGCCAAAATAACCGTGCACCAACTGGATTTTTTCGTCGAGCGTCATCTGCTTCACTAGCAGATCCGCGCGCTCGTCCGGCGTAAGTTTCGAATCCATCCATGGCTGGCTCGCGTTCTGAGTCTGACTTTGGCCTCGCAGCACAATCAGAGCAAACGCAAAAACACCACAAAGCAAAACCCCAACGAATCGACTAGGCATTTTCATAGGCTCTCTTTCAGCAAGCACGCGGCACAAGCAACTGCATACGGTATACTATTCACTCTGTCGAATCTAGCGTATAATCCGGCATCTTCTCCGCTGGGCAGAGGTCCGCAATCATGAATCTCGCTGTCACCATCCTTCCCACCGTCACTCTCAAATCCCATCTGGTCGCCATTCTGCGCAACGCCATCATTTCCGGTAAATTCAAGCCGGGCGATCGCCTCAACGAAACCAGGCTCGCTCGCGAATACAGCGTCAGCCGCATTCCAGTCCGCGAAGCTCTGCAGCAATTGCAGGAACAGGGTCTGGTGATGAATCACCCCCGCCGCGGGATGTTTGTAAACACGCTCAGCGATGAAGATTGCCAGAAAATCAACGGCCTGCGCATCATTCTGGAGGCCGAAGCCTTGAAGCTATGCCGCGCCCGCCTCACCGCGGCCTGCGAGAAGAAGCTATCGGAATTAGTGAAGAAAATGGAACGCTGGAAAGCCGGCTCGGAAATTGACGCTGCCGCCCTGGACCTGGAATTTCATCGCACTATCTGGAGCAACAGCGGCAACGAGTACCTCGAGAAAGCTCTGAATTCTCTGGTTCCCGTCCTCTTCGCCCATCAGGCTCTGGAATACATCACCCACGATCACCTGCGCTGGCCGTTAAAGCATCATCGCGCGCTCTTACAGGTAGTGCAGGGCAAATCGAAGCAAACTCCCGAACAGGCGATGGTCACCCACCTGAAGCTCCGATACACGAACCCCGAAAGGTTTTCGAGTCTGGGCGCAAAACACTGAAACCCCCCAGTTCCGGCGCGACGATGCCGCGGCTGCTTTCGTTCTGTTTCGCGAAATTGCATACCGTATGCCAACGCGCGAAGAACTTCCAACATTCGCCGACGTGAAATAGTAGCTAGCCTCAGCGATAATTGGCATTCCACTGTTGATGATTGATGAAGACACGTGCGGAGGCCGATGCAGCCCAGTCCACCGAGCTTGAGTCCGCCTGATCCGCTCGAAACTCCCTCCGCGCAACCCTCGCTGGCCCCAACCAGCAAGCGGCTGCTTCCGTGGCTGATCGCCGTGGCGTTTTTCATGGAGTCGCTGGACACCACAATTCTCAATACCGCCGTGCCAACAATCGCGGCGGCGCTGCACGTCGCTCCTCTCAGCATGAAGTCGGTCCTCGCGAGCTACACCTTGAGCCTCGCGATCTTCATTCCCATCAGCGGCTGGATGGCGGATCGCTTCGGAACTCGCAGGGTGTTCGCCTCGGCCATCGGCATATTTACGCTCGGCTCGTTTTTCTGCGGCATGTCCACCAATATTCATGCGCTCGTCGCGTGCCGCATCCTGCAGGGCTGCGGCGGATCCATGATGGTGCCCGTCGGCCGGCTCACCCTGGTGCGCACCTTCGCCAAATCCGAATTAGTTCGCGCGATGAGCTTCGTCTCCATCCCCGCCTTAATAGCTCCGATGCTCGGCCCAATCGCCGGCGGCCTGATCGTCGGATATCTTCACTGGAGATTTATTTTCTTCGTGAATATTCCGATTGGCCTCGTTGGCTTGTACCTGATGTACCGCCATGTGCCGGACTATCGCGAACACACCGATCCTCTTGATATAACCGGGTTGGTTCTTTTCGGGTCAGGCGTGGCGCTGCTTTCTTACGTGCTGGAAGTATTTGGCGAACATACGCTGAACGCGCTCGAAGTTTCGGGCCTTTTCGCCGTTTCCGTCATTCTGCTCGCAGGCTATGGATTTCACGCCAACAGAACCGCGCATCCCATGCTGCGCCTCGCGCTATTTCGCATTCGCACCTTCCGCGCGGCAGTCACCGGCAGCTTTGTCACCCGCCTTGGCATCGGCGGCATTCCCTTCCTCTTTCCCCTTCTCTACCAGGTCGGCCTTGGATTCACCCCAATTCAATCCGGTCTGCTGCTCATTCCTCAGGCAATCGCCTCCATGAGTTTGAAGCCGGCGATGCCGCGGATCCTGGCGCGATTTGGCTACCGCGCCGTGCTGGTATCGAACACGCTGGCCATGGGCGTGCAGATTTTGCTTTTCGCTAACATCGGGAAGAGCACGCCGATATGGCTGGTTGTCGGCGAGGTGTTCTTTTTCGGATTCTCCACCTCGCTGCAATATACCAGCATGAACACGCTCGTCTACGCCGACATTGACGAGCAACAGGCGAGCAGCGCGAGTTCCATCGCGAGCACAGTGCAGCAGATGTCCGTCAGTTTCGCCGTGGCGTTGGCGTCACTGGTCACGGCGTTCTTCATTCCCGATCGCCACACTTCCAGCGCCCCGCTATTTATTCACGGCATCCACCGCGCATTCTTCGTCCTGGGTGGAATGACCATCCTCTCCACAATCGTTTTCCGCGAATTGAAACAAGGTGACGGTGATTCGGTGAGCCAAAAGAAGGAGTTGCCCGCGAGCTAGACCAACGATGTCGAACGGCGCGAATGCACAACGAAAAATCAATGGAAAGTGGTCGGGGCGAAAGGATTTGAACCTTCGACCTCCTGGTCCCGAACCAACGATGACCAATCCCCATAAACACTTCAACTGGTTTCCCTTACGGGGATCGAGATTATTGTTTCCCCTCTTTTACTTGTACCCCAGTTGTAACCAACCGAATCAGCGCCACGGCGCCTCTCCAACTCCATCGCGAAATCAGTTCACTGTGAAGGCCGCGTCAAAAAAATACTGTTGGCCGCCCGGATTAGTTACCGTAACCCGCACTGGACCAGAGGACACGTTCGGGACCGTCGCTTTGAGCGTCATGCCGTCGACGAAGGTGGTGGTTGCTGCAGATGTGCTAAACAAAACGCTCGCGCCGCTCTGAAAGCCGCTGCCGCGAATCGTGACGGTCGCTCCGCTTGCTCCGGATGCCGGATTCAAGGACGCGATGCTCAAGGGCACCACCGCGAGCTGAGTGATGGTCAGGCCTGACTTGGTCAGGATGAAAATTTTCGTGCCCGTTTCGTCCACCGCCAACGATGGAGGCGCGGGAGGCGTGGGACTCCAGGGAGACTCTGGCAGGCCGACGCGCAACGCCAGCCGTCCCTGATGCACATCGAAAACGTCCACTCCGGAACTCGGGATGAATAGCAGGCTGCCCGAGGGGTTAAACACCGCACCACCGCCGAGCTCGCCTTCCAGCTGCGTATTGAAGTAGCCGACTCCGCTGGCCAAATTCACGGGCGTAGCCGAGGAATTGTAGATGGCAAGGTTCGCCGCAAACAGATTGTCGTCCGCGTTGATCGCCGCATTCGCTCCTTGACTCTCCACACCGAATGACGCCGTCAGGGTGTTCTTCGTCAAGTCCAGAATCGAGACCGGGGCAAAGCCACTGGACATCAATGCCTTGGTGCCATCGGGACTGGAGCCCACAGAGGCGACGGCCGGCGACGAGATCACTGGAAAAAAACCGGAGTTCAGAACTGTGCCGGTGGAATCACAGCCCGTAATGCCGGCGCAGGAGATAGTGCCGTTGTCTAGATTTAAAACATGCACGAGGAACGGACATTCGAACGCGATCACTTCGCGGTGCGGCTGAATTGTGGCCGCGGATAATCCCAGCGGTGGAGAGGCTCCACAGTTCGTTTGATCCTGTGGCGTGAACCCCGGGTACGTGGCAAGCAGCTTCATCTGCGCTGGATCGACTACGGAAATCGTGCCGTCGGTGGAGTTGAGAACAGCGAGCCGGGTGCCATCCGGAGTCAGGCTCAGGCTGGTCGGAGAGTTGCCGACGGAGATGGGGGAGAGGAAGGCTTGAGTGGTGAGATTAAAAATCTCCACTCGATTGTTACTAGAATTGGAAATGTAAACGCGCTGGCGCGGTTGGTCGTAGAGGATGCCGCTCAGAGCTCCGGGAATCGGATATACCTGGGAGCTGCTGACGTATTGCATGCCTGACAAGGTCGTCGAACCCTCGGGAGTAGTTATCACCATGTCCGTTGGCCCTGCCGTCCCTGGCGGAGCGGTGACCTGAAGCTCCTGCAGCGGGAAAACTCCATCGATATTGTCGTTATACGGACCGGAGTTGAGAACGGCGGCGGCCTTGCCTCCGATGGTCACGCTCGCATTTTGCCCACCGAGAAAATATCCCAAAATAGTGACGGTCGTTTGACCCGCCGGGGGGATGCCGAGAGGGTCAGCGAAACGAGCGCTTGGTCCGTAACTGAACGCTTCTGGCATGACCTGATACCAGCCATCGGGACGTGTCAACGTGAGGTTCAGAGGTCCGGGAGTGTTGTTTGGAGGAGTTGCGGGAAGGCTCGCGTGAAGCTCATTGTACGAGAACACTGAAACGTCGGTCGCGGCTACGCTGGCAGGCGACGCAGGCGGAGCCCCGGCAAAAATGGAGTACTGTACAGTGCTGTCAAACCCTCCTCCGCTGATCTTGAGGGGGGACGGAGTGGGAACGCACACAACATCTGGAAAACTCAGGCTGGGTGCAGGGAAATATGGAGCGCCGGCAAACGTGGGGGAGGCGTCAGGGCACGCGCCTGGGGGAACCGGAGCGCTGCTTGCGAGCACACCGGAATCTGGAATCATGGCGCCGGGATGGCTGGCATCGGTGAATGCCAGAATTCCGTAAGGCATACCGTTTGCTCCTGCTGCCGGTCCGAAAATCATGCCGGTTTCGTCAATCGCGTACGGCATTGCGGCGAAGGTTCCGAGCCCGGCGGCCATGGAGAAAAGCCCTTTGGGAGCGAAGGTGGCAGCGCTATAGGCAACGCCCACGTCGCCCACAGCGGGCTGTTCAAAAAATGCGTATAAGGTGCTTCCATCGAGGCTATAAATTAGCTGGCCCGATGTATCGATGTTGTAAAGCGGCTGCGAAGTGATCAGATTTAATTGCCCATCGTAGATATTCAAAAATCCGCCCATGTCGCTGTAGCCCGGAGTGATCATGGCAATCTGCGAGCCATTCGGATTCACGGCCGCGTTCGGCGGCTCGCTCTCAAGGGAAATTCCGGGGAGCGTGGCGGCGAAAGATCCTGTCGCTGTGTCGTAAATCGCCGCTCCTGAGGTTGCTCCGGTGACTCCTATAAGCAGAACTACGGTGCGATCGGCGCTGCGGTTGAGCGATGCCACACTCAGCCCTTGCGGATTGAGCGCTGTTGTAACACCTGTCGCTGGGTTCCACAGGTAGAGCTGCGTTCCAGAAAGAACCAGCGCGTTTCCCGTCGAAAGCGTGACCAATTGGGCCGGCAAGATGGTCACCGATCCGGGCGGCGTCGGAATGGGATTCGATTTAACGACTTCAAGCGAGCCGGGATCGATCGTGGTGATCAACCCAAAGCTTCCCACGAAAACTTTGCTGCCGTCCTCGGACTCGTCGATCGAGCTTGGATGAATCGTGGGAATGGTGGCGACAAGGTGAAAATCCGTAGAGGAATACACGCGGACTTCATTCAGGTTCGGCAGCGCCGCGAAGACAAGTTTTCGAGGCGAATCGTAAACGACGCCGGTCGGATTATCGTCGGTGCGGACCACGCTGCTGCGCGTGGGCGCTGCGATCGGAGGAAATGGCACGGTTAAGTTAACCGGCAGCACAGCTGTAGCCGTGTCGCCCGAGTTGGTCGTGCCCGTTATATAAATCGGAAAATTCGAAAGCGGCTGCGAGGTGAGGGTTGCGTCGAAGGTAAGGGTGAACGGACCGGGCTCAGCGCCCGCGAAGACGGGGTTCGAAAAGTCCCACCGCTGCGGCAATGTGCTGGTGACCAGCGAGACATCCGGTACTGGACCGGAGGTCGAAACGACCGTGACTGTAACGCTCGACGGGACTCCTGGGGTGAGCGACAGTTGTGCGGGTGAAAGGCTCAAGTGAAACGGCGCCGCAGGCGTGATGGTGGCCGGAAATGAATACGAATGGCTCACCGAGCCAAGCGTTCCGGAGACGTTGACGGTAACTTGCCCGGGCGTAGCGGCTTGCGTGGCAGAAAGTAAATAACTTTGCGTCGTGCCCTGATTGACCCCGAAAGTTACTGGTTGGCTCGGCGATACCGTCAAGCCCGTCGGCAGATTAGGAAATGTGACGATCAGGGGCGACTCCACTTCCCCGCTGAGGATCGCTTGAATGGACATTCCCTGCGGCGCGCCGCCCTGTTGCGCGGTCATGGATTGCGGAACCATAAGGGAGAAATCTTCCGAAGGCGGAGGAGGTGGTGGCGGGGGAGGTGGCGAAGAGGCAGATCCTCCCCCGCCACAGGCCGTTAAGGAGACTAGAAATAGGACGCAGGTGGCGATGATGCTATGCGACACACTACGCGCGAAGGAGTAGGGTTGATGGGTCCGGTTCAGCGGCACGGGGGCTGGGGTCTCCTAAAGCGTACGTAGCTAGACGGTAACGGGCACATTCTCCAATTTACGGAAGATCTTGTCAATCCAAACCCGAAGCCCTTACGATAACCTTCGCTAGCACTATTGTTGTAACTTGGAAAAATCCAGGAAGCATGCGGGTG
>Ga0210387_10001545_pt1 | contig 17406 bp, 19 predicted proteins | sample IncBWC7OmetaG_FD_160108 | JGI IMG/M metagenome (GOLD analysis project Ga0210387, IMG submission 160108) | Forest soil microbial communities from Barre Woods Harvard Forest LTER site, Petersham, Massachusetts, United States - Inc-BW-C-7-O ...
CCAGATCTACTATTATGGCCTCAAACCCTCTCTCAATCCCAAGGGTTCGCCCTATTCCGACACAATGATCGTCGAGGATCCGACTGCGACCTACGAAGAGATCCTCGGCTACGACAGCGAGAGCGTCAATCGATCAACTTACGTCTCGACCGACGTCCGCGATGCGGTGATGCTGACGCTTCCGAGCCTCGTGCGGTTGTTCGGCGCGACCGAGAACCCGGTCAGCCTTGTCCCCAGGAGCCAGGAAGAGGTCGACGAGGCCGAGCAGGCGACTGATTATGTCAACTATACTTTCTGGAACGACAACCCGGGTTTTCTTATTCTATACGGCGCATTTAAGGACGCTCTCACTGTAAAAACTGGTTTTGTCAAGTGGTGGACCGACGATCACAAGGAAAAGAAGCGTAAGACCTTCCTCAATATTACCCGCGACCAGATCCAGATGGTGCTGGCCGAGGATCCGACCGCGAGGATCATCGATGTTGGCAAGCCACAACGCGCACCCATGGCTGCGCCGCCACCAATCCCGCCCCCTATGGGTCCACCGCCATCTCTATCGCCGCCTTCACCGGGTAATTTACCGCCCGGACCTTCCGTTGGACCCCCTGGTGCGCCTCCGGGTTCGCCGTCAGGACCGATGGCTGGATCGCCTGCGCAACCGGCGCAAGGGGCGGGCCCACCGCTAACGCCGGGGGAACCACCCCCAGCATCAGGCGCGCCAGCGGGACCTCCCCCTGGTCCGATGGCTGGCGCGCCGCCTCCTCAGTTGCCGAGCCTGCCGCCAACCCCGCCGGTGTTTTACAAGCACGTGACCTTCGAGTTCGAGGTCAAGAAGCCGGTGATCAAGATCTCTGGCGTCCCTCCAGAGGAGATGCGGCTCGATCGTTACGCCCGCACGTTTCGAGAGAGCCGCATCGTCGGCCATGAGCGGGTGGTGCCGGTCGATCAGATGATCGCCATGGGCTACGACCGCGAACTCTGCATGCAGTACATCCAGTCGCAGCAGATCCAAGAGTTCACCATGGAGAGCCAGCTCCGCAACCCTGGCAGGTATATGTCGACCCGGGTCGGTGACGGAGTGCTCTATGGCGAATGGTACATCCGGATCGACAAAGACGGCGACGGGGTGCCGGAACTGCGCCACATTTGCACGATGGGCGAAGTCCATGAAATCGTGGTTGACGAAGAGGCCAACCGGATCAAATTCGCCCTCTTCTCCCCGGATCCCATCTCTCACACCATCGTCGGCGACTCGCTGGCCGACTACGTTGAGGACATCCAGAGGATCAAGACCAACATGATGCGCGGGGTGCTCGACTCGCTCGCCGAGTCGATCAACCCCAAGACCGTGATCAACGAGCTGACCGTCACCGTCGATGATGCGCTCAACGACGATCTCGGCGCCGTCATCCGCACCCGCGGCAATCCCAAAGATTCGGTGATGTTCACCAATCTGCCGTTCGTCGGCCAGCAGGCGCTGCCGGTGGTGCAGGCGCTCGACGCGACGCTGGCCAAGCGCACCGGCTTGACCGACGCGGCGCGCGGGCTCGACCCGAAGGCCTTGCAAAGCTCCACCCAGCTCGGCGTCGAGGCGATCATCAACGGCGCGCAGGAACGCATCGAGATGATGGCGCGGATCTTGTGCGAGACCGGCTTCCGCGATCTCTTCTCCGGGCTCTACAACGAGTGCTGCGAGAACCCGAATCAGCAGCGGACGTTGAAGATCCGCGGCAAGTTTGTGCCCTACGACACCGGCACCTTCGACGCCTCGATGGCAGTCGAGGTCAACGCCAACCTCGGCAAGGGCTCGGATTTGGTCAGGATGCTGGCTTTGAACCAGATCAAGCAGGACCAGCAGCTGATCGTCACCACCTACGGGATGAATAATCCGGTGTGCGGCATTCCGGAACTCTTGAACACCATCACCGACATGCTCGCCTTGGCGAACGTGAAGAACGTCGGCCGCTACTTCAAGACCCCGACGCCGCAGCAGATGGCGGCGATCATGAATGCGCCGAAGCAGCCCGACCCGGCGGCGATGCAGGCTCAGGCGATGTTGGAGAAGGTTCGCTCCGAGACCGCCAAGGCGGTCGGCCAGCAGGGCATCGAGCGGCAGAAGATGCAGCTCGAACATCAGTTCAAGCAGCAGGATCTCGCCGAGCGCACCTTCTACGATCAGAACAAGCTGATGATCGAGGGCCGCAAGGTCGACGTCGACCACATCACCAAGCTCGGCGCGCTTGGCAGCCAGCTGATGAAAGATCAGTCCGACAGCGACCAGAACGACGTCGAGAACCAGATCAACATGGCGGGCGCCCAGAACGACGCCGACGCTCAGCGGCAGCAGCATCAGCAGGCGCAGAACGACGCCCAGCTCAAGGCGGCGCAGCTCGCCAGCCAGCATATGCAGAAAATGGCCCAGGTTCATTCGGGCCACGTCCAGGCGATGACCCAGATGGCGGCCCAGCACCATCAGGCGATGACCGGCCACGCGGTGCAGCACGCCAAGACGGTGGTTGGAGCGCTCGCCGGGGTCGACGACAACGAGCACGAATCCCGAGAGAACGCGCTCGATCGGGATCATGACGAGCTGACCACTGCGGCGACGCTGGCCAATCAGCAGCGGGTGGTGAAGATGAGGCCGAGGCCCGCCGCATGACCGAGATGGCGCGCATCTCGCCGGAATTGCGCAAGGCCGACGCCGCCGCCGCCCAGGCTTTGCTCGACGATCGGATCTTCATGAAGGCGATCCTCGATCTTCGCAAGCAGTGGTTCGGCGAGCTGATGAACGAGGAGACGGCGCGCAAGCAGGATATGCTGGTTGCAAAGCTCAAGGCTTTGGAAGACATTCCGCTGCAACTGCAATCCTACGTCAACGCGCAGAAGATGGCGATGAAGAGTGCCTGAGGGTCTCGAACAAGCGAGAGATGCTTTCGCCAAGGAACTGTCGCCCCAGATCGCGCCGCGTGATCAGGCGGGGAGATTCGTCGCCACCGAAGACAAGCCTCAACCGATGTTCGCCACCCGGTCGCTTGAAGGCGATCCGCTGACCGGCGACACCAGTGACGGCGGCGACAACGAGCGGTTGCGCGAGATCGAACAGGAGGTCGCAGATGGCAGGCTTGACGAGAGGCAAGGGCGGCGAGCAGCTCAGGACGTCCAGAACTTACGCCGGACCCCCGCCGACGACCGACACGAGCCGACCGAGACAGAGCAAGGCGACGAGCTGCTCGACGACGAGCCCGTCGATGAAACGCCAGCCGAAGACGACGGTGAAAAATACGAGGTAACCGTCGAGGGCGAGACCCAGCATGTTTCGCTGGTCGAGGCGCTGCGCGGCTATATTCGCGAGGAGACCTTCCATAAGCGTCTGCAGCAAATCAATCAGGAAAAGACCGGGGTCGACGCCGAGGCGCAGCGTCTTCGGCAGAATTGGCAGCACCTGATCAAGGCCCGGCAGGACTACGAGCAGGACATGCAGGCGATGATCCCCGCCGAGCCCAACTGGGATCAGGAATTCGCCCGCGACCCAGGGGCGGCGCACAACCATCAGAAGATTTTCGCGGCTCTCTACAGCAAGCTCGCCCAATCGCGGCAGCAGCGGGCTCAGTACGAGGCTTTCAACGCTCAAGAAGAAGCCCGGCGCGTCGAACGCTACGCTGTCGATGGCTTTTCGAAATTCGTCATGGACAACAAAATCCCTGACGAGGCGACTCTGCAGAAGGAGTTGAAGTCGATGCGGCGGACTGCCGCAGCGGCTGGTTTTACGGAATATGAAGTCGCCACGGTCTATGACCCCAGGATGCTTACCGTCCTGCGCAAGGCGAGCAAGTATGATCGGATGACCGCAGCCACCAGACCAAGGGCTGTGATCCCCGGCAAAGGTCGGACGCTAACTCCAGGCGCGGCTACCCCCCTCAGTGGGAATGCAACCCGGAAGGGCCTCGACGACGCACTTCGCCGACAGGCGAGCAGTGGATCGCTTGACGCGACCACAGAAGTGTTTCGGAGATTGCTCTAACCCCCGGGGAGACCCATGCCCGTCGTAACCAATGCCTTCACCACCTATGCGGCGGTGGGCAACAGAGAAGATTTGTCCAATGCTATCTACAACATAGATCCGTTCGATACGCCGGTGATGAGTGCATCACGGCGTAGGAATGTGAAAAATAGGATCTACGATTGGCAGACGGAATTTCTGCCGCTCGTGGCTCCGACGACCGTGCCGGGCACCGGCGCGCTCGATCCGAACGCCAACGCCCAGCTGGAAGGCTTTTCGCTCGTCAACGCACCAGCGCAGCCGACCATTCGCCTCAATAATTGCACGCAGATCTCACAGCGCAACGCCACCGTTTCCGGTTCGCAGGAAGAATCCGACGCGGCTGGTAAAGGTTCCGAGATGGCGCACCAAATGGCTATGGCCTCTAAGGTGCTCAAGTCGGACATGGAAACTGCGATGTGTGGCCGTCAGGCGCGCAATGACGGCAACAATACTACCCCGACCGCTCGTTCGACTGAGGCGATCTCGCATTGGCTGGCGCGCGCGGTGACGAAGCTTGGCGTAGCGGCGGGCGCGGTGGCGCCCGGGACCGTCGTTACTGGCCTGCCGACGACCCAGACCGGGTTGTTCCCGACGCCAGCAACGCCGGTGCAGTTGACAGAACAGATGTTGGGAGACGCTATGCAATTAGCGTATACCAATGGTGCTTCACCGACACTCTGGGTTGTGCCCCCCGGGCCTAAGCGTACAGTTTCGACTTTTATTGGTCGATCGACTACGCAAGTGCTTGTCGGGAAGACGGAGGTGGTCAGCACGGTCGATGTGCTGGCGACCGACTTCGGGCGCGTCAAATGCATCCCGTCGCGCTGGACGCCTCCTGACGTTGGGCTTCTGCTCGATCCGGACTATGTCGCGGTCAGCTTCTTCCGAGCTTTCAGGCAATACTTGATGGCGCGGACTGGCGACGCCGAGACCAGGATGATCATCGTCGAGTGGGGCGTCGAGATGCGCAACAGCCTCGCTCACATCTTGTTTAACGGCATCACTGCGTAAGTGGGCGAGCGTAAGCGGCGCTATTACGCGCAAGACGGGGTCGCCCGGACGGTCATCTATGATCCGGACGATCCCAATCGATTTACGATCCAGACGACGTCGGACATCGAGCCGATTCTCGAAGGGATCAAGCGCGATCGCGAGACCATGCGGCACGGCTACAACAAGAAGGTTGCGACCCTGCCGCTATTCATCGTCGAGGACCTGATCCACCGCGGGATTTACTACGACGAAGACGCCTTCAAGAAGTGGCTCAACGGTCCAGAGGCGACGCCCTGGCGGGTTTGGAGAGGACAAGTCTGATGGCGCGGCTAGGCGGAAACACCAAAAAGACGGGCTCTTTTCACGGCAAATCAAACGCCCTCGGGCACGGCGGCCGAGCAGCTCAGCTCAAAGCCAAGGGCGTGCCGGGCGCTGTCATTGGCGCGATCGCGCGTGAGAAAGGCGCTGCGCCTGGGCAGAAGAACTTCCACGGGAAAAAGTGAATGCCCTACGATCGCAAGGTCTTCTTTGACGGGGTGCGAGCCAGCCTGTTTCGCGGCACGCTGACCCAGGATCAGGTCGACGGGATGAATTACCTCCTGGAGACCTGGGAGCGCCACTTCGAGCAGGGTAATCCGCGCGACGGCACCAACTGGCTGGCCTATTGCCTCGCTACCTTCTTTCACGAGACCGCCGAGCGGATGCAGCCGATCGAGGAATACGGCAAGGGCGCGGGCCACTCCTATGGCCAGCCGACTGGACCCTACAATCAGAAGTACTACGGACGCGGTCATGTTCAACTCACTTGGGAGGCCAACTATAAGAACGCTGAAAAGTATTTGAAGGAGAGATACAATGTTACTCATACTATCCACAAAGAACCGCACAAGATGCTTGGGAGTGAGGTTTCAGCGTTGGTGTCTTACGATGGGATGGTATACGGATGGTTCACCGGAGTTGGACTGTCAAAGTATTTTAATGGCACTACCGAAGATCCGGTTAACGCTCGGAAGATTGTCAACGGGCTCGACCGGGCCGACTTGATCGCCGGGTATTACAGAAAATTCAAGGCGGCGCTGAGAAAAACATGACCCTCGCCGATCTCGTCATCCCCCCTCCGACCCCGAAGCTCAGCGACTATCCGGTCGCGATGACGGTTTGCGGCGAGGTGATCGCGGTGGCGATTTTGGTGTTCATGGCGGCGCGGTTCGATCCGAGCGGCGGCGTCCTGACGATTTCGCTCCTGGTGGTGCTGGCGTTCATCAGCGCCGTCGTGTTCAGCCTGTTTTTCACCATCCCGAACGATGAGATCACGGCCGCGGTGGCGGGAGGGCTGGTGGCGGCGTTCGGCGCGGTCATCGCCTATTGGCTCGGTCGGCCCAGGGAGCCTCCAAAATGAGCCCGCTCGGCATCGTTCTGATCATCGTGCTCGTCCTGGTGCTGTTCGGCGGCGTTGGAGGCCCGCGCTTCGGCGCGCCCTGGCAGTACGGCTATGGCTATGGGACCGGCGGCGTCGGGGTGATCGGCACGCTGCTCGTCATTCTCGTGATTCTCTGGCTGCTCGGGGTGCTGCGATGAGCGACTACGACACTCTTTGCGCTGCGATCGCCGAATGGGCCAACCGCGCTGACTGGAGCCCGACGCTCCTCGCCCAGTTCGTCGCCATGGCTGAACAAAAATTTAACGCTGAGCTTCGGGTAGATAGGATGATCACCCAGGCGTCGAACGTCGTCACCCTGCGCTGCGCTGAATTGCCGGACGATTGGCTGGAGATGGAATTCGTCGCGGTCGCCAACGGCAACACCCCGAACGGCTGGATGCCGATCCGCTACAAGGCGCGCGATCAATTCTTCCATCAGCCTGACAAATTGACCTACGGCTTTTATACGCTCGAAGGTCGGATGATTACCTTCGGCGGCCCGCCGGACGACGTCGAGGGGGTGCCTTATCAGATCTGGTATTTCCAGGAGGTGCCAGCGATGGCGACCACCGGCAGCTCCTGGGTCTACACCAAATATCCGCGGCTTTATCTCATGGCTGCGTTGATGAATGCGGATCTGCATGCTCAGGGCGAGGAGCAGGTAGCGCTGCTGATTGGCGCCCAGGTCGATCAGATGATCGGCAAATTGAACGATAACTATCGGCTATCGAAGGCGAGCGGCTCGCGCCTCAAGCGGACGCGCATCAGGACGTCAACTTTCGGGTGAGGATCATGTGGAAATTGGCTTTTTTGCTCATTCTGGGCGCGACGCCCGCGTGGGGTCAGGCGCGGGTGGTCGCCGCCTGCGGCTCTGCGAACTATAGCGCCTCGATCGGCACGCTGCAGAACCTGACCATGAACACCTCGGGCTATCTGTGCGCGACCACCACCGCGACGGTGGTGGAGAAGGGCGCGCCGCAGCGCCAGCAGCAAGAGCAAGAGGAACCGCGGAAGTGAAGCGGCTTCTCCTCGCGCTCCTGCTGTCGACGTCGGCCGCGGCGCACGCGCAGAGCCTGTCGAAGGCGCTGGTGGTGCCGACATGCACGCCTGGGCGCGAGCTGGAGCAGGCTGGTCCGGGTCTTCAGCAACTGACCCAGGATACGCAAGGACGGCTTTGCGCCGCGGCGACCAATGCAGGCAGCACCAATATGGTGACGCCGCTGATGGTCAATACCAGTACGCCCAACAATACGACGACTACTGGTCAAAATCCGTTTGGTTCCAATTGGAACTCGATGGCGTTAAGGGCGTCTCCAACTCCAATTCCAGGGACTATTTCCAATATTACAGCGGTTTCTCAAAATGTCATTGCGACTGGATATTGGACTTTTATTTTCAATGTAGCTGGGGTATCGACACCGCTACGATGCAGCATTGGTCAAGGTGGTACTAATCTTGGTACGACGACGCGATGTTCTGACACAACAGATACTGTTGATGCATATGCTGGGGATTTGATTGGCTATCAAGCTTTGCCCACCGGCACTCCAACGACAACTGGGAGTTTGAGCCTTTCGGCGTTGTTTACCAGTCTCAATGGCCAGGAAAGTTTGATCGGTAACGCTACCAATAATTTTATCCCAACGACGGTGATTGGTTTTCTTGGCCCAAGTACGCTTGCGGTGAATAATGTCACCACAACGCCAGCGGTGGCTGAAGCGCTTGCGTCAGCGATTATGCCTGCTGACGGCATTTTGGATCATTTATACGTTTCGGTCCCTTATGCTCTTCCAGCAACTGCGAGCGTTCAATTTACTGTCTTCAAAAATGGTGTTGCCACTAGCATTACGACGACTTGCTCTGCTCCAAATACGGCGTTGCAATGCACTGATTTAACCCATTCTTTGAGCGTTTCAGTAGGAGACACTATTTCCCTTGAGATTTGTGCGAGCAACGTTGCTGGATGCCCGGCTGGGGCAGTGACCGGCAACGTCACCATGAGCTATTCGCTGCGGTGGCAGCCCACTGTGCTGCATCAAGCGGTGTTGTTCAATACGCTTAATGGGATTGGCACTTTAGCCCAAAATTATTATCTTGCGGTATCTAGCAGCGTTGGGACAGCTGTAACTGAGTCAACCTATCAAAACGTCGCGCCAGCCAATATTACGCTGGGCAATCTTCTTGCTGCTGTGTGCCCAGGTCCAGGTCCTCAATATTCGAAGTCGTTCACACTGCGCAGCAATGGTGCTAGCCAAGTTCCAACCGTGACAATTCCTATAGGATCAGTGGCTTGTCCGACTTTGACAGTTGAGCAGGATACGGTCGATACTTATGATGTTCCGGCTAATGCGTTGATCAATTATTTTATGTTGAGCACCGGCACGGGCGCTACTGCAACCAACCAAAAAGTCTCGATGACGGCGACGGTGCCGTGACCGACGCCTGGACCCCAGGGCCTGCGCCGTCGAACGGCTGGACCCCGGGGCCTCCTCCTGCGCCCGCGCCGCCGATCGCGCCCGAGCTGCCCCTGGCCGACCAATGGAATCCGGAGGCCGGGTGCCTGTCGTCCGGCTGCACCCTCTCGGTGGTCGGCAACATCATCCTGAATTGCGCCGAGGGCGCCAGCATCAGCTACGCCGCCAACGGCGCTCTGGTGTGGTCGCTGGCGCTCAACGACGGCTCCGACAACGTCGCGCTGCAGCAATGGGCGGGCGGCGAGCTGGTGTCGACGCCTCTCGAAGTCTCGAACACGGACGGCAGCGTCTGGTTCAACACCCCGGTGACGCTCGCTGCGGATCCGACGACGGCGATGGGGGCGGCGACCAAGGATTACGTCGATAACCACAGCGGCGGCATCCCTGAAGCGCCGATGGATAACTACCCCTACGCCCGGTACATGGCGGGGTGGGAGCGATTGCCGCAGACCTACATTCCCGAAGCGCCGGGCGGCCAGATCTTCGCTCGCTTCAATGCGACCTGGACGCCGTTGCCGATTCAGGATGACGCGCCGGGCGACGGCAGCACCTATGGGCGCTCGAACGGCGCTTGGAATCAGGCTCTGGCGATCACTGGCGGCACCGTCACCGGGAGCCTGACGGTCAATCAGGTCCTCACCGTGCAGGGCTCCAACAGTCTCGTGCTCAACGCGCCGGTGACCGGCGGCAGTCAGCGCGCCATCCTCGGGATGGCCTCCAACATTACTCGCTGGCAGTTGATGCTGGGCGACGGGACAGCTGAAGGCGCGAACAACGCCGGGGCGAATTTTAGCTTGTCGGCTTATGGCGTCGCTGGGGCGTTTCTCGGCAATTGGCTGACCATCACGCGCGCCACCGGCGCTGCTGTTTTCGGGGGTCCGGTCACCGCGAACGCCGGGCTGGCGGTCAACGGCTCTCTGGCGGTGCCGGGGCCCGGGAATTTCATTCTTCTCGGTGGGAATCCAGGGGATTTTTTGCAGACCAATGGTTTGGGCGTGCTGGCCTGGGCCCCGTCTGCGGGCGGTGGAGGCGGCATCCCCGACGCGCCCGCCGACAGCCGCAATTATGCTCGATTTAACAATACCTGGGCGGCGATCGCCGGTTTCCCCGAGGCTCCGGCCGATGGGCAGCTTTATGGCCGTCAGAGTTTGGGCTGGGCGGTCATTCCGGGTGGGGGCGGCGGGATCGCGGACGCGCCGAACGACGGGACTTCCTACGCGCGCAAGAGCGCCGCGTGGGCGCATTTGACCCACAACGACATCACCGATTGGGCGGCGACGCTTGCCTCGTACGCGACCACGGCGCAGCTCGCGGCTTACGTGCCGCTGGCGGGCGGGGCGATGACGGGCACGCTCTACCTCCCGTACGATCCGATCGTCCCGCTCGGGGCGGCGACTAAGCAGTACGTCGATGCTCACGCGGGCGGTATCGGCGAGGCTCCGACCGATGGCCAGCTTTACAGCCGCCAGAGCAGCGCCTGGACGCCAACGGTGGTCCCGCTCGGCGACAACCGCATTATCAACGGCGACATGCGGGTCGACCAAAGAAACAACGGCGCGGCTGGAACAGGGATAGGCGTCTTTACGGTTGATCGTTGGTTTTTTGGAACTAATGTTGCTGGCAATATATTGAACTGGGGGAGAAATTACAATGGAGGATCAAATACGGCGCAGTTTGTTGCTGCAGGGTTTCCTTATAATTTGGGATTTCAGGTTTTCCAGGCGCGCACTTTAGCTGCAGCGGATTATTTCGCGCTTTATCAGCCAATTGAAGCTGATATGGTCGGTGACTTTGCTTGGGGAACAACTAATGCACGGCCGGTGACTTTGTCATTCTGGGTGCTATCAAATCAAATTGGATTATTTAGCGGATCAATTCGTAACTATGCTGGAACGCGCTCGTATCCGTTCACTTTCAATATTCCGACCGGGGGAGTGGCGACGAGGATTGTCGTCAATATTCCCGGCGACACCACCGGGACCTGGGTAATGAGCGGCCCCGGCGGCGCGCTTCACGTGCTGTTCGACCTCGGTTCGGGCGCGAATTTTCGCGGAGCGGCGGGCGTGTGGACGACAGGCAATCTTGTCGGTGTGACCGGAGCGGTCAGTTTGGTGGCGACGATCGGCCTGATCTTCAGCATCAGTGGGATCAAGCTGGAGGTCGGTAGCGTCGCCACGCCCTTCAATCGGCAGTCGATGGCCAAGACCTTGGCTGATTGTCAGCGGTATTATCAGAGCTTTTCTCATACATTTAATTGTTGGCAGGGAGCTGGCGCGTTTTTTTATGGAGCAGAGACCTATCCACAAGTTATGCGTGCCTCTCCAACCGCAGCAGTTTCTGGTCAATCATACACAAATTCATCTGCTTATACTGTATCAAATTTGGCTACAAATAATTTTTTGGCATATGCAACGGCGACTGCTCTTGGTTATGCTTATGCGAGTGCAGTTGTAGCTTTAACCGCGGAGATTTGATCATGGCTTATACGCTCACCGCTGATCCAAACACCATTGTCCGCGATGAAGATGGTGCGTTCATCCCGTTCGACGAGGATAACGTCGACTACCAGGAATATCTGTGGTGGCTCGAACAAGGCAACGAGCCAGCCGCCTACGTGCGCCCGGAGGCTCCCCTTGGCTGAAAGCTTAACGCCAAACTACGGTTGGGTTCTGCCACAAGTCGGAGGCGATCCGACCACCTGGGGCGCGACGCTCAACGCAACCGTCAATCTGATCGACGCCCAGGTCTTCGCCAACGAGACCGCGGCTGCGGGGAACGCGGCGCCGATTGGCTCGGTGACGATGTTCGTCGGCGCGACGCCGCCGACCAACTGGCTTCTCTGCGACGGCACGGTTTACCAGAACAGCGCCATTCCGCTGCTCGCGCCGCTCCTCAACAATGCGTTCAACGCGGGTACGGCCGCGGTCGCGGGCACGTCGAGCGCGGTGCCGAATCTGCAAGGGAAGTTTCCGATTGGAGCCACGGTTCCGAGCGGCAACATCGGCGCGACTGGGGGCGAGACGACTCACACCTTGGTCGCGGCCGAGATGCCGGTTCACACCCACGCTGTTTACGACCCCCAGCATATTCACGGCGTCGCCGCCTACACCCACAGCCACGGCGTCAGCGATCCGACTCACGTCCACACCGTTTCGCAGGATGCGCACGTGCATGGCACGAACCTGATGCGGTTCGTGGGCTCGGGCGCTTCCTATGGCGTCACCAATGCGCCGGGCAACGTTTCCGCTGGCAACAGCGACGGCGCGAGCGCCAACAACGTCTATATCGCGGGCGCAGCGACCGGCATCCAGATCCAGGCCAACGTGACCGGCATTCCGAACACTGAGTATGCTGCAACCAGCATATCCAACTATAACACCGGCGGCGGTGGCGCTCACAACAATATGCCGCCCTACATCTCCCTCGCTTTCATTATCAGATACCAATGAGCAGTCAGTTCAAACCGCTTGAGATTCCGCCCGGGGTGGTCGCGCTGCCGACCAAGCAGATGCGTTCGTCCAACTGGGCGGAAGTCAATTTGATGCGCTGGGTCGAGGGCCAATTGACGCCAATCGGCGGGCAGGCGCAGTACAATTATGCTTTCGCTACCCGCTGCAAGGTGATCCACGACTGGTACGATTTGAGCAGTGTGCATTACATCGCTTATTTGTGCGAAGCCAATCTCTATGTCGATGTCGGCGGCCAGCTCTACGACATTTCGCCGGTTCCTCCGCTGACCCCGCCCGCCTCGTTCGGCGAGGGCGGTTACGGCGAGGGCAATTACTCTGACGGCACCTACGGCACGCCGCGCGACGTCTCGACCATCCAGGCGATGAACGAGATGCCGAGCGCTTGGAGCCTCGACAATTTCGGTCAGATCCTGCTGGCGATGACCTCGCCGGACGGGCGTCTGCTGCAATGGGATCCGACCCAGGGCTCGCCCGGTCTGGTGGCGAGCGTCGAGGCCTATACGCCCTGGGGCACCAATCAAAATACGATTCAGATGCTCGCCCTTAATCCGGGCTCCGTCGTTCCGGGCATGGCGGTCTACAACCAGACGACCGGGCGTCCGGTGGGGACAGTCGAAACTTATCCGAGCGATAGTCCTACGCTGACTTTGACCGCCAACGCGCTCAATCCGGGCTCAGCCAACGACCTGCTTGGATTCGGCAACATCGCCACCCTGGTTGAGCCCAATGCGGGCCGCGGTCCGGTCCCGCAGGGTCGCCTATTCGTTGTTACACAAGAACGTTTTGTGATGATGTTCGGGACCGAGGGCGACGGCACCGTGGGAGGCGGGTCGTTCAGAAGGTTCGCGTGGTGCGACCAGGAAAATTTTCAGGCCTGGGACTATGGCAACGTCGTCAGCCAAGCAGGCTTTCTCGACATCGAGCCAGCCTCGCCGATCGTCACCGCCAAGGCGACGCCGCTCGGCGTGCTCTTCTGGACCGGCGTCAGCGCCTACATCAGCACGTTTTCCGGTCTCCCCTATATCTACAATTACGTGGAGATTTCGAAGAACGACACCCCCTGGTCGCCGTGCAGCGTCGTCTCGACCACGATCATGACGCTCTGGTTCTCCAAGCAGGGACTGTTCTCGTACAACGGCGCGTGGGTGGCGCCGATCCCGTGCAAGGTGCGGCCCTGGGTCGATGACGACATTGACCTCCTCAACGTGCGCGAGCAGGCCTGTGCGGTCCACGTCGCTGATTTTAACGAATTCTGGTGGTTCTTCCCGCAGGGTCCAGCCACCAACGCCTCGGGCGAGGGTTACAACACCCGATGCATAATCTACAACTATAAAGAGGGATGGTGGTCGATGGGGCAGATGTCCCGCTCGGCGGGCATCCGCGCCGCCTATACCGTCAACACCATCATGGCCGATGGGACGCTGGCCTACGAGCACGAGGCGAGCAACGTCTATCCCGCCAACGTGCCGCTGCCATGGGCCGAGACCTTCGACCTCAATCTCAATTCTGGAGCCAAGCTGACCACGCTGAAGCAGCTCCAGCCCGACGTCAGCGGTGACGTCCTCAATCTGCTTTACAGCCTGTTCTACAAGACCAGCCGGTCGGTGATGCCGGACGCCAACGGTAACGCGACCCCGGTGATCGAGCTGCAGACCGCGCCGCAGCCGGTCCGTCCGAACGGCTACGTCGACCTGCGCACCACCGGGCGCGACATGCGGCTGCGAATCGCGCTCGCGGGCCCGGCGGTCAATCCGGTGACGGTCGGCCAGCACCTCGTTGATTCGGCGCCGAGAGGAGATCGCTGATGTCGTCCGTTCCCACCCCGCCACAGCCACAGCCGCCGCCGCCGGTCCCCAGCGATCCTTCGCTCGGCGTCTCGCTCAGCAATTACCTCAATCAGTTCTCGCTGTGGTGCCGCCGCGGCTTCGCCGCCAAGATGAACGCCAATGTCGCGCTCGATGGCGTGCTGTTCCAAGCCTACAACCCTCCAGCCGGGGCGCAGCCGACAGTCTGGATGCTGCAGGTCAATCAGGGCGGCAACTTCGTCATCACCCAGGTGGCGCTCGGCACCGGGCAGATCGGGAACCGGCCGCCATGACCCATGTCTATGAGCGCCATCTCGCCCGCGCGCTCGATCGGATGGGCGGCATCTACGGGCTCGACGACATCCTCGCGGCGATTCCCGAGGGGCGTTTTCAGAGCTTCGCCGAGGGCGATTCCTGGGCGCTGACCAAGATCGCGGATTTCCCGAAAAAGCGGCTGCTGGAGATCCTGGTGGCGCTCGGCGACCTCGAAGCCTGCCGGACGCTGCATGACCGAGTTCTACAATACGCGGAACGTAATGACGTCGATCTGGTGCAAGCTTATGGTCGGCGCGGGTGGCTGCGTGATGCGAGGACGCACGGCTGGAAGATCAAGACCACGGCGTATCTCTATCAGCGGGAGCTGTAGATGAGCGGCTCGACAGACACCACCTCGAACACCAATACTTCCTCGGAATCGGTCAACCAGATCCCGCAGTGGGTGCAAAACGCCGGTCAGGCCAATTATGGCCTCGCTCAGCAAGTCGCTTCCCAACCGCTGCAGCAATACCAGGGCCAGATGGTCGCCGATGTCGCGCCTCAAACCCAGCAGGCGTGGAACATGGCGGCCAACAGCGGCTCGGTCGGCCAGCCCGCGCAGAACGCCGCCCAGGCGGGCTACCTCAACACGATGGCCCAGGCCCCGGGGCAGATCAACCCGGCGCAGCTATCAAGTACCAATTTAAGCCCGTATATGAATCCCTACACCCAGTCGGTTATCAACAGCACCATTCCGTTGATGCAGCAGTCGAACGCGCTGCAACAAAATCAGGTTCAGGACCAAGCCGCGTCCGCCAACGCCTTCGGCGGCTCGCGCCAGGGGATCCAGCAAGGCGTCGCCCAGGCGCAAGGCGCTCTGAATATTGGTCAGATGGCGGCCGGGCTCAATCAAGCCAACTTCGGGCAGGCCCAGACGGCGGCTCAGTCCGACGTTGCGGCGCAGAACACCGCGGCGGCGCAGAACCAAGCGGCCGGGCTCAGCCAGGAAGGGCTGGTCAATCAGGCGGCGCAGGGGCTTGGCAATCTCGGCAGCCAGCAGATGCAGAACAACCTCGCCAATTTCGGCATGCTGAGCGCGGCCGGGGGTCAGCAGCAACAGCAGCAGCAAAACGACATCAACGCCCAGATGGCCAAATTCCAGCAGGCGTTCTCCTACCCGCAGAGCCAGCTCGGGATCATGGAATCCTCGCTCGGGATGACGCCTTACAACACTGCGACTTCAGGCTCATCGGCGTCAAGCACCGACACCCAGCAGACCCAATCGAATCCGTTCGGCGCCGCGACCTCGGGCATGCAGATGCTCGGTTCGCTGTTCAGCGGCGGCGCAGCCAGCCCGATGGCTGGGCTCACGAGCTTCCTCGGCGGCTCCGATCGCAGGCTCAAGACCGACATCAAGAAGGTCGGCAGGCATCCAGCAGGCGTCGGCATCTACTCCTATCGATACAAGGGTGACCCAAAGACGTACCCCAAGGTCGTGGGCCCGATGGCCGAGGACGTGATGAAGATCGCGCCCCACGCGGTCCGGCCGATGACCACCAAGGGTCATCTCGCTGTCCATATGCCGACCCTCGACGCGCTCTCGACGCCGCCGTCTTCGCCCGGCGTCGCCAAGGCGATCGGCATGCTCGGCCGCGGGACGCCGGGCAAGCTGTCGCCGAACGCCACCCCGCCGACGCAGCCGATCGGCGTCGGCCGAGGCGCGCTGGCGCGCGCGCCGACCCGGCGGATCAACGCCCCCATCGTTGGAGCCCTCGGTGCCTAACGATCCGTGGCTCAGCGATCCGGCGAACGCCGGTGGGATCCCGCCCTGGTGGACTGTCGGTTCGCCGGGCGCTGCTGCTTCGACGCCGTCCGGCGCGCCGAGCCCCGGCACGACGCCGACGACGGGCACCACGCTGAACTCGCTGCCCCCGGCGCAGGCGACCAACGCAGCTCCGACCAGCGGGCTCATGCCGTCGATGATGGGGATGCCGGGCATGCCGATGGACGAGGGTCAGCGCGACGCGATGATCCGAACGATCCACGGCGAGGCCAGCGCCGATCCAACCGAGCGCGCCGCGATCGCCCACGTGGTGATGAACCGGATGGCGGCGGGAGGCTTCGGCGACACCCCGGCGTCAGTGGTCACCCAGTCGGCGGGCGCGCCCGGCTACCATCAGTTCTCGACCTGGAACGATCCGTCGAAGCAGGGCGACCAGAGCGCCAATTTTACGACCAAGGATCCGGATTACGCCAAGATCGGCGCGATCGTCGACGGAGTGCAGAGCGGAGCCATTCCTGATCCGAGTCATGGCGCGACGTACTATTACGGGCCGCAGAGCATGCCGGGCCGTCGCGCGCCGCCGTGGGCTCCCGGGCTGGTCAAGCAGGGGTTCACTCCAACTTCGATCGGCGCTCAGATTTTCTACAAGCCTCCAACCGTGATGGGAGCGCTCGGTGGCTGATTATGCTGGCGAGACCAGCTACGCGGATTTCCGCAAGAAGATCGACTCGGGAGCGTCCGACGCGCCGGGGACGACTTACAATCCGGCCACAGGGGTCTCGCTCGCCAGCAAGCCTGCGCCGGTGGTTTCTGTGAGCGCGACGCCTCCCGCAGCCACAACTTTTCCGACCGATCGTCGTCAGACCACGCCGCAGCAGCGAGCTGATTTCTATCGCCAGTACATCCAGCAAAAATACCCCGGCATGGATCCGAACGTCGCCATCGGCATCGCCAAGGCCGAAGGGCTGATGGTGCCGGGCCTCGGGCCTTCTAACACCGACATCTATCGAAGCGGTCCTCAGACCGGCCAGCCCTATAGCTGGGGCGACTTCCAGATGAACGTGAGGAACGGTCTCGGCCTGACCGCCCAGCAGGCCGGGTTCGATCCGCTCAACCCCAACCAGTGGCAGGACGTCGGCAAGTTCGCCATCGACACGATGTACG
>Ga0210387_10001547_pt1 | contig 17399 bp, 11 predicted proteins | sample IncBWC7OmetaG_FD_160108 | JGI IMG/M metagenome (GOLD analysis project Ga0210387, IMG submission 160108) | Forest soil microbial communities from Barre Woods Harvard Forest LTER site, Petersham, Massachusetts, United States - Inc-BW-C-7-O ...
AGAAGCCTTCGTCCAAGAAATGGCGGAGAAAATCGGCCGCGAGTACGGCGCCCTCGATGGATTGGTGAACAATGCCGGCATCAGCCTGATCATGCCGGCCGAGCAGACGAGCGCCGCCCAATGGCAGCGCGTCATGGCCATCAACCTCTTCGGGCCGTTCCTCTTTTGCCGCTATCTTGGGGCCCAGATGCTTAAGCGAGGCAGCGGCAGCATCGTCAATGTGGCGTCGATAGCAGGCCTCGCGGGAGTCAGCCATCGCAGTGCCTACAATGCCTCCAAACATGGACTCGTGGGCCTGACCAAGACACTCGCCGCCGAATGGGGCGGGCGGGGCGTGCGTGTCAACGCCGTCTGTCCCGCCTGGATCAAGACCGAAATGGACGCGGCGGACCAGGGTGCGGGAGCCTACAGCGATACGGACATCATTGATCGCGTGCCGATGGCGCGGTTCGCCTTTCCCAAGGATGTGGCCGAGGCGATTGCCTTCTTGCTCGATGCGAATCGCAGCGGGTTCATCAACGGCATCAGCTTGCCCGTGGACGGCGGATGGACGGCCGACGCCAGCTGGAACAGCTTGCGGCTGCGCACCCGGTCTTAGGGACCGGAACGAACAGATCGGATGTGGCTGCAATCGACATCGGCAAGTGAACGGCGCGCGCTGCTGGCCGCGTATGCCGGCTACGGACTGGACGCCTTTGACTTCATGGTCTACAGCTTCGTCATTCCGACATTGCTGACGCTTTGGAGCATGAGCAAAGCGCAGGCTGGCTATATCGCGAGCGGCGCGCTGATTACTTCAGCCGTGGGTGGGTGGGCTGCGGGCGCGCTTGCGGACCGCTTCGGCCGCGCACGCATTTTGCAGCTCACGGTCCTATGGTTTGCGGTATTCACGTTCTTGAGCGGCTTTGCGCAAAACTTTGGCGAGCTGTTTTTCACGCGCGCCATGCAGGGATTCGGATTCGGCGGAGAATGGGCCGTGGGCTCGGTGTTGGTCGCCGAGATCATCGATGCACGACATCGCGGCAAGGCGACCGGCCTCGTGCAAAGCAGCTGGTCCGTCGGCTGGGCGGCAGCCGCCGTGGCATTCTGGGCGGCGAGCACCCTGCTGCCGCCGGATCTTGCCTGGAAGGCTTTGTTCTGGCTCGGCATCCTGCCGGGCTTGCTGGTCATTTATATTCGCCGCAAAGTGGCTGAGCCGGCGATATTTATCGAGCTGCGGGCGCAACGCGCTCGCGCCTTCAAGCCGGCGCGCCGCGGAGTTTTCCTGGATATTTTCCGCCCGCCGCTGCTGCGCACGACGCTACTGGCCACGCTGCTGTCGACAGGAATGATGGGTGCGTATTACTCGATAACCACGTGGCTGCCGACTTTTTTGGCGAGCGAACGGCATCTCTCGGTCGGCGGCACCACGGGATACTTATTGATGGTGATCGCCGGTTCGTTGGCGGGATATCTGGTGAGCGCCTGGCTCACCGACATCATAGGCCGCCGCCGTGGCTTCATGCTATTCGCTGCCTGCGCCATGGTGTTGATCCTGTTGTACACGCGCATGCCTGTGGCCGGCGGGATGTTCCTGATCGGCTTTCCCTTGGGGTTCTTCATCCTCGGCATCTTCTCCGGCATGGGTGCGTGCCTGGCCGAGCTGTACCCGAGTGCGGTGCGGGGCTCCGGACAGGGGTTCACCTATAGCGTGGGGCGTGGCATCGGCGGCGCCTGCCCCTCGCTGATCGGTTTGTTGAGCGCCCGCTTCCCGCTGGGCGACGCCATTGCCGGATTCACGGTCGCGGCGTATGCACTGGTCATCGTGTCGGCGTGGGCGATCCCGGAGACTCGCGGCCGCGTGCTCGTGGCGGAAAGCGCGATCAAAACATGAGCCGCTGGGAGTTTTGGATCGACCGGGGCGGCACGTTCACCGATGTCATTGGACGCGCGCCGGACAAGTCGCTGCATACCCTCAAACTGCTGTCGGAGAATGCGGCCCATTACGAGGATGCCGCCGTTGAAGGCATGCGTCGCTTGTTGGGCCTGGGGCCTGCGCAGCCGATCACACCGCGGCAGGTAGCCTGCGTGAAAATGGGCACGACGGTCGCCACCAATGCTCTGTTGGAGCGCAAGGGTGAGCGGACTTTATTGGTGATCACACGGGGCTTCCGCGACGCGCTGCGGATCGCGACGCAGGCCAGGCCGCGTTTGTTCGACCGCCGCATCGTGCTGCCGGAATTGCTGTATAGCGCAGTGATCGAAGCAGTGGAACGCGTCGGCGCGCACGGCGAGACCATACAGGCTTTGGACGCGCCCGCACTGAAGGCGCAATTGCAGGCCGCCTATGCCGAAGGTCTGCGATCCTGCGCCATCGTCTTTGTCCACGGCTACCGCTACGTGCACCACGAAGTTGCCGCGGCGAGCATCGCCCGCGAGGTCGGATTTACCCAGGTGTCGGTGTCGCACCGCGTGAGTCCCTTGATGAAGCTGGTGCCCCGCGGGGATACGACGGTGGTGGATGCGTACCTCTCGCCGATCTTGCGCCGTTACTGCGACAAACTGGCGGACCTCATGCCCGGCGTGCCGATATTCTTCATGCAAAGTTCCGGCGGTCTGACCCAGGCACAGCGGTTTCACGGCAAGGATGCCATTCTGTCGGGCCCCGCCGGCGGCATTGTCGGCATGGTGCGCACGGCGCAGGCGCTCGGGCACAGCAAGCTGATCGGCTTTGACATGGGGGGAACCTCCACCGATGTGAGCCATTTTGCCGGGGAGTACGAACGCGCATTCGATACCGAGGTGGCCGGCGTGCGCGTGCGCGCGCCGATGATGAGCATCCATAGCATCGCCGCCGGAGGCGGGTCCATCGTCCACTTCGATGGCGCGAGGCTGCGCGTGGGCCCTGAATCGGCGGGCGCCAACCCCGGTCCCGCCAGCTATCGGCGCGGGGGGCCGCTCACCGTGACAGACGCCAACGTTCTTCTGGGGCGCATTCAACCGCGGTTTTTTCCGCGCGTCTTCGGACCCTTGGCGAATGAATCATTGGACAGCCAGATCGTTGCGCAGCGCTTTGACGAGCTGGCGCAGCGCATGACGCGCTCGGTCGCGCAGGCTGGGGGGCGCGCCATCGCGGCGGAGGAGGTCGCAGGCGGCGCGCTGAGAATCGCGGTCGGCGCCATGGCGAATGCCGTGAAACGAATTTCCGTGATGCGCGGTCATGATGTCACCGCCTACACGCTGCAATGCTTCGGCGGCGCCGGTGGACAGCACGCCGGTCTCGTGGCCGATTTATTGGGCATGTCGCGGGTCTTCATTCATCCCTTCGCCGGCGTGCTTTCCGCCTATGGCATGGGGTTGGCCGATCAGATCGCCATGCGCGAAGCGGCGCTCGAGCACGAGTTGAACCTCGACGGATTCGAAGCGGCCGCGACACTCGCCGCGCGCCTACTCGAGGAGGCCGCTGCCGAGCTTGCGGCGCAAGGGCTGGCCAGCGAGGCGCTCGATCGCCGCGCCCGTGTTCACATTCGCTATCAGGGCACCGACACGGCATTGCCTTGCGCGCTTCCCCTGGGTGTCGCGGCCGGCGAAGGCGTAGCGCAGGTGCGCAACGAGTTCGAGCGCAGCTACCGGCGTCGGTTCGAATTTGTGGTGCCGGACCAAGCGATGACGATCGAGGCGGTGTCGGTGGAGTGCATCGCGCCGGGCGCGGACGCGCCGACGCCGCAATCGATCGAGGAGGCCGCGTCCCATGAGCCCGCCGCGAGCGCCGAAATCTCCATGTACTGCCTGGCCGACGCGCAACCCGCCGGCTGGCGGCGCGCGCGCCTCTACGAGGCACGAGAGTTGCGTCCTGGAGCGCGAATCGAGGGTCCGGCCATTCTCGCCGACAGCCACGCAACGACGGTGGTCGAGTCCGGCTGGGAAGCCCGCGTGGTAGCCGGCCGCTGCATCGAGCTGCGCCGCGTCCAGCGTCGTGTGGCCGGGCAAGCGCCGGGCGCGCACGCCGATCCCATCATGCTGGAGCTGTTCAACAACATCTTCATGAACATCGCCGAACAGATGGGCCTGCGCCTGCAGAACACCGCCTATTCGGTCAATATCAAGGAGCGCCTGGACTTCAGTTGCGCGCTGTTCGATGGCGGAGGAGCGCTGATCGCCAATGCGCCGCATATGCCCGTGCACTTAGGATCGATGAGCGAGTCGATTCGCACGGTCATCGACCGCAATCCACGGATGCGCAGCGGCGACGTCTATGTCTTGAACGATCCTTATCATGGCGGCACGCATCTCCCGGACATTACGGTGGTGACGCCGGTCTATCTGGATGCCGCGGACGCGGCGCCCAGTTTCTTCGTGGCCTCGCGCGGTCACCATGCCGATATCGGCGGCACGACACCGGGCTCGATGCCGCCTTTCTCCACGCGCATCGACGAAGAGGGCGTGCTGATCGACAATTTCACGCTGGTCGCGGGCGGAGTCTTGCGCGAGGCTGCCATGCGCGATTTGCTCAGCCGCGGCGCTTACCCCTCGCGCAACCCGGCGCAAAATCTGGCTGATATGCGCGCGCAAATCGCCGCCAACGCCAAAGGCAGCTCGGAGCTCAAGGCGCTGGTCGAGCAGTACGGCGCGGGCACGGTGCGCGCATACATGCAGCACGTGCAGGACAATGCGGAAGAGTCCGTACGCCGCGTCATCACCTCTCTCAAAGACGGTCATTTCAGCTTGCCGCTCGACAATGGCTCGCACATCGAAGTCACCGTGCGGGTCAATGCCTCGGCCCGCAGCGCGCGCATCGATTTCGGCGGCACCAGCCCTCAGTTGCCCAATAATTTCAACGCGCCCCGCGCTGTGACGACTGCCGCAGTGCTGTACGTGTTCCGTACCCTGGTCAATGATGACATTCCGCTGAACGCAGGCTGCCTCAAGCCGCTCGAGATCATTTTGCCGGAGGCCTGCATGCTGAATCCGCAATCGCCCTCGGCCGTGGTGGCCGGGAATGTGGAGACCTCCATGTGCGTGACCAATGCGCTGTATGGGGCGCTCGGCGTGATGGCCGCCGGAGGCTGCACCATGAGCAACTTCACCTTCGGCAACGGGCAGTATCAATACTACGAAACCATTGCCGGCGGATCGGGCGCCGGACCCGAATTCTGCGGCACCAGCGTGGTCCAAACGCATATGACCAATTCGCGGCTGACCGACCCCGAAGTGTTGGAATTCAGATTTCCCGTGCGCCTCGACTCCTTCGAGATCCGCGTAGGCTCCGGCGGGCACGGGCGTTGGCGGGGCGGTGACGGCGGCGTTCGGCGCGTTCGATTCTTGCAGCCCATGACGGCGTCAATCTTGAGCAACGGCCGAAAAGTGGGCGCGTTCGGCATGGCGGGTGGTGCGGCAGGGGACGTCGGTGAGAACACCGTTGAGCGCGCCGACGGCCGCCTTGAAAAATTGGCGCACATTGGCCAGATCGAGGTGGATGTGGACGATGTTATGGTGATCTGCACACCGGGCGGTGGCGGCTTTGGAAAAGTGGATCAATAAAATGCCTGAGTTTGCATACGTATCTTATTGATATTTAAGTGTATAAATTCTACATATTTGAAAGTAACGCAGTAAACTTAAAGTGATTTCTAGGTTTTCAGACGATACGCCAGAGGCTGACAATGTCCGAGATTGAAATTGTCGAAGTCGGTCCGCGAGATGGACTGCAAAACGAAGCGGTGCTCTTCAACACCGAGCAGAAACTTATCATGATCAATCGCGCCATCGAGGCCGGTGTGCGGCGCATCGAAGCGGCCAGTTTTGTCAACCCGAAGCTGGTGCCGCAGATGGCCGACGCTGACGCCGTGTCCGCGGGGCTGGTCCGCCGCAATGACGTGATTTACATCGGACTGGTGTTGAACAAGCGCGGCGCGCTGCGGGCCATCGAGGCGGGACTCAATGAGCTGGGTGCGGTGTGCGCCGCGTCGGACGGATTTGCGGTTCGCAATCAGGGCCAAACCTCCGATGAATCGTTGGCCATGTGCTGCGAGGTCGTACGCCTGGCCCGGCAAGAAGGACGGCGCGCGCAAATCACCATCTCCACCGCTTTCGGCTGTCCCTTCGACGGCGAGGTGAATCCACAGCGTGTCGTAGACATGGCCAAGATTGCCGCGGCGGCGGGCCCGGTTGAGGTCGCCATCGCCGATACCATCGGCGTCGCCGGTCCACGGGACGTGGCGGATCTGGTGACGCGGGTGAAAGCGGCGATTGCACCGTTGCCGGTGCGCGTGCATTTTCATAACACGCGAAATACCGGTTTGGCCAATGTCTGGGCGGCCGTGACCGCGGGTGCCAGAACCGTGGATGCGTCCTTGGGCGGGCTCGGCGGCTGCCCATTCGCGCCGCGCGCTACCGGCAACGTTCCCACCGAGGACGTGGTGTATATGCTGGAGCGATCGGGCTATCGCACCGGACTCAATCTCGATCGCGTGATCGAGGCGGCGGGGTGGTTGTCCCAAAACATGGGGCGCGAGCTGCCCGGCATGGTGAGCAAAGCCGGCAATTTCCCCGGCACTCTTGCGCGCTGAGTTTAAGGTGCGCTCAAGCAGCGCTTGAATCGATCATCCACGCGATGCGCGTACCAGTCCGTGGTGAGGCGTCGTTTGATCTTGGGACCGGCGAGCTGGATTTGCGGCACCATGGCCCGCGCGAGCTTCAGTCCGGAGCGCTGCTCGGCGATGGCGAACACCCGCTGATACAGCGGGGTCGCTTCGAAGCCCTTGGTGCGCCCTTCGGCCAGCGCGCTGTGAACGGCGCCGTTGCTCATTTTCAAGCGGACGGCCAACGTGCGCACCGCCAGTTCCGTGGCACCCGGAGAATTCGGGTCGCTGTCGTGCGGCAAGAGTGCGCCATCCGCGGTCAGCGGGATCCCCGAAGCCACGCTGACGGCATTTTGAAAGGCGGCGTTGCGGCTCGCGTACTGTCCGGCATTGAAATCGGCGAACCGATACAGGTAATTGTCGTAAGGCGCGCGATAGTCCAACAGATGTGCAACGCCAAAATATACGCTGCCGCGGCGCGTAAATAATTCATCCGCGATGCTCGATTGGACCGGATACGGATAGGGCGAAGCAGAAGAGAACTGCTCGGCAAAGGCCACATTGACCTGCATGGGGCCGCGGGTGCGTATCGGGTTGCGCTCCGCAAACAGGGTCTTGCCCAAGGGTACGGACGCGATGAGGTCCTCATAGGCATCGCTCAGGTCTTTTTCAGTTCGAGCGGCGTCGATCCGCTCGCCGTAGGTCCGGCCATCGGACGACTTTAGCAGCAGCACGCCGTTCACGATCATGAGCGGCACATGGGCCCGTGCCGCGCGGCTGTCGATTTCCTTTCTGGCAATCACGCCGAGACCCGGCACCGTCGGATCGACGCGAAATCCCGACTCCTGCTCGATCACGGCGACTACCGCGCAAATGTTTTCCTGCGTCGGAGTGACCGTTAATGCCGTGAACGCAGCGTACATATCGGCTGTCCATCCCGCCTTGTCGGACACATTGCGGGGCAGCGAGTGTTCAATCAGCGTTTTGGCGTCCGCGGTGTTCAAGACAGGCGTGGGGGCCGGCTTCTCGCCGGCGCAACCGCCGAGCAGCAAAAAAATACCCAGCACCCGATGGAGAGATTTATTTTGATGCATTGCAAGCGTCAAGGTATATCAGCGCAAGCGGATGGCACTGATGCGTTCCTGAGCGTAATCTTTAAGTGGGTCAAAAGATAACTCCAACATTGAAGCTCGAATTCAAGGAGACAGTCATGGCGATCGACGAATCAAAGCTCAATGAATTTCTCGGCAAGGCGGTCGGCGATTTGGGTGCCGCGCTCAGCGCCACTCTGGTGCTGGTCGGCGATCGATTGGGACTTTACAAGGAACTGGCGAAAGGCGCAGTGACCTCGGCGGAACTTGCGAAGCGCACGGCAACCAATGAACGCTACGTGCGCGAGTGGTTGGGCAATCAAGGCGCCAGCGGCTACATTCAATACGACGCCGCCAGCGGCAAATGGTCGATGACGCCTGAGCAGGCCCTGTGCCTCGCCGACCCCAATGGGCCGGTAGATGTGCCCGGCGCGTACAACATTGTCGAAGCCACCTTTCATGCCCTCGGACGAACGCTCGAAAACTTCAAGAGCGGCAAGGGGATGGAATGGGGCGAGCATCATCCCTGCCTTTTCCACGGCACCGAGCGATTCTTTCGCGCCGGTTACAACGCGAATTTGGTGACCTCCTGGCTGCCTGCGCTCGACGGGGTGGTGGACAAGCTCAAGCGCGGAGCGCGTGTGGCGGACGTCGGATGCGGGCACGGCGCCAGCACGGTGCTCATGGCCAAGACCTATCCGAAATCAACGTTTGTGGGCTACGACTACCACGGCGAATCCATCCGCGTCGCCCGCGAGCGGGCCGCGGCAGCCGGAATCGCGAATGCCCAATTTGAGGTGAGCGACGCGGTCAGCTATGCAGGCAAGGACTTCGATGTCATCGCCTTCTTCGACTGCCTGCACGACATGGGCGATCCGGTCGGGGTTGCACGGCATGCGCGCCAGGCGCTGAAAACCGACGGTACCGCGATGATCGTGGAGCCATTTGCCAACGATAAGCTTCAGGACAATCTAAATCCCGTCGGACGGGTGATGTATGGGGCGTCGTCGCAAATATGCGTACCGGTATCCCTGGCGCGAAAGGGACCTGCGCTCGGTGCTCAAGCCGGCGAAGCGCGCTTGCGGGAGGTCGTGGTCGGCGGCGGCGGTTTTGGCAGATTCCGGCGCGCGACCGAGACGCCGTTCAATATCGTGCTGGAAGCGCGGCCTTAAGTCGTGGTCTCGAAGGGCGGATCAACGACGATGAGATCCGCCAAATAATCCGCTTCGTTGGCTCGGGAGCGCGCTTCCTCGGCCCCGAGCGGCGAAGCCGCGCCGCGAGTATGTCGCCAAAGTTCCGCGCGCCGCTTGCAGAGTATGCGGCACCGACTGCGTTCCGCGGCCACATATTTCGCAGCAAAATGCGCAATTGCCTCGGCAAACTTTGGCCGCATGGCCGGCGGCACTGCACGCAACTGCAGCTCCAATTCGCGAGCGACGATTTCCGGCGTTATTGAGCGCATGCATCTCTCCGCTAGCGGAATACTCAGACAGGCACCTGGGGCACCCGGCGCCGCCACAAGAGCACCCCTAGCGCCGCGCACCAGCCAAACCAGGCCGCGAACAGGGATCGTTGAATGAGCCCATAGACGGGTTTCATTTCCGTCCACAGGGCGCCGTGGCGATCGAGCGAACTCAAGTTCAGTGCGATGCTGATCCATATCAGCGCAAACATGATCCACGAGAAGGCGACGAGATGTCTTGCGTTGGGGTCACGCCGCCAGGTCAGCGCGAACGCCAGCGGTGCTTGGTAGCCGATGAGTTCGGACTCACCAAAAACATTGTGCAGCGGATGTGGAAACGCAAATATCCCGACCCCCGCGGCGGACAGCGCCAGAAACGCGATCAAGTAAGCAGCCAGCCGGCCGTGGCCGGCCCGCTTTGATTCCGCGGCAACGCCGGCGGCGAAAACCAGCAAGCAGAGTGCGACACCGCACAGCATGATGGTGAAGGGGGCTCTCGCCGGAGAGCCCATCTCGCCGATCTCGCTCACCGTCTGGCGAATCTGGCTGTAGCCGGGAACCCAGAGCGCCAAGCCGATTATCCCCAGGGTCAAGATTGCAGCGGCCAGAGGTCCAAACAGCAGGCGATGATCGGGTTTCATCCTGCAGCGATCAGCGCGGCTGCATTCTGACCGCGCCATCGAGACGGATGGTTTCGCCGTTCAACATGACGTTCTCGAGAATTTGCACCACCAACGCGGCAAATTCATCAGGTTCGCCCAGGCGAGGCGGGAAGGGCGTTTGCCTACCGAGGGAATCCTGCGCTTCCTGCGGCAAGCCCTTCATCATCGGTGTCGCGAAGAGGCCCGGCGCCACGGTCATGACGCGAATTCCGCTCGACGCCAACTCCCGTGCCATGGGCAGCGTCATGCCGACGATGCCGCCTTTGGACGCGGAGTAGGCGATCTGGCCGATCTGTCCGTCGAAGGCCGCAACCGATGCCGTCATCACGATGACACCGCGCTCGCCCTGTGCGTTGGGCGAATTTCCTTGCATGGCAACGGCAGCCGCTTTGGCGACCAGCACCGTGCCGAGCAAATTGATTTCGATCATCCTGCGAAAGGAACTACCGGTCATGGGGCCATTTCTGCCGACCAACCGGCCGGGTGTGGCAATGCCCGCACAGTTGATCGCCGCGTTGACGCTGCCCATCCTGGCTTTTGCCTGGGTCACAGCGCTGTCGACCGCCGCTTCATCGCTCACATCGACCGCAAAGAAACCCGCGCGCTCGCCGAGCGCCGCGGCGGCTGCGCTGCCTTGCGGAACGCTGAGATCGAAAATCGCCGCCTTGCCTCCCGCGTGCACGATTCGATTCGCAACCGCTAATCCCAACCCTGAGGCGCCACCGGTGACAATGGCACTCACTTCCTTCAATTGCATGCAAACTCCTTACAGATAGGCCTTAGGCTGCGTGGTACTGGTTCTTCGAATCATAGAACATTGCCTCGGCGGATGCGTCAGTGAGAGCATAGGCCACAGCCCTAGCACGTGGGAGCCGCCATGAGTACCTTGAGCATCGCCGGCGATATTGCGCCTCTGGTTTTGGAGCAGCGCCAGGGCGGCATCGCGTTCCTGACACTCAACCGTCCGGCGCAGTACAACGCGCTATCCGAGGAGATGTTGTCGGCGCTTCACGCCACGCTCGAAGCGCTTAGCGTAGATGCGTCGGTGCGCGTTGTGGTGTTGGGCGGCGCCGGCAAGGCGTTCTGCGCGGGCCACGACCTCAAACAGATGAAGGCCAACCCGAGCTTGGAGTACTACCGGCGCCTGTTTGACGATTGCAGCCGGCTGATGATGCGGATCCAAACGCTGCCGCAACCGGTGATTGCGCGCGTTCATGGCACAGCCACCGCAGCGGGATGCCAATTGGTTGCCATGTGCGACCTCGCGGTCGCATCGGATGATGCGCGTTTTGCGGTTTCGGGCATTAAGGTCGGCCTGTTCTGCGCCACGCCATCGGTCGCGCTCTCACGCAACGTAGGGCGCAAGGCCGCGTTCGAAATGCTGGTGACGGGCGAGTTCATCGACGCGGCAACCGCCCTACAGCACGGACTCATCAATCGTTGCGTGCCCGCCGAGCGTCTCGATCAGGAGATCAATCGACTGGCACTGGCGATTGTTGCCACGCCGCCATCGGTTATTGCGGACGGCAAGGCGCTGTTTTATAGACAGCTGGAAGCAAACATCGGCTCGGCCTACCAGCTCGCCGGTGAGGCCATGGCGTGCAATATGATCAATGACATCGCTCAGGAAGGGGTGGGGGCGTTCGTCGAGAAGCGCACCCCGAGCTGGGGCTCCTAGGCCGCTGATGTTGCAAATTCGCGCAAGTTCGGCGAGGGATTTGGCCATTGTTTCAGCGTGCAGCTACTCTAAAATGGGGTTATTCCTATGAGCGCCGTTTCCATCGCCGCCAAGCCAAGTCCCTACCAGCCCACGAACAAGGTTCGATTCGTGACGGCGACGTCGCTGTTCGACGGCCACGATGCCTCGGTCAATATCATGCGCCGGGTGATGCAGGCCTCGGGCGCCGAGGTCATTCATCTCGGCCATAACCGCTCCGTGCAGGAAATCGTCGCTGCAGCCTTGCAAGAGGACGTGCAAGGCGTCGCGATCACCTCCTACCAGGGCGGGCATGTTGAATTTTTCAAATACATGCTGGATCTGCTGCGCGAGAAGGGCGGCGAGAACATCAAGGTATTCGGCGGCGGCGGCGGCGTGATCGTGCCGGCCGAGATCCGCGAGTTGATGGCGTACGGAGTCACGCGCCTGTATTCACCTGAGGACGGCGCCAAGTTAGGTCTTCAGGGCATGATCGATGATGTTCTACGCACCAGCGACTACGACCTCAGTGCGCTCGCGCCCGCGGAAGGAGAAGCCCTGGAGGCACTGCGTACAGGCAATCGTCGCCAGCTGGCGCGCGTCATCACCGCAGTTGAAAATCGAACCTATCCCATGCGCGTCCGCCAGAGTCTGCTGCAAGCTGCTGCCGGCATTAAAACGCCGGTGCTCGGCATCACGGGAACGGGCGGCGCAGGCAAATCCTCGCTGACCGACGAACTCATCCTGCGCCTGCGCTTGGATCAGGAAGATCGGCTGCGCATTGCGGTCATATCGATCGATCCCTCGCGCAAGCGCACCGGCGGGGCGCTGCTTGGCGATCGCATTCGCATGAATGCCATCGAGTCCGACCAGATATTCATGCGCTCGCTCGCGACGCGCGACACCGGCACGGAAATCTCCGCGGCCTTGCCGGAAGTGCTGGCCGTTTGCAAGATCAGCGGCTTCGATCTGATCGTGGTCGAAACGTCGGGCATCGGCCAGGGCGAGTCCGCCATCGTTCCGCTGGTCGACGCGTCGGTCTATGTCATGACCCCTGAGTTTGGCGCGGCCTCGCAGTTGGAGAAAATCGACATGCTCGATTTTGCCGACTTTGTCGCGATCAATAAGTTTGACCGCAAAGGCTCGGAAGATGCGCTGCGCGATGTGCGCAAGCAATATCAGCGCAACCGTCAGTTGTTCACGCAGCCCACCGAATCGATGCCGGTGTACGGCACCATGGCCTCGAGATTCAATGACGACGGCGTGACCGCGCTGTACCAGGCCATCCTGCCGCGCTTGCAGGAGAAGGGCTTGAAGTTAATGCCCGGCAAGCTGCCCCCGACGTTGGTCAAGGCTTCCTCGCGCGGGCGCGCCATCGTTCCGCCGGAACGCGTGCGCTACTTGGCGGAGATTGCTGCGGCGTTGCGCGAATTCCACCAATCCGTCGGACGCCAATCGCGTATAGCCCGCGAACGCCAGTCGCTCAAGGTATCCAAAGCCCTGTTCACGGCGTCCGGCCGTGCGGTTCAAGGATTTGACGAGTTGATTGCCGCGAAAGAGGCTGAACTTAGTCCGGCTTCCGCCAAGCTGCTGGAGCAATGGCCGAAGACCGTGGAACTGTACGGCCAACCCGAGTATGTCGTGAAGATACGCGACAAGGAGATCCGTACCAAGCTCACTTCCGATTCGCTATCGGGCACTCGTATCCGCAAGGTATCGCTGCCGCGTTTTGAAGATGACGGCGAAATCCTGCGCTTCCTGCTGAGGGAAAATGTTCCCGGCTCCTTCCCCTACACCGCCGGTGTGTTCGCTTTCAAGCGCGAGGGCGAGGACCCGACGCGCATGTTTGCCGGCGAAGGCGATGCGTTCCGCACCAACCAGCGTTTCAAACGCGTTTCCGAAGGCATGCCGGCGCACCGGCTGTCGACCGCGTTTGATTCGGTGACGCTGTACGGCTGGGATCCGGATCTGCGGCCCGACATCTACGGCAAGGTGGGCAATTCCGGCGTGTCGATCGCGACGCTCGATGACATGAAGGTGCTGTACTCGGGCTTCGATCTGTGCGCGCCGACCACCTCCGTATCGATGACCATCAATGGACCGGCCCCGATGATATTGGCCATGTTCATGAACACCGCCATCGACCAGCAATTGGAAAAATTTCAGCGCGAGAACGGCCGCGATCCGACCGCCGATGAACAGCAGAAGATCAAAGCCTGGACCCTGTCGACCGTGCGCGGCACGGTGCAGGCGGACATCCTGAAGGAAGATCAGGGACAGAATACCTGCATCTTCTCGACCGAGTTTGCGCTCAAAATGATGGGCGACATGCAGGAATATTTCGTGCACCACAGCGTGCAGAATTTCTACTCCGTGTCGATCTCCGGATATCACATCGCCGAAGCCGGCGCGAATCCTATTTCGCAGCTGGCGTTCACACTCGCCAATGGCTTCACCTTCGTCGAGTCCTACCTGGCCCGCGGCATGCACATCGATGACTTCGCGCCAAACCTGTCGTTCTTCTTCTCCAACGGCATGGATCCGGAATACTCGGTGATCGGCCGTGTCGCGCGCCGCATTTGGGCGGTGGCGATGAAGAACAAGTACGGCGCGAACGAGCGCAGCCAGAAGCTCAAGTACCACGTGCAGACCTCCGGCCGTTCCCTGCACGCGCAGGAGATGGCTTTCAACGACATTCGCACCACGCTGCAGGCGCTGTGCGCGATCTATGACAACTGCAACAGCCTGCACACGAATGCCTACGACGAGGCGATCACGACGCCCACGGAGGAGAGCGTGCGGCGCGCCATGGCCATTCAGCTGATCATCAATCGCGAATGGGGACTGGCGAAGAATGAAAATCCGAACCAGGGCAGCTTCATCATCGATGAGCTCACCGATTTGGTCGAGGAAGCGGTGCTCAAGGAATTCGACGCCATCTCCGACCGTGGAGGCGTGCTCGGCGCCATGGAGACCGGCTATCAACGCGGAAAAATTCAGGAAGAATCCCTGTTCTACGAGCGGAAGAAGCACGACGGCTCCTATCCCATCATCGGCGTCAATACGTTCCGCAATCCGAACAGCGAGGCCGCGCCCGCGACGATCGAGTTGGCGCGCTCCACCGACGCGGAGAAGCAGTCGCAGCTCAAACGCCTGGCGCAGTTTCATGAGCACCATGCGAGCCAGGCCGAGTTGCAGCTCGAGCGCTTGCGCCGCACCGTGATTGAAAACGGCAATACCTTCGATGTGCTAATGGATGCGGTTCGCCACTGCTCCTTGGGCCAGATCACGCACACCCTGTTCGACGTCGGCGGCCGCTACCGCCGCAACATGTAGGATCGTATGGCCGAATATCAGGCGCCGATAGCCGACATGAAGTTCGTGCTGCGTGAATTGGTCGACTTGGAACTGCTTGCGGGCTTGCCCGGCTTCTCCGAGATGACGCCGGATGTGGCGGATGCCGTGCTGGAGGAGGCCGCAAAATTCGCCGGCGCGGTGCTCTCGCCGCTCAACCGCAGCGGCGATTTGGAGGGCGTGCGCTGGCAGGATGGGCAGGTACTCACCGCCGGCGGCTGGAAACAAGCCTATGAACGCTTCGCCGCGGACGGCTGGAGTGCACTGTCCTGTCCTCTGGAATATGGGGGCCAGAATCTGCCGCGGGCGCTGTCGGCGCTGATCGAAGAGATGTGGAACGGCGCCAACGTCGCGTTTGCGCTGTGTCCGATGCTGACGCGCGGTGCGATCGATGCGCTCGAGCTGCGCGGCACGGAGGCGCAGCGGGAGCTGTATCTGCCGAAGATGGTCAGCGGGGAGTGGACCGGGACCATGAACCTGACCGAGCCCCAGGCGGGTTCCGATTTATCGGCGGTACGAACGCGGGCCGTTCCGACGGGGGATGGCCGCTACCTGCTGACCGGCCAGAAGATATTCATCACGTACGGCGAGCACGATCTCACCGGCAATATCATCCACATGGTGTTGGCGCGCGTGGCGGGTGCGCCGGACGGCGTGAAGGGCACCTCACTGTTTCTGGTGCCCAAGTTCTTGGTGAATGCCGACGGCTCCTTAGGAGCGCGCAACGACGTGCACTGCCTGTCGGTCGAGCACAAGCTCGGCATCCATGCGAGCCCCACTTGCGTGCTCGCTTTCGGTCAGAACGGCGGCGCGCTCGGGGAGCTCATCGGCGAGGAAAACCGCGGCCTGGAATACATGTTCATCATGATGAATGCCGCCCGGTACTCGGTGGGTATCGAGGGGGTGGGGCTGTCGGAGCGCGCCTCCCAAACGGCGCTGGCCTATGCACGCGAGCGTATCCAAGGCACCGAAGCGGGCATACGCAGCGGCCCGCGCGTGGCGATTCTCCGCCATCCGGATGTGCGGCGCATGCTGATGCTCATGAAGTCTCAAACCGAAGCTATGCGCGCCCTCGCAGGCGTGGTGGCGGTGTCGTTGGATGCGGCGCGTCTGCATCCCAGCGCCGAGGAGCGTGAGCGCCACCAAGCCATCGCCGACCTGATGATCCCGGTCATCAAGGGCTGGTGCACCGAGAATTCGGTTGAGATCGCATCGTTAGGGATACAGGTGCACGGCGGCGTCGGATTTATCGAGGAAACCGGCGCGGCCCAATTTTTGCGCGACGCGCGCATCACGCCGATCTATGAGGGCACGACCGCCATTCAGGCGAATGATCTGATCGGCCGCAAGCTTGCGCGCGACGGCGGCCGCGCCGCGCAGATGATCGTGGCAGAGATGCGCACATTGGCGCGGGCGCTTCACGCGCAGCCCGCCTTATCCGGATTGGCGACGGCCTTGTCTGCCGGCGTGGATGCCTTGGAACAAGGGATTGGCTACGTCGTGGCGAATTACGCCACCGACATCCGCGCGGTTTCCGTGGGCGCGGTGCCGATGCTCAAACTGTTTGGGATCGTGGCGGGCGGATGGCAGCTGCTGCGCTCGGCGTTGATTGCGCAACAGCGGCTGGCCGCGGCCGATGTGAGAACGGCAGATGCCGGATTCTACGAAGCCAAGATTCTGACCGCCCGCTTCTATGCGGACTATGTACTGTCGCAGTCAGCGGGGCTGGCGCACGGCATCTTGCACGGCGCGGCCGGCGCGCTTGCCGAAGGTGCGCTTTAAACCGACATGGACGGGCGTTATCCGCGGCGCATCGTTTGTCTGACCGAAGAGCCCACCGAAGTTCTGTACGCGCTCGGGCTCGAAGAGCGGATCGTGGGCATTTCGGGCTTCACGGTGCGCCCGGCGCGTGCGCGCCGCGAGAAACCGCGCGTATCGGCCTTCATCAGCGCCAAGCTCGATCGCATTCTGGCGCTCGAGCCGGATTTTGTTATCGGCTTCTCGGATATCCAGGCCGACATCGCGCAATCGCTGATCAAGAGCGGCATTGAGGTTTGGATCAGCAATCACCGGTCCGTGGACGGCATTCTCGGCTACGTGCGGCGGCTGGGCGCGCTGGTGGGCGCCGCCGAGCAAGCCGAGGCCTACGCGCTCGGACTCGAAGCGCATATCGAGGGCGTGCGCCAGGCGGCAGCGCTGTTGCCGCGTCGGCCGCGGGTTTATTTCGAGGAATGGGACGAGCCGCTCATCACCGGGATTCGGTGGGTGAGCGAGCTCATCGGGGTTGCCGGCGGCGATGATGTCTTTCCTGAGCGCGCGCTGTGCGCGCTCGGCAAGGATCGCATCCTCGGCGACGCGAGCGAGGTCGTACGGCGCGCGCCGGATATCATATTGGGGTCCTGGTGCGGCAAGCGCTTCAGGCCGAATCAGGTGGCCGCCCGCGAGGGGTGGGATGCGGTGCCGGCGGTGCGGGATGGAGAGCTGCACGAGATCAAATCGCCCATCATTCTGCAACCGGGCCCTGCGGCCTTGACCGACGGGCTCGACGCCATCCACCGGGTCTTGAGGCAATGG
>Ga0210387_10001548_pt1 | contig 17399 bp, 16 predicted proteins | sample IncBWC7OmetaG_FD_160108 | JGI IMG/M metagenome (GOLD analysis project Ga0210387, IMG submission 160108) | Forest soil microbial communities from Barre Woods Harvard Forest LTER site, Petersham, Massachusetts, United States - Inc-BW-C-7-O ...
CGTCTCGGTGGAGCTCGTGCACGAGACCGAAACCGAAATGCTGGCCGAGGCCGCGACGTACCACTCCTGGGATCCGGAGCGCGTTTGCATCAAGGTGCCGTTCTCCGAGACTGGTCTCAAGGTCCTGCATCAACTCGCGAAGCGCGGCGTGAGCACGAACATGACGTGCATGATGAACTTCAATCAGGCGTACCTGGCCGCGCTGGCCGGCGCGACTTACGTCAGCCTGTTCAGCGGCCGAATCCGGGACATGGGCTATGACGCTCGGCCGATCGTTCGTGAAACTCGGGCGATCCTCGATCGTGAATCGCTAGCGAGCCAGATCATCATCGGTTCGATTCGCCACTTGATGGACGTAAACGAGGCCTTGCAAGACGGCGCGCACATCGTCACCGTGCCTCCGCCGATCTTGCGCAAGATGCTGTGGAATCCGCGCACCGAGAGCACGATCGAAGAATTCAATACGGCCTGGCGCAACCGCTCGCGCAGCTGAAGAGCGGACGCTATTCGAGCGTCAGCATCGAAAATGTTGCGTTGGAGCTTGGGCTACCGCTCTCGCGTGCGGAGTGAAATGAGCCGTACCAACGCTCGCGGCCGATGCGACGGATGATTTCGGTCGACGAGACGTACACGTAGCCGCGCTTCCAGCGACTCGTGGGAATGCCGAACGGCACGCCCACCTCCGCCACGGCCGTGTCTTTGCCGACCAGGGAGCCCGTGGGCGCGGCTTCGACGATCGAGTGCATGACCAACGCGGGCTCATTCGCGTCCGGGCCCGCCGCGAGGAAGTACACGCTGTAGACGAGCGACGCCCCGCGCTCGAGACGTGAGCCGAGGAGCTGGTCTCCGTCCGCAAAGGTGCGGCTCGCACCGCGATCGCAGCCGGCGAGGAGTGCTGTCAACGACCGGGCGGCCTCCGCTTCATCACCGCGTGCAACGGCGATGTTGTGGGCGATCCGCATTTCCTCGAACGAAACAGGCGCAATCGCCGGAGGATCATTGGGGCTGAGCTCGAAGCGGTCACGCAGTTCCCAAGTGACGAACGGATTGGGTACGACACGCCGCAAGGCGTACGTGCTCGAGACCCAATACTTCTCTAGCCAAGAGGGCTCGTAACGCTGCACGTCGAGCACTTGAAATTCGCCCTTCGGTGCCGCGCGATCGACGGTCAGAAAGGTGTCCAGCGCCGTGACCGAGAAATTCTGAACCAAGGCCTCTTGCTCGGTTGCGGTCATGAAGCGCATGTCGGCGACGTAGTAACGGTCTTGTCCCGTTGCGGGAGTCGCGGGCGGGTGGCTGACGGTCGCCGCTGGCCTCCGCATCGTCCAATCCACCCACAAGGATTGGCGCATACCGGGGTGCAGCGTGACACCGGTGTTCGGGGCCATCCGCCGCGTGAGCCACTCGAGCACCGCGACCTTCTCTTTGTCTGGTTTGGTGGGGTGCCCGTTTTCGTTGAAACGCCCGCCGGAGCGGTGCCCGTAGTGCAATGCTCGGAGGCCATCGGGTAAAATCGCGAACGGGACCAGCAGGCCCAGTCCCAAACACGCATAGTTAGGCCAAATACCCGCGATTTTCGGGAACCTCCGGGTCACTCGCTGCAGTAGCTCGAGCGCACTTTGAACGAGGCCGGCGAACGCGAGCGCGAAGTATTCCGCGAAGTAGAAGGGCCAAAAAATATGGATGTCGGCGCCCTGCTTGAACACGACGTACTGCACGAGCGCCATAGCGAAGACGGCGAGCGGCAGCGCCTCTAGCTCCGAACGGCGCAGTACGACACGCAGCGCGAGCACTGGCAGCGCGAGCTTGCCGAGCGCGATCGCGAGCTCCGTGAACGACACCTCGATCCAAAATTTGCGCGCAAAGAGCACGTGGCTGAGCGGTTGCTCGACGCCCGCCGAGCGCAACGTGCCCTGCGCGAAGAGCTCGTTCAATTGGCCGAAATGTTGGAACGTGTACAGGTGCGCTGCGATCGTGATCGCGCACAGCGCGACCGCCAAACCCCAGAAGCCGGCGATGCGGCGCCGGTCGGCGATGAGAGTCCAACGCCGGAGTAAGAACACACTACCGAACACCGCGCCGAGCATGACCGCTGCGAAGATGACGGCGGCCCAGTCGCAACAGACCGCGTACACCAGGCCGCCCAGGCCGAGCGCTAGGAAGCGTCTCGCATACGTCTGGCGAAAGCGTGCGTAGCCCCAAATAGCGACGACCGTCGCGAAAATGACGGGGACCTCCAGCGCATTCATGTCCGCGAAGCTGAGCGCGATCGGTACGACCGCGTAGCTTGCGGCGGCCACGACGCCGGCGATGGGGCCCCACAGCGCGCGTGCTGCTAGGTACAGCGCGGCGGGCGTGAGCGCGCTTTGGATTGCGGCGGGCAAGCGACACGCCCAAGCGTGGTGTCCGAGCACCTTCATGAAGAGCGCCGTGACCCAAAATATGCCAAACGGGTGATGACAGTAGTACTCGCTGGGGACAGGTGGGCGCAGCGTGTGATGCGCCACCGGCGCGAGGATGCCCCACTGCCACATGTTCTCCGCGCCCGTGCAAACGGCAGAGGAAGCCGCGTAGTGCCCCGCGCTGAAAGAGTCCCCGAGCTCCCAAAACGCACCCGCTGCAAAAGCCACGCTGACGAGGAGCGCGATGACTTGGCACGCGCGCTCGAGGCGGCGTTCTTCGGGGCGGGCCCGAAACCCGTCGTCGCGCAAGAAACGGCGCTCTTGTCTGCCAGACATCGCGCGCGACGCTACCATGCCTTTTGTGCTAAAAATGGGCGTCGCACGAGCAATCGGAGACGTTTTAGGGCGTCGAGAGCAGCGCTTCCAGATCGCGGATACCCGCTTCCGATCCGATCTCGTAGAAGCGTTTTTGCGCGCTGAAGGCGCGCAGCTTCCCGCGCCGGGACAGCGCACTCTGCACATGGTCTAGGCCAAAAGCGGATTCCGGCGGGTGCTCGGCGATGACCTCGCGACAGAGCGCGATGGCTCCGTAGTCGATGTAGCGAAGCGCCGCGTCGTGTCCGTCCTTTTCATAGCGAACGACGACTTCTCCGCGCACCTCGCTGTTGCTCTTGTCCCACGCGCCCGCATTCTCGAACACGCTCATCGTGCCCAACGCTTCTGGGTGCGCCTCGAGATCGCGGAGCGGCGCGGAATAGTCGAACGGCAAGTAGCTGTCCCCGTACGTGACCAGGAAGCGCGGCGCGAGCAGCCCGAGCGCGCGCCGCAGCGCGCCGCCCGTGCCGAGCAGACGCGGACCGTCCTCCGAGTAGGCCACAGTGAGGGCAAACGACGCGCCGTCCCCCAAAAAATCTCGGATCTGCTGGCCCAAATGGCTGATACACAGCACGACCTCCGAGAACCCCGAGCGCGCGAGAGCCTCTAGTTGCCAGGCCAGGAATGGCCGCCCCGCGATCGGTAGCAGCGCTTTCGGCAGACCGCGCGTGCGCTCGCCGAGGCGAGTCGCGAGGCCCCCGGCGAGAATCACGGCCTGCATCAGCCGAAAACTTCCCGACCGAGTGCGCGCACGGCGGCGGCCACGGCTTCGTCGCTGGAGTGCGTCACGCGGTAGCCGAGTGCGGCCAGTTTCTCCGAGTCGAGACGCGAGTGCGGAATGTCGCCCGGCCAGCCGCGCGCGCCACCGGTGTAGCGGATGCGCGCGCCTGGGTAGGGTGACGCGGCGATGCACAGCTCTGCGATTCTGCGCACGGAAGTGAAGTCGGGCGGCGCAATGTTGTGAATGTTCAGGCGCTCGCTCGAATGCTCGACGCCGAACAGCACTCCACTCACGCAATCACTCACGTGCACGTAGGGCTTGGATTGCCGGCCGTCGCCGAGCACCTCGAGCTCCTCCGGGTTCTTCTTTAGCTTGTGCAGAAAGTCCAATGCGGCGCCATGCGTACCGCGCGGTCCCACGACGTTGCCGAATCGGTAGATCCAAGCGCTGAGCCCGAAGCATTCGACGTACGCGCTGATCATCGCCTCGCAGGCGAACTTGCTCGCGCCGTACAGCGAGATCGGAAGTGAGCCCAAGTCTGTCTCGGCGCAGGGCGCGAGCGTGTCGCCGTAGACCGTGCCCGACGAGGCGAAAATCAGGCTTTTTGCCGCCGTTCGGCGCATCGCCTCCAGCACGTTCCAAGTGCAAATCGTGCCTTGCTCCAGATCGAGTCGCGGGTTTTCTAAACCCCAGCGCGCCTCCGGGTTGGCCGCCAAGTGGAACACGAGATCGTGCTCCGTCATGGCGTGCTCGAGCGCCGGCAGGTCGAGCGCGTCGCCTTCCACCAATTGGCACGCGCCTTCGAGCGCGCGGCTCAAGAACTCGCGTTTGCCGACGGAGAGGTTGTCGAAAACGGTGACGACGGCGCCGCCCTCGAGCAAACGCTCGACCAAGTGACTGCCGATGAAGCCTGCGCCGCCCACGACGAAGCAGCGAGCATTCGTCCAGCGAGAGCTCACTTGGTTTGGCTCTCCCACTTCATGCCGTTCTGCTGCAGATCCGGGTGCGACACCAAAAAGTGCCAAATAACGGCTTGAAATGCCTCGCTGTGCGGTGTCACCGCGGCGGGGTTTACGGTCGGGATCAGCACGCACGCGTGCGCGACGCGCGCGGTGTAGCCGCCATCTCGACCGACGATGCCGGCGATGCGCGCGCCGACGCGTTGCCCGAATTCGAGCGCGCGGACCAAATTGGGGCTGACGTTCTGTTCGCGGTTGCCGCCACCCACCGAAAAGACCAAGAGCAGATCTTTGTCCGAGAGTTTGCTGACAGCGAGCCACGCGGCGAACGTCGATTCCCAACCGTCGTCGTTCACGCGCGCGGTGAGCTCGGAGACGTTGTCGGTCGGCGTGTAGGCTTCGATGCCGCAGATCTTGCGGAAGTCGTTGACCGCATGGGAGGCGTTGCCCGCGCTGCCGCCCACGCCCAGCACGAACAGCCGACCCGAGCGGGCGCGAACGGCGACCAGCTCGGCAAGCACGCGCTCGACCGCGCTTTCGTCGATCTGCTCCAAGATTTGCGCGGCTTCGCGGAAGTATTCTTTGACTCTGGACATGGCAGGCTTCGCGATGGCCCCGCGTTCGAACGAGCTGCGGGCGCTTTCGGGCAGCGTACCGCTTTTTCTCGCGATGTGGCAGGCTCGGCGCGCTCATGGGCCGCGCCCGCTTCCTTTGGTTACTCTTGCCGATCGCCGGGCTCGCGGAGTTGATTGCGTTCGCCCATGACGCGCACCGCGCGCCGCGCATTGCCGAGTGGCAGGCGCTACGAGGCGAAATCGCGAAATTGAAAGGGCCGACCGACCTCTTGGTCGTGGCGCCCGAGTGGAGCGAGCCGCTCGCGCGCCAAGCGTTCGGCGACGCGCTGATGCCGATTGCGGACGTAGCTCGTGCCGATGTGTCCGCGTATGCGCGCGCGATCGAGGTCGACGAGCTCGGCGCGTCCGCCCACGAGCTCGAAGGCTGGACGGTATATGAGAGCCACGCGTCCGGTCGCTTTCAGATTCGGGTGCGTGAAAATCCGACGCCCGCGCGGGTCCTCTATTCCTTCGTCGATCACGCGCATCTTCCGTTTTTAGACGTGATGGATGGCGCGAATGTCTGTCCATTCACGGCCCACGCCGTCGTCAGCACGGGCGGCTTGCACGGGCACTTGGCCTTCCCGCGGGAACGCTTCAATTGCGGCGGGGAAGAGTTCTTCGTCGGCGTGACCATTTTGGACGATCAAGAATATCGACCGCGACGCTGCTTGTGGGCTCACCCGCGGGGCACGGGCACGCTGCGGCTCGTGTACAAAAATGTGCTGATTGGTCGAGAAATCCACGGCTACGCCGGGCTCTCCTATTTTCTGCTGCGCGACGGCACGCACGGGCCCATCACGCTCACCACGCGCATCGCTGGCCAAGAGGTGGAGAGCTACGTGCACCACGACGAATGGGGTTGGCACGGGTTCGACATCGACACGGCGCGCTTCTCCGGTCAGACCGCGGACGTCGAGTTCGACGTCCACAGCAGCGACCCGAGTGACCGTCAGTTTTGCTTCTACGCGGACACCCGATGACCGAATCTCGCAAGCTCGACCGTCTCGACTACCTCTTGTGCGTCGCGCTTTGGCTGGGCTACGTCGCGCTGCTCTTGTCCACGGTGAAGGACCTCGGCTACGCGCGTGACGAGGGATTTTACTTTCAAGCGGCACGCAGCTACGAGGGCTGGTTCGAGCTCCTGCATAAGGATTTCTCGGCGGCGCTGGAGCCCGGAACGGTCGACCGTTATTGGTCGGCGAACCATGAGCACCCCGCGTTCATGAAGTCGCTGTTCGCGCTGTCGCACCGTTACTTGTTCGAATCCGTGCGTGTTTTCAGGGAGCAGGGCACGGCCTACCGCTTTCCAGGCATGGCCGTGAGCGCGCTCGGTGTGGTCGTGACTTACGCCTGGGGCCGGCGCGAGCTGGGGCGCTTGGCCGGGCTCGTCGCGGCGCTCTCACTCGCGTTCATGCCGCGCGTCTTTTATCACTCGCACCTCGCTTGTTTCGATACGCCGGTCATGACGATGTTGTTGATCACGACGTATGCCTACGCGCGCTCGCTCGAGGCGGGGCTCGGCTGGGCGATTGCTACCGGTGTGTTGTACGGTCTGCTGCTCGACACGAAGCACAACGCGTGGCTGCTACCGGGTGCGTTCGTGCTGCACTTCGTGCTCACGCGCGGCGCTCACGCAGTGCGCGAGCTGCGCGCCGGCCGCGTCGCGGTCCCCAGCGCATTTTTTGCGATGGCGCTGATTTCACCGCTCGTCTTCTACGTAGGCTGGCCTTGGATTTGGCACGACACGGCGCGCCGCATCGCGGACTACGTCGCGTTCCACCTCGGTCACGAGTACTACAACATGGAGTTTCTGGGCCGAACGTACTGGAAGCCACCCATGCCGCGCCTGTACGCCTGGGTGATGACGCTCGGTACCGTGCCGGGCATCACGCTAGCGCTCTTCGGCGTGGGTCTCGTCACGACGGCGCTGTGCCTATTTCGGGTCTGGCAGCAGCGACACGACGCCAACACGGAACCTGAAAAACGAGCTCCGCTCCACGCCCAAGCCTCGACGCCGCTCCTGTGGCTCCTGTGCTTGCTGATGTGTTACGCGCCCTGGTGGTCCGATAACACGCCCATCTTCGGCGGCACCAAGCATTGGATTACCGCCTACCCTTTCTTGTGTCTGTTTGCGGGCCGTGGCTTCGCCTTTGCGTCGAGTCGTATCGCGGAGCTCGTGCCGAAGGAGAAGTGGGCGTTGCTGGCGCCACCTGCATTGGCCTGCTCCGTGTTGCTGGGCCCACTGTGTATGATGCTGCATTCGCACCCGTGGGGGCTCAGCTTCTACACGCCGCTCGTAGGCGGCGCGCCGGGCGCCGCAAATTTGGGCTTGAATCGCACGTTTTGGGGCTACACGACGGGAGCCGAACAAGGCTTCATCAACGCGCACGCGCCGCAACACGCGAACGTCTACGTACACGACACGGCGCTGCAAAGCTGGGACATCCTGCGTGAAGACCGGCGTATCCGGGACGACCTGCACGGCACGCTGTCCATCGCCGGCTCGAGTCTCGCGCTCTACCACCACGAACCGCACATGCGTCGCGTCGAGTACCAAGTGTGGGTCGACTACGGACACGACGCGCCGGCCGATGTCGGGACGTTCGACGGCGTGCCCGTGGTTTGGCTGTACGCGCGCTAAGGCGCTGGCGCGTCGCTTTGCCAGCGCGCGTCGCCCTCGGTAAACCACGGATAGAGCGCGGCAATGCGCGCTTCGACGCGGGCGTCGTGACTGTGCCCAGCGCCCTTGACGTACTCGACTTGCGCCGCGACGCCCGCGTCGTTGAACCAATGCGCGGCGTTTCGGGCCGGTTCTGCGCACTCCTTGCGCCCGCACACGAAGAGCACGCGCTCGCCGCCGCGCGCTCGGAAGTCACGTGCGCGCGCCACGTTCCAATCCGAGAAGCCGCCTTCGACCAGCACTAGGCGCGTCACTTCGCGGGCGTGCTCGACCAGCATCAATGCGCCCATCGTCGCGCCTTGCGAGAAACCAGCGTAAAATACCGGCCCGTCCGCGATGCGATCGGCGAAGCGCGCCCTGAGCGCGGTCAACGCCGCAAAGGTCTCGCGCTCGAGCGTCGGGTGATCCGGATAGTAGTCGCCGTCTGCCGGAAGTGGGCTCCTGGCGCGACCGCGCACGCAGAGCAGGATGACTTTGCCTTTCGAAATGCGAGACCACAGCTCGCAGTGCGCTTCGGGTGTGCCACCGGCGCCGTGCGTGACGACCAACACCGGCGCTTTTGCGCCACCGCCCGGAAAGCGCACCACGGCAGGCGAAAAGTCCGGTACTTCGAGTGCGAGCGGGCCTTCCGGGCTCGCTGGCGGCGTGCCGGGCGAGGTCGGCGCACCATCGGCTGCGCTGTCGCTCACGTCGGCGTTGGCTAGTTGGGGGATTGGGGTTTGCGCCTGGCTCGGCGTGGCGCCCCCAGCAGGCGTTGGGGGCGTCGCAGCGAGTAGCGCGCCCTGCGGCGGCTGAGCTGTCACCGCGTGCGACGCGTCGCGATTCATGCACCCAAAAAAGAAACTCGAAACGAGCGCTGCCAGCCCCAAGCCTCGTGTCATCGCGCGCTAGCCTCCCAGGTAAGACATCTCGAGTCGCGGCAGACTGCGCGTGCCACGTAACTCCGAGTAGCGGTCGTCGCGCGCTCGCCAAAAATCCTGCACCGTCGCGGACAGTCGCGCGTCGTCCTCGCTGGCCCGTAAGACAGAGCGTAGATCCGTGCCGACGCGCGCAAACAAGCAGCCGTAGAGCTGACCATCCGCGCTCAGCCGAAGGCGTGTGCAATCACCGCAAAACGGCTGGGTCACGCTGGTAATGACGCCGATCTCTCCGCTGCTATCGAGGTAGCGGTAGCGCTTGGCGACCTCACCGCGATAGCTCGCGCTGGTCGGCTCGATGGGCATCTCCGCGGAGATGCGCGCGACGATCTCACGACCACTCACTACTTGGTCCATGCGCCAGCCGTTGGTCAGTCCGACATCCATGAATTCGATGAAGCGGACGATGTCCCCGCTGCCTTTGAAGTGGCGCGCGAGCTCGACTAGCGTGTGGTCGTTGACGCCGCGCCGCACGACCGCGTTGATTTTCATCGGCCCGAAGCCGGCCGCGTGCGCTGCGGCGATGCCGTCGAGCACGCCGCTCACCGGAAACTCGGAGTCGGTCATGCGCGCGAACACGTCAGGCGACACGGAATCCAAGCTCACGGTCAGGCGACTGAGCCCCGCGTCTCGCAGCGCTTGGGCTTGTTTAGCCAATAGCGAGGCGTTGGTCGTGAGCGCGATGTCGAGCCCGGGCAAGCGCGCGAGTCGGGCCACGAGCTCATGCAGATCATGCCTGAGCAGCGGCTCTCCGCCCGTCAGTCGCACTTTGCGTAGCCCGAGCGGCACGAGCGCGCTCACCACACGCACGATCTCCTCGAAGCTCAAGATCTCGGCGCGCGGCAGGTAGCGGTGGCCGTGATCGAAATGCTCGCGCGGCATGCAATAGCGGCAGCGGAAGTTGCAGCGGTCGGTCACGCTCACCCGCAAATCGGTGAGCGGTCGGCCGAGCTGGTCGGCGAGCTCGGGAGGGCTCTCGAGATCCACGCTCCCTGTCTAGCATTGTGGGGCCCTCGCGCGAGCCGTGCTCGAAACAACGCCGAGGCCGCCGAGCGCTCTGCTATTCTACAGGCGTGAAGCTCTATTCCTTCGATGGCGTGGATGCCACACTCGAGCTGGTGCCGCTCGCCGCGCGTCGCGCGCTCGACGCGGCCGGCTTCAAGCCTTCACTCGAGGCGTGGCGCGCTCTGCCGCTCGAATTGCGCCGCGAAATCGCCGAGCACGGCGCGGCTCGCGCGCTGGACGTAGCGCTCGTTGAACGCGCGTTCGCTGCGCATTCGGTCCCCCGCATCGCACCAACCCCGGACCCGGGCATTGATGGCGTGCCCGAGGATTTGCGCGCGGCATACGGCGCCTTGGGCCCGATCTCGGAGGCGGTTTGGGTCGCTCTGTCTCCGCTGGACCGTTACGCGCTGTCCAAGGTAGCCAGTCGCGGCAAGCCCGATCGCCTGGCCGCCGCCTACGCCGAGATCGTCGGACACAGCGCAATCTCGACGCATCTAGCGCCAGACGGCGGCGCGCGCATGGTGGACGTCTCGCAGAAATCGGCGTCGTTGCGGCACGCGGTCGCAGAAACACGCGTGACCATGAGTCACGAGGCCTTCGCGCGAGTGCAAAGCCAAAGCGTGCCCAAGGGCGACGTGTTGGGCACCGCGCGGCTCGCCGGGATCATGGCGGCAAAACGCACCGCGGAGCTGATCCCGCTGTGTCATCCGCTCGCGTTGACCAAGCTCGCGCTTTCGCTCGAGCTCGACGCGACGCTGAACGCGATCTCGGTGCGAGCGTCCGTCGAGGCGTTCGATCGCACCGGCGTCGAGATGGAGGCGCTGACCGCCGTATCGGTCGCGGCGCTCACGGTCTACGACATGTTGAAAGGCATCGATCGCGCGATGGAAATTGGCCCCACGCGCCTGGTCTCCAAGAGCGGCGGGCGCACGGGAGACTTCTCGCGATGAGCTTGTTCGAGATCCGAGAGCGCGAGCTGTCCGTCGCGGAGGTCATCGCGGCGGTGACTCGCCCCGAGGCGGGCGGCATTTCCGTGTTCGTGGGCACGGTGCGCAGTGACAACGCGGGGCACGCAGTGACCCTGCTCGAGTATCAGGCGTATGCGTCGATGGCGACCAAGGAAATGGCCCGGATTGGCGCAGAAATCACTGCAGAAATCCCGGGTGTCGAGCTCGCGGTACTGCATCGCGTCGGCGCGCTCGAGGTGGGTGAGGTCGCGGTCGCGTGCGCGGCCAGCGCGCCGCACCGCGGCGAGGCGTTCGAAGCATGTCGTCTCTTGATCGATCGCATCAAGGCGCGAGTCCCGATCTGGAAGCGAGAACATGGCCCGAGCGGACCCTACTGGGTGGGTTGGGAAGATGCACGCTGCGCGCACGACGGCGACTCGCGCGACACTCACGACTCGCATCACGGGCACGGCGGCCAAGAGCAGTAGTCAGCGCGCGATGTCGTCCGGAGTATCCCAATCGCGAAACGCGTGCGCGTGCTGGCCGTCGACCTCGAAGCGCTCCGTATCCGTGCCTAACTCCGCGAGCACTCTCATCAGCGCGTGCTGGTTCGCGGCGAGCGCGCGGTCTATCGCAGCCAGTCCGGGAATTGGCGCATAAGTCGCAGCGAGCGGCTGAAAACGCCCGGCCACGACGGGCACACGCGCCGCGCTATCGAGCGGCGCGCTGAGCAATCGAATCATGGTTTGGTCGATGAATGGCAGATCGCAGGCCAACGCGAGCGCGCGCCGCGCTCCGTCTGCCTGCGCCTGCCGCAGGAGACTGCGCAGGCCGCCGATGGGACCCACTTCACGCGGTTCGTCCGCGAGCTGAGTGAGCCCGAGCGTCGCGTACGACGGTGCTTGTCCGACCAAATAAACGACCGCCTCGGGCGCGCTGTCGGCGCAGATTCGGAGTAGCCGTGTCAGCAGCGTCTCGTCGCCGGCCGGCGTCTTGAGTGAGCCCTTGGCCACGCCGCCCATGCGCTTGCCGGCGCCGCCCACGAAGATGCCGATGATCAGGTCCGTCACAGCTCGGCCAGACGGATCATTTCGACGCTGTCTCCCGCCGCGAAGCCCGCAGAGTCCGCGGGCACGATCAGCAGCGCATCGGCGTAGGCCAAGCTCGCTGCCGAGCCGGAGGCCTGATTGGGGGCCGTAATCGCTCGGTCCCCGTCCAAGACAGCGCGATAAAAACCAGTACGCCCCGGTTTTTGTCGTAGCTCGCTGTGCAAGCGCGCGTGCCCTCGCGGCGGTGTCGGCTGTCGGTCGCCTTGCATGGCGCGCAAGAGCGGCATACCGAACAGCGCAAAGGTGAGTTGCGCGGACACCGGGTTGCCCGGCAACCCCAGGATCCGTGTCTCTCCGAAGCGCCCGAATGCCAGCGGCTTGCCGGGCCTAATTTGGACCTTCCAAAATTCGAGCTGTGCGCCCGCGCGCGCCAGCGCTTCGCGCACGAGATCATGCTCACCGACGCTCACACCACCGACCGTGAGCAGCAGATCGGATCCGCGCAGTGCTGCGCGAATGGCCTGCTCTGTGGCATCCAACGTGTCGCCGGTGCGCGGTGCGAGCTCGGCGATGCCGCCGGCGCTCGTGACCAATGCGGCCAAGCTCGGTCCGTTGGAATCAGGGATGCTTCCGGGCGTGGCCGGTGAGCCCGGCGCGCGCAGCTCTTCGCCCGTGCACAAGATCGTGACGCGCGGTCGGCGCGCGACCAGGAGCTCGCTGCGATCGAGCGCTGCAGCAAGCCCGAGCTGGAACGCGTTGAGGCGCGTGCCGCGTGCGAGCGCGCTCGTCCCTTCCGCCAAGTCCTCGCCGCGTCGTCGAATGTGAGCGCCGAGCACCGGGCGTAGCGTGAAGCGCGCGCTGTCGCGGTCGCGCGTGACGTCCTCTTGCATGACGACCGCGTCCGCGCCGTTCGGAATCGGAGCGCCGGTAAAAATTCGACACACGCTGTTCGGCGTGAGGTCGGGCGCGAGTGCGCCAGCGCGACTCTCACCGCGAACCGGTAACATCCAAGGCCCATCGCTCTGAAAGGCGTGGCTCGCGACGGCGTAGCCGTCCATCGCGCTGTAATCAAAAGTTGGCAGCGGTGTGTGTGCGATCAACTCTTCAGCCAGGACGCGGCCTGCGCCCTGGCCTAGCGCAATACGCTCGCCGCCCATGGCCGGGGCGGATTCGAGGATCAGGCGGAGCGCGTCGTCGAACGGGAGCATGCGGCGCCGAATACTACCGCAAGCGCGAAATAGCCGAATGTGCCGCTGTTATTGGAGATATTCATTTGGAATGCCGGGGCCGGGCAATCCGTCTCACCGTCGTGCCGAATCGTGTCCATGTCGACATCCGCGAAATCGCTTCCCTCCCGGCCGTTCAGGGCGCCCGCGCTCGGCATGCGGGTTGCTTGACCCGGGAGGAAGACGCATGATCTGCAGCATGCACAGGCGCGTCGCGCAGTTTGCTATTGGGCTTGGTTTGGCTATCGCGGTGCCCAGTCGATCCGCGTTCGCGCAACAAGCGGACAGCGACTGGTTCGACAGCTCGGCGCCTTCCGCCCCGCCTGCTCCGGCCGCTCCGGCCGCTCCGGATGATGACGCACCTCTGCAAGAGCCGACCTATGGTCCTCCCGGTGTGCAACCGGTGTCGCCACAAACGCCCGGTGGCCAAGCGCCGCCTTCCGCCGCTCAAGCGCCGCCGGATAACGCTCCGGAAACCGATCCCAGCGCCCTGACGGAATTTCGCCCCACCTTGGACCCATATGGGACATGGGTGACCGATCAAAAGTACGGCACTGTGTGGGTGCCGAGCGCTGACGCAGTGGGTGAGGACTTCGCGCCCTATGTCAGCTCTGGCCACTGGGCGCTCACCCCTGACAACGACTGGACTTGGCAAAGCGACTACCCGTTCGGCGGCGTCGTGTTTCACTATGGGCGCTGGGTTTGGGTGCCCGGCACCGGTTGGGCGTGGGTTGCCGGGCGTCGCTACGCGAACGCTTGGGTCGATTGGCGCGTGCCGACGGACGACTACGGCTACATCGGCTGGGCTCCCATGCCGCCGGCGTGGGGCTGGTATGGAGGGTCAGCGGTTGCACTGGGCTTTTACCCGCCCGCGCCGTATGTTTTTTGTCCGAGTGGCTACGCATTTTCGTACAACGTTCATTCGTACATCGTGCATGACCGTTACGTGATTCACGACATCGCGAGCCACACCCGCAATTATTCAGCGGCTTCAGCTGGCGCTCACATCGCGGCCACGCCGCGCGTGCTGCCCGCGAACTCTGCGCCGCCGCACGGTCCGAGCCTGCAGAGCGCGCACGTTCCAGCGTCGGCCGCGCCTGCTAGTCGCGTCGGCGGCGGCTCGTTTAGTGCGCGAGGCAACGGGTCTGCGTCGCCGCGGGGCAATCCTTACGTACGCGGGGAGTCCAGCTACGGCGGGCAGCGCTTCTCCAGCTCCAGCGCGTCAACGTACGGCACTGGCCGCACGTATTCGAACCCGAGCAGCTACTCGCGGCCGTCGAGCTACGGCAACGTGAGCCCCAGCTACTCACAGCCCTCGAACTACGATCGCGCCGTGCCGCAGCGCCGCTATTCGGAGCCGAGCACCGCGCCGCACGCCTACTATGCTCCTCCGACCGCCCCCGCGCGTCCCTACTCGGCGCCCTCGACGCACTACTATTCTGGCGCTACCTCGCACTACTCGGCTCCCGCCAGGTCTTACTCGGCTCCAGCCCGGTCTTACTCTGCCCCTTCTGTCCACTCTTCTCACTCGAGGCGCTGATGAAGCTTAGAGCTTTCGTGTTGGGTATCCCGTTTGCGTTTCTGGCTGCCGCCTGCACTTACGACAATGGCGATGCGAATCGCGTGCTGTATGGCAACCAAACGGGCGGCGACGGCGGCCCCCAAGCCTCGTATTATTCGTGCGGCACTCCAACGCAGGCCGCGATCGACACCGATCAACAAATCGATGTCGATGCCGGTCAGGGCGCGGGCGTCTTCATCGAGTACGCAACGGGTGGGCACTATCATGTGCGCGTGAGCTGCGACACGACGCTCAGCAACTTAGCGTGCCAGTGGCAGGTGACAGTGACTCTGGAGACTTCGGACGCCGGCCAGACGATCATGAACGTCGTCGGCGAAGGGTTGCAGGGCAACGACAGCGTCACCAGCGTGGCGCCGGACGGCTATCAGTTGAACGCCTACACCACCACTGAGATTGACGGCTTCACCTTCGACACTGCTCCCGGTGCAGCGGTGAGCGTCGCCGCGAATCTGGACGGGGCATGCGCCACCCCCTACTACTTTTGGGTCGGTGACGGCGCGTTGCACCAGGGCTCACCCTCCGATCCCATCACTCTCACGCCTTCGACCAACTAGGCTCGGGCGTTCGAGCGCTCAGTCCTCACGTGGCTTGCGTTTGCGCTTCTTGCCGGCGCGCCGCCTGAGTTTGTCGAGGGCTCGCGGCGTCGCCAGCGTCAGCGGCTTGGATTGCAGGCCGAGCAGCGCCTCGCTCTCGCGGGCGCGTTCACGCGCAAGCTCCATGAAGCGCGCTTGGCTACGGATGCTTTGCCCTTCGACCTGAATCCGTTGGTATACCGCGTTCGACCCGAGCAACCAGCCCTTGGCGGTATCAGAACGCATCGTGTTGAGGACCTCCTCGATCACGCGTTTCTTCAGCGTCTCGTCGAGAATTGGGAACATCACCTCCACGCGGCGGCGGAAGTTACGTGGCATCCAGTCGGCGCTCGAGCAAAACACCTCGTCTTGCCCGCCGTTTTTGAAATGAAAGATCCGCGCATGCTCGAGGAACCGGTCGATCACGGTGTGGACGCGAATCCGCTCGCTGACGCCCGCAATCCCGGGGCGTAAACAACAGATGCCGCGCACGAGCAGATCGATCTCCACGCCCGATTGAGAAGCCGCATACAGACCGGCGATCACGTCTGCGTCCACCAACGAGTTCATCTTGGCTACGATTTGAGCGGGCCGGCCGTTGCGCGCGTGCTCCGCTTCCCTCGCGATGAGGCCGAGCACGGACTCGTGCAACCCGAGCGGTGACACAATCAACCGATTCCAACGCAGCGGCGCGCTGTAGCCCGTCAGCATGTTGAAGAAGGCGGTCGCGTCCTCACCGATGTCCTCGCGCGCGGTAAATAGTGAGAGATCTTCGTACAAACGCGCGGTTTGCTGATTGTAGTTCCCCGTCGCCAAATGCACGTAGCGCCGGAGGCCCGTGCGCTCCTTGCGGATCACCATCAAGACCTTGGCGTGAGTCTTGAAGCCGAGCAGGCCATACATCACATTGACGCCCGAGCGCTCGAGCGCTCGAGCCCATTGAATGTTGCTCTCTTCGTCGAAGCGCGCCTTGAGCTCGACCAACGCCGTCACCTGCTTGCCGAGCTCAGCGGCGCGTTGCAATGCCTTCACGAGCGGCGACTCACCACCCGTGCGGTACAACGTCTGCTTGATGGCCAAGACACGCGGATCTTCCGCCGCTTGTGACAGGAAATCGATCACCGCCTCGAACGACTCGTACGGGTGATGCAAGAGCACGTCGCGCTCCTGGATCGTGGAGAAAAAGTCGTCCGCGTCGCGTAGTGGCGGCACATATTGCGGAGTGAAGGGCTCGTCGCGCAGATCGCGACGGTCGTCGTTCGCCGTGAGCTCGGTCATGTCGCCGAGGAACAAGGCGCCGCCGAGCGTATACACGTCGCGTTGAGGGTCGATGTCGAGCTCGCGACACAGCCAATGCAGCGAGTCCGAAGGCGCTTCGCCGCTGACCTCTAGACGCACCGCGTGCCCACGCTCACGCCGCCGCAGCTCGTTTTGCAGCGTCAGCAATAGGTCGTCGGCGTCTTCGTCATCGATCTCGATGTCGAAGTTGCGGGTGACGCGGAAAGCGTACGCGCCGGTGATGCGCATCTGCGGAAAGATCAGGCGCGTGTGCCGGAAAATCAGGTCTTCCAAGGCCACGAATGCGCGGCGTGTGCCTTCGACCGGCACGCGGATCATGCGCGGCAGCATCGTGGGAACCTGCACCAGACCAAAGGCGGGCTCGGTAGTGTGTGCGCGCTTCTCGAAGATCACGCCGACGTTGATGCTCTTGTTGCGCACGTGCGGGAACGGGTGCACCGGATCGATCGCGATCGGCGTGAGCACTGGAAATATGTCGCGCTGAAAATGCAGATCGAGCGCCGCTTGTTCCTTGGGGGACAGCTCGTCGGGGCTGACCAGTGCCACGCCCGCCGTGCGCAGCTCTTTCCTCAGCCCCTGATTCCAGATTCGGTATTGCTCGTAGGTCAGCTCGTGCACGCGCTGACTGATCGACGCCAGCTGCTGGTCGGGCGTCAGACCATCAGGCGGTAGCTCTTCGACCTCACCGGAGATCTGCGCTTGCAGACCCGCAACCCGGACCATGAAAAATTCGTCCAGATTTTGAGCGAAGATGGCCAGGAATTTGAGCCGCTCGTAAAGTGGGACCTTCTCGTCGTTGGCCTCGTTCAAAACACGCGCGTTGAATTCGAGCCAGGAGAGCTCGCGATTGATGAACAAGCCGGGGTCATCGAGGCGGGGCGGCAAGATCGCGACCGGGGTCGAAGCGGGAACACTCAACGAGGGACGGAGCAGGTCTGAAGCGGCGGTCATGATCGCTTTGGGGGCGACCATCCTAGCGCGTTCTCGAGGCTAGCTCGGGACTTGCACTAAAACGTCACATTGGCTGCCTTGTCGTCACGATTGCTGC
>Ga0210387_10001549_pt1 | contig 17385 bp, 15 predicted proteins | sample IncBWC7OmetaG_FD_160108 | JGI IMG/M metagenome (GOLD analysis project Ga0210387, IMG submission 160108) | Forest soil microbial communities from Barre Woods Harvard Forest LTER site, Petersham, Massachusetts, United States - Inc-BW-C-7-O ...
CATCTCGCGCATATTCGTCGAGCAAAGAATGGCGGAGGGAACGTCATACTCGATGGTTGTCAGCGCATAGGCCGCTTGCGTGCTCGAAACGACTTCGAAGCCTTCGCGTTTCAACGCATCGCCAAGCCGTTTCGCGAAGTACACGTTGCTGTCGATCAGCAGAATTTTTGGCCCACGTCCTGGAAGCGTCACAGCCTGGCCTCCAAGATAACGGCCGGCGCGCTAGTGGGGGACAATTCCTCCGCGCCGGGCGTAAGCGCATCCAAATTCAGGACTTCAATCACTTCGCCATTGTGCGAAATCCAGCCGGCGACGTGAGGAGCGTCCGCTTCTCCCGCGTTGGTCATTTCGGCGGCAATCAATTCGCAATCGCCAGTCACAGGAAGAGCCACCCACTCAGACTTTTCTCCGTAGTGGCGCACGGCAATAAGGTAGAAGCGGCGCGAGGTAAGTCCCTTGCCAAGCAGTTTCTCTGCGACGTCGCAGACCGGCACAATCCGGCCACGCCGCAAAATCACGCCTTCGAGTTTTGGCGTGCGATGGGGAAACCTGAAGATGCGGCTCGGAGCGACGAGCTCCGAAATCTGCACCGCGGCAACGGCAAAGCGGCGTTCGCCGAGCCGCAGCAGAACGAAGGATTGAGAAGTAGACTCGACAGGCTGGATCATTCCGGCAATGCCATCCCTTCGCCAGGGAGTTCGTCCGGCAGCGATTCGGGAACCAGCGAAGCGTCGAGCAACGCAAACTCATCGGCGGTCAAGAATCCCTCGGGGTTCACGACCGGAATCACATTCTGATCCAGTGCCGTCAATCCCCGGTACCATGCCCGCTCTTCGTGGCAATAAGCGAGAGGGAGAGACTGCAAGCGAGTCATGGTGGCCATTTTGTCGATGCCATCGACCAATAGAGCTGTCCGAGTCTTGCGAAGAACGAAAACGAGCCCAGCCGCGGCAGCAGGCAAGCCAAAATGTGCGGCTCCGCTAACCACGTAGAGCGCTTTTTCGCCGCGCCGGACCACGTGCCTCACTTTTCGAATGGTCGGCTGATCAATTTCCGTCGCAGCACCAGAAAGGCTGTCCACGCTGCGAACCTCTTGCACGGAAGCGGAAGAGACGGCGAATGGCTGTCCCGAAATGCGGAAGAGGATGATCTGTTCCGTGCGCGCGGCGGCGTGGGGTTTGATAGGTGGCGCAGCCACTCGCATTAGCGGACTCCCACAGGTGTTGTGCGGCAGATTCCGATGACGCGTTTTTCGATGGCTGGATAAATATCATCGATCCCCAGAACTTGATCGACTGCACCAGCTTTGATAGCTTCCGCGGGCATGCCGAAGATGACGCATGTCGCTTCATCTTGGGCCAACACCAAGCCGCCCGCTGTTTTGATTGCTTTTGCTCCGATTGCACCATCGTTCCCCATGCCGGTAAGAATCGCACCGATGCTCATGGCGCCGGCAAAAGACGCGACGGATTCCATGGTGGCGTCGATGTTAGGCAAATAGCCGTTGATCCGACCACTAGAGCCATCCAACTGGATGCGGCCCGTTGGAGTCACTCGCAAGTGATGACCGCCGGGACAAATGTAAAACGTGCCGGGTTGCAAAGATTCGTTCGGCTCCGCTTCTTTAACGCGGATGCCGGTGAACTCGGCAAGTTGCGCGGCATACTGCGTCGTGAAGGCAGCGGGCATGTGCTGTACCAAAATGACGGCGGCGGGGAACTCGCGCGTAAACCCAGGCGCCAGACGCATCACTGTCGCCGGACCGCCCGTCGAAGCGGCCAGCACGACTACCGGGAATCGCTGATCCAGGCCCGAGCTCGCAGTGGGACGTGGGGCAACGGGTGGCGCAGGCGCGGTTTGCGAAGCGCCGTTTGATTTCTGCACCGTCGTGGCTATCCGAGAGGCCGTGCGAACGACGCGGACCTTCGCTGCCATCCGTACCTTTCGCAGCAAATCCTCTTTCACGCTCTGCATGTCGAGATCGATGCCGCTCGATGGCTTGGCAACGAACTCAATGGCGCCCAGCTCCAGCGCTTTCAAAGTACTTGCTGCGCCGTCACGTGATTCGGAGCTGACGATTACGATCGGCCTAGGATTAGTGGTCATGATCTGCGCCGTGGCCTGCAAGCCATCGACGTGCGGCATGTTGATGTCCATGGTGATGACATCCGGTTTGAGAGATTCGGCGAGAGCTACGGCTTCGCGGCCGTCTTTTGCGTGGCCGACTACCTGCAGTTGATCGTCCCCGGCGAAAATCGTTTCCAAGACCTTGCGCATGAACGCGGAGTCGTCCACGATCAGCACTCGAAACTTCTTGTTTGCGCTGGCGGCCATGGGTAATTACGCAACCGGTACGGTTGGTCGTGCCTCCGTTCCCATGAGTTGTTCCACTGCGGCAATCAGCTGATCTTCCTGCACGGGTTTCGTCAAAAAGGCTGTCGCTCCCTCTTTCATTGCGCGATCTCGATGCTTCGCACCCGCGCGTGAGGTCACAACCATCACCGGGATGCGCCGCGTTGTTGGGCTCTGGCGCAGCTGCACCATCAGCTCGTAGCCCGTCATGCGCGGCATTTCGAGGTCGGTGATCACCAGGTGGCAGCCATGTTGAGCGACGAGCTCCGCTGCTTCCATGCCGTCGGCGGCGAGCTTTACGCGATAGCCGTTCTTTTCGAGCATGCGTCCCACAAACTTACGCACGCTGATTGAATCGTCCGCGACCACAATGAGGCGTTCCTGCTCGACGCGGTCGATAGCCTCGGCGGGAATCGTGCCCCGCGCCACAGCGGTCGAACCCGGCGCAAAGATGCGCGCTGCGCTGGCGCTGGCCTGCAGCGGACGGCGTTCCGTCGGTTCATTTGCCACCATGCGGTTCAAATCGATAAGTAGAATCAGGCTGCCGTCCGGCGCAATCGTCGTACCAGGGAAAAGTTTTACACGGCGCAAGTATTCTCCGAGGTTCTTGATGACGATTTCGTCCTTGCCGAGCACTTCTTCCACTACCAAGCCAATCTGGCGATTTCCCGCATTGGCAACGACCATCCGGAAATACCCGTTGATTGGCTCAAGCGGTGGCAGGCCGAGATACGTATCAAGCCTCACCACCTCGGTCACTACATCGCGAACCTTGGTGAGGAGCTTTCCTCCCACATCTTCAATTTCGTCCGCGCGGAGGCGTCTAATTTCTTCCACGACCGCAAGAGGCAGGGCAAAGTTCGTCACGCCGCAACGCACGAAGAGTGCGGGGGAGATGATCAAAGTCAGAGGCACTTTCAGAGTGAACTTCGTGCCTTGTCCGCTGACGCTCTGAATGTCAATTTCGCCGTTCAGAGCGTTCAAGTTTGCTCGCACGACGTCCAGACCTACGCCGCGCCCTGCAAGTTCAGTCTTAACAGGGGCCGTAGTGAAGCCAGGATGGAATAGCATTTCGCGGAGGTCGCGCTCTGTGAGGCGGTCCGCGGTTTCAGGTGAAACAAGCCCTCGCTCGATCGCGCTCAGTTTTACGCGCTCGTAATCGATTCCACGGCCGTCGTCTTCCACTTCAATATAGATATGATTGCCGCGGTGATAAGCGCGCAGCGAAACCTTCCCTAGTTCCGGCTTGCCCGCCACAACGCGATCTTCGGGTCGCTCGATTCCATGCGCCACCGAATTTCGCACCAAGTGCACCAATGGATCGGAGATCTGCTGAATAATGTTGTTGTCGAGCTCGGTCTCACTGCCCGAAAGATCGAGGTCAACTAGCTTGCTGGCCGATTTCGCCGCGTCACGCACGGCACGCGAGAGCCTTGAATACAGCGTTCCAATCGGCACCATGCGTGCCGCGGTGATTTCGTCCTGGAGATGGTGCGCAAGTTTCGTGAACTCGTCGATGTCGCCCTCGACGCGCCCGATAAATCCTTCGAGCTGCGACAGAACTTCGTTCACGTCCGCGGAAATTTCCGCCATGGACCGCGAAAGAATATTGAAATCATCGTAGCGGTCCATTTCGAGTTCACTGAATTCCGACCAGAACGACGTATCACCGGAAGCCGCGTTCGTAAGCGTCTGTCGGGCCGTGGAAGGACTCCATGGGCCTGTCTGCCGCGTGGAACTGATGCGATTGAACTCGTACTTCTCCTGAAACTCTCCTACTTTGCCTTGCAGCCGTTCTTTCGAGAAACTCAGCGTATCGACCAGTTTCTCCAATTCGGCCACACGCCCAACCATTCGCGTACGGTTGATGACCAATTCGCCGACCGTGTTCATCATGCGGTCGAGCCGCGAAAGAGCAATACGCACAGATTTTGCAGCTGCGGCTGGCGCGTTCGCCGGCTTGGCCGCTTTCTTTGCAGGCGCAGCTGCCGGAGCGGCTTCGTCGGCGCCCTCAGCAGGAACCTCTTCCGTGCCTCTGGCAACCGCAACGGGTTCCGAATCTTCCACTTCAACCGGTGCAAACTCTGCAATTCGCCCGAGCAGGGAATCCACTCCCGCACGCATACTCTTCTCATCGGTCCACTGCCGATGCAGCGTTTTCTTGAGCACGTCCACTGATTCAAGGCAAATGTCCACAACGGCCGGCGAAGGTTCCAATTCGCCGTCACGCAATCGACCGATCAGGTCTTCTACGCGGTGGGCGATGGCTCCAAGCCTGCTGAGTCCTACCTGGGCCGCGGACCCCTTCACCGTATGAATCGCACGAAACAGCTTGTTGATCTCTTCGGGGTTGTTATTGCCCTCGAGCGATATCAGGCAATCGCTAACCACTTGCAAATGCTCTTCCGCTTCCGGCTGAAAGAATTCCAGAATTTCGTCGGACACTTCGTCATCGGAAGGTAACGCGTCGAAATACGACCCCGTTGCAGCGGCCACAACCGTTTCCTTCGCCGACGCCTTGGCCTGCTCCGCATAGGTCTGCGACTGAGGATAGTTCAGTGGGGGCGGTTCCGTCGGAAACGCAAAACGATAGCGCTCTTTGAACGCGGCGATGTCATCGACGCTTTCTTTGCCGGTATCGCTGATTTCCAGGAGATCCGTTTCCAGCAGGGAAATACCGTCCGACAAGAATTCCGTCAACGGACCATGCAAATCGTCGCCGAGCGGCGCATTGAGTGCGTACTGAAATACGTGCGCAAGCTTCGCCCCAATTTCCGAAAAACGCGGAAATCCGTAACTTGCCGAAGTCCCGCTGAGGGTATGTGCGGATATATACAGCCGCTCAAGATCCTCGCGCCGCGGCGAAATCTCCTGCAGCACGCTAACGTACTCCCGCAAATACTGCAGGTGCTCCGCCGCTTCCTGAAGGAACATCTCGACGGCTTCGCGGTCCGGCATGCTCACGCGCGTCCCTCCGCCACGAGTTCGGGTTTCTGCAGCTCTTCCGCCGTGGGCTTGCGGTACAAAATGCAGTCATTCAACACGATGGCCTGAAATTTAACCGGCATCTTTGAGATCGATTCTGAATGTCCGAGAAACAGATACCCGCCCGGCTCCAGCGTGTCGTAAAAACGCTGAACGAGCGCGCGACGCCGCTCCTCGGAGAAATAGATCAGCACGTTCATGCAGAAAATCATGTCCATCCGTCCGACATACACTGCCGAAGCCAAATTCATCTGCGCAAACGTGACGAGTTTGCGCAGTCGCGGTTTTACCTGATGCCCGCTCTGATGTTTTGTGAAGTGCGCCGCCAGTTGCTGCTCGCTGACACTACCCAGGCTGCGTCCTGAATACATGCCGCGTTCCGCATGTTTCAGAGCGTGCCGTCCCACGTCGGTAGCGAGAATCTCCACGTTCCACGAATCGGAAAAAGAAAGCGAATCCGAAATCGTAATGGCGATCGAATAAGGTTCCTCGCCCGTCGAACAACCCGCGCTCCAGATGCGCAGGGTGCGTGGGTTCTTCCAAAACTTCTTCACGTGCAATTCAGGTAGCACGCGCTTTTCGAACGCCTCATAGACACTCGGATACCGGAAGAAGCTGGTCTCCTGGGTAAGGAGTCCCTCGAGCAAAGCTTCGTACTCGACATTCGATTTGCGCATTGCCCTTAACAAGTCCGTCCCGCGTTCGAGCCCCTTTACGCGCAAGTGCTCCTTCACGCGCGTGGAGAAAAACCGCGCCCGCGATTCGTCAAAACAAATGCCCGTCCGCTCTTCAATCAGCATGCGGATCTCGCTCAACTCGTGTTCACTAAGACCGTGCGCCGGTCCCTGCCGTTCGCTCATTACCGTCCCGCTTTAGCTCTGGCTCTTGCCCGAGCAGAGAATCACTGCTTACCGCAGAGCGCCGGCTGGGACGGGCCGCTCGGAATCTTCCAAAACATTGCCGGACTTCGAGGTCGCGCGGAATTGCGCCAAGGCTTCGTTCAATTGATCGGAAAGTTTCACGAGCTGGCTGACGGTTGCGACCGTTCCTCGCGTGCCTTGTGACGTTTGGCGCGTGATGCTTGAGATAATCTGCATGGCGTGCGCCACACCTTCCGTGCCGCGCACCTGCTGTTTGGAAGCCAGCGAAATTTCCTGAACAAGTTCCGCCGACTGCCGCACTACGTTCGAAATGGCGTCCAGTGCGCGTCCGGCCTGATCGGCCAGCGTCGCGCCGCCTTCCACTTCCTTCGTGCCTTCTTCCATCACCACCACGGCTTCGTTTGTCTCCGCCTGTATGGCCTTGATGAGCGCCGCGATATCCTTTGTGGCGCTTCGGCTGTGTTCGGCCAATTTGCGAACCTCGTCGGCGACGACCGCGAAACCGCGTCCCGCTTCGCCCGCGCGTGCCGCTTCAATGGCCGCGTTCAACGCTAGCAAGTTTGTCTGTTCAGTGATGTCGTTAATGACGTTGATAATTTCTGAAATTTCCAAAGAGCGATCACCCAGCGACTTGATCTTCTTCGCGGTCGCTTGCACCGAAGCGCGAATGCGCTGCATGCCTTCCAATGTATCGCGCACGGCCCGGTTGCCCTGTTCGGCAGCGTCCAAAGCACGGCGTGCCGCTTCCGCGCTCGCTTCTGCGTTGTTCGACACCTGCTTCATCGAAACCGTCAGCTCTTCCACGGCGCTCGACGTATTGGTGATTTCCTGATCCTGCTGAGTGGCGCCGGCCTGCATCTCATCGGCCGCCACAAGAATGTTGTTCGAGCAAGCCGTAACTTCCATAGCCGCCTTGCGCACGCGCTCGAGAACCTTCGTGAAGTTGTCGAGCATGTAGTTGATGGAGTCCGCCACGTTACCCAACGCGTCGTTGGTTACTTTTCCGCGTAGCGTTAAATCTCCGCGCGCCACCTGGTTAATAACAGTGAGCAATTCCGTGATGCTGCGTTGCAAAGCATCGTTCGCATCCTGATTGCTCGTCGCTTTGGAGACCTTCGCCACCGCGCGATTCAAATTCTCCGCTATATAGCCAAGTTCGTCGCCCGTGTTGACTTCCACCCGCGCCCGCGGATCACCGGCAGCGATACGCTCGGAAAACTGTGCGAGCTCTTGCACTGGTGTCAACAGTTTGCTGCCAAGCCGCCATGCCATGAAGATGGCCATGCCGAGCGCCAGTAAGACCGCCAGCATTACGGAGCCGCTCGCCCCGCTCGGCAGCGACCCGAAGTCAAACAGGGATGCTCCGCCAGATTGCCGTCCGGCGCTGTAAGCCAGGCCCAGCACGGCAAAAAGAATGACGCCATTCGTCAGGACCAGCGTCCAGATTGTGGAACTCAATCGCGATTTCATGCCTTCCTCCAAATCCCTACTGCGGTGTCCCGAGCCGCTTCCGGCCGAGTCCGCGCAAACTTACCCGTGCAAATTCAAATGCTCGGTCCGGGAAAAACCTCGAGCATTCTCCTAAGATCAATGATCAGCGCCAGCCGGTCGTCGTGTCGAAGCATCCCGGTGCAATGCGGCACATTTTCCGGAGCCTGTTCCAGCAAGTCTTCGGCATTCACCGAATACGTCCCAATCACTTCGTCCGCCGCAATCCCGATACGCAAATCGTCATGCGAACCCTCGCCGCGCAGCGAAGCAACCACCACATGCTTCGGCAGCAACCCCGGACGGCGCCCTTCCGTAATAGCGATATCGATCAGCGGCACGATGGACCCGCGCAAATTGAAAATCCCTGCCAAGTACGCCGGGCCGAGCGGCAGCTTTGTCAACAGCGGCCAGTCCAAGACTTCCTCGACGTCCAGCACCGGCAAACAAAACCGTTCCCGCCCGCTCCGAAAAACGCAATACTGCGATTCCGGAAGCCGCTCTTCCATGGGTCCGAGCGCTTCGAGCAGGTCGTCTGCATCCGCGGGAAGCGGTACCAGGTGAAAGTCTTCGTTCATTGCCGCATCATCCTCGAATCATCCACAAACAATTTCCTACGCAAATCGCCGAACAGCTCGCAACAACTCTTCCCTCGTAAACGGCTTGGTTACATATCCGTCGGCGCCCTGCTGCGCGCCCCAATACTTGTCGCTCTCGGTGTTCTTCGACGTCACCAAAATCACCGGAATCGCGTTGTAGTCCGAGTGGTTCTTCAATTCCCGGCAAACCTGAAAGCCATTTCGCTTGGGCATCACGACATCCAGCAGAATCACACTGGGCCGCTCAATGGCAATCGCTTCCTCGACACGTTCTGGGTCATTGATACCTACCAGCCGGTAGCCTTCGTGCTCAAGAAAGCCCTGGATCAGCTTCACTTGCGAGGGCGAGTCATCGACGATGAGTACTTTTTTCTGCAGCATCGACATCTCCCCGTATTTCTCCGCAGACAAGGGGTGCACGTCAGCAGCCAGCCTGAGAGTTACATCAATCGCTTTGTCTATCTTGTATAAGAGCCGACTTTTGAGTGGTTTACGGATTCAGCGGCGCAGCTCAGCGGCGCGTTACTGGAGATGCTGGTACTGCCTCCGTCTCAGCTTGAGATGCATTCTCAGCTTCCCTCATCTCGCTGGCTAGCGATGAGAATCTCTGCATAATCTCGTTGATCCGCAGCGCCATGCTATGAATTGTCTTAATCTGCGCGAGGGACTGCGAAGACAGCTGGCCTGGTTCCAAAAGCAATAGTTCGGCGTTGCCCAGCATGGATGTCAGCGCGTTGTTGACGCTGTGCTTCATGTCCATCATGTACCGGCCCAGCGTGGCCTGATTTTCGTTCTTCGCCGCTCGCCGCTCGGCTTGCTTGGAAAGCCGCAGCGCCTCCGCACGGCGCAAAGATTCGCCTGCAACAAGCAGTAGCGTTTGCGCCCAGTCTTCCCGTAAAGGAATATGCACGAGGCGCGGATAGCGTGATCGCAATTGCCCAAAGTCTCGTGAATCCGCCGGCGCGCATAAAATCACCGCGGCGGCGGGCTCCAGAGAACGCAAGATGTTTGGAAGTCTTCCTTCGAGTACCGGCCCCACAACCACAAGATCGTGCGGCACTGCTTCATGATCTTTCCACAGCTCGCTGCTAAGGACGGTAATACCCGGCGCTTGCCGTTCTGCCTGCCAACACGCCGTCAAAAGCCGTGCGAATTCCGTTTCATCGGTCAGAATTAGTACGCTAGCGTTTCGCACAGAGGACCTGCTCCCAGGGTCGTCGCCCGTCATGACCGGAAAAAAATCTAAACACTAAAGCTTTTCGGCTTCGTCCAATGCCGTGAGTAATCTCTTCGTACTGATGCCCAGGTTTACGGCCGCTTCCGTGTCCTTCGCTTGCTTTGCGATGTCGACACGTTCTTGTAGCCGCGAAACTTCTATGCGCGCTATCGAGAGCGCCTTGTCCATCGACGTCGCGTTTCCCGTTTCTTTTGCGGATTCCACAGCTGCCGTCACCATCGCACGGGCCACGACCGCGCGTCGCAAATCCTCCGCCGAGGGTCCATCCTCGCTCACGAATGCCGTTACTTCCCATGAGGACAACAGGATGCGCGCTGCGCCGATCTTCACCGTCGTCATCGAGCGCCCCCGCGTTGGCGGCGTCGCTATCAACTGCTCCCAAATCTTCTCCAGGCACCCTTCAAAATCGAGAGCTGCGTAGACGGCGGGCTTGTTCGCAGCGTCACCAGCGGGTTTTTCCTTGCCTTTCGGGCTTTTTTCAGCCGCTTCTGCGTCAAGCGCTGAATTGCTCGTTGCCTCGGCGCTGCGGTGACTTGCGGGCTTCTCCGAAACAGCGGCACTCAGCGGCGTTTTCGGCGCGATTTTTTCCAAAGCCCGTTCCACGTCCGTGCGCAAGCCCAGCAGTTTCTCAAACGTTTGATTCACCGCACGTTCTGTATATTCCTTCTGAAAAGGCTGTTTCCATTCATCGGCAACGTCTCGAATTTTTGCGAGCGGCTCCTCGGCAGTGAGCCCAAAATGGTGGCAATCGATGATCCTTACTCCAGCCGTTTCGAGTTGCGAAAGGCCCGAACGAATCGCAATCAAGTCGGCGTGCATCAGCTCGATAAACGTCCGCCGCAGCAGAAAATTAAACCGCACGAAGGCTAGCAAAGCTGCGGGATCATAGAACATCCCCCCCGCGGTTTCTTTCACTTTGCGCCCCTGCTCTATGAAATTCGTCTTCAGGATTTCACGCAGGCTGCGAAAAGTTCGCAGCTTCTCGATCATCTGCTCAAGCGGTTCGCACCACTCCAGGGTTGAGTCATCGACATCGCCCAGAATCGGCTTCATCACCAGCGCCACGTCGAAAAGCTCGATCTGCTTGTGATAAATCTTAGCCGGAGCGCACAGCGCAAAGTATTGCACCAGCAGGAAGTCCACCTTGTCGCGGTCAATGTTGGTCTTCGAGGATTTTTGCAGATGGCGGTGGATAAGAGCGCACAAACTGGTTTCGTTCGCGTTCAGCGTCGTCGTCTGCAGCAGCTTGCGCAGTTCGTGCACCGCAACGCGCTGGTCCATCTCGTCCAGCCAGGTTTCCACCTCGTCAAACAGCTCCAGGTCCGGCTTTTCCGGGAGATTCCTCTTTTCCTGAGGGAAGGGAATCTCAATTTCGAGCTGCTTCCCAAGCGCCAGATAGATTGGGAAAACCGAGCGGTCCTCAGCCCACTTCGCCTGACGCGAGTTCGCGATCCGCGGCGCAGCGGGGGTATTGAGCGCTGAAGTCGTCTTGTTCACGATTGTGTCACCCACACGCAGGGCCCCTGTAAGAACCGGACGGCCACCGCCTTACGTCCTTCGTGATACTGCACGGCAATCACTGTCGCTTCTGCCGTACCACCGTTCCGTTCTCGTTCCATCCGCACTTTATCGTCGAACTCCAGCGGCAAGCTCGAGAGAAAAATCGCGTGTTCCGAGCCGCCGAACTCCACCACGGTCGCTTCCCGCAAACGTGTGCTCCCAGCCCGCAGTGCGGTGATCTGCACTGGGACTCGAACAGGATTCGCGCGCGGAAAGAAGCGAGCCAATCGTTCCGTGCACCCCTGTTCGTTCGCGATGAGCGTTGTTTCGCTGGATCGTGTCACGTCGCCTCTCATCCCGCCGCAGTACTCTCGTACTAGGGATTGCGTCCCTGCGGCGAATTGGTACACCATTTCCCCGATTGGACACAACGTCCCCGCGATAGAGATGCACGCTGCACGCCAAAGAATCGGAAAGATAGGCGGTCCAGATATTGAAGAAAGGGAAAGACTTAGGATTTTCCTGTTGGTTTTGTGTGGCTCATGCGTCTCACGCTGAAACGCTCTCGTCTCAGTCGCTCGCTGCTTACGCGACGACTGGCGGCGCGGCTTGAGACGTTATTCCGCAGCCTGGGCCTTCTCTTCGGAGGCGTCCTCCGCTTCACCCGGCTCCGACCTGAGCGGGATGTTGTAGCGCTTGAGCTTTCGGTATAAGGTCGCCCGGCTAATCCCCAGCATCCGGCCGGCCATCGCTTTGTCTCCGTTGGCCTGCTCAAACACGCGCAGAATCGTCATTCGCTCCATTTCCGAGAGCGCCGTGGTCGAAAGCGCCGCCGCATCTTGCAGTGTGTTGCCCGGACTGTCCGGTTGCTCACTGCGGATGGCCGGCGGGAGGTCGATCACATCGATTACTTTGCGGTCTCCCAGCGTAATCGCTCGGGCGATGCAGTTCTCCAGTTCGCGGATGTTCCCCGGCCACTCGTAGTTCAGCAGACTCTTCATCGCCGCCGTGGTCACTTGCAGATGCGAATCCGGCGCATAACGGTCCAGAAAATGATGCACGAGCATGGGGATATCCGACCTGCGGTCCCGCAAAGCCGGCAGGTGCACGGTCACGACATTCAGCCGGAAATAAAGGTCCTTGCGGAACGTCCCCTCTCGATAGGCGGCCTCGAGATCGCGGTTGGTCGCCGCGATGACCCGCACATCCACATTCACCTTCTCATTGCTGCCCACGGGCCGCACTTCTTTCTCCTGCAACACGCGCAAAAGTTTGGCCTGCATCTCTAAGGGCAGTTCACCAATCTCATCCAGGAAAATCGTTCCGCCGTTGGCCGCCTGGAATAGCCCGGCCTTTGTTTTTATAGCCCCCGTGAAGGCCCCCTTTTCGTATCCAAAGAGTTCGCTCTCCATTAGCGTCGGCACCAGCGAACCGCAATCTACCGCGACAAACGGTGTCTGCGCCAGCGCCCCGCGGAAGTGTATCGCGCGTGCTACAAGTTCCTTGCCCGTCCCGCTCTCGCCGGAAATTAGGACAGGTGTGCGCGTATCCTTCAGCCGCGAAACCATTCGCAAAACATCCTGAATGTTTGCCGATGTACCGATAATTCCATCGAGGTTGTCTTCCGTGCTGACGCGCTCGCGCAAAAACTCGTTTTCCGTCACCAAACGGACCTTTTCGGCCATGCGCTGCAGCAGGAGCCGCATCTTCTCCACGCGGAAAGGCTTCTCGATATAGTCGTACGCCCCCAGTTTCATCGCATCGACCGCCGATTCGATCGACCCATGCCCGGTCATAATCGCGGTTTCCGCCCGCGGCAAAATCATTTTGGCTTGCTTCAAGAGTTCCACGCCTGAGAGCGTCGGAAGTTTTAAGTCGGTCAGGATGAGATCCGGTGCATCGGCGTCTAATTTCGCCAGCGCTGCTTCAGCGCTTTCCGCTTCCGTGCACGAATACCCCAAGGTATTGCCAATAGTCATGCACAGCTTGCGAATGCTCTGCTCGTCATCCACCACCAGCAATCGTATTTTTAATTCGTCACTCATGGTTTCCCAAACGTTTTCTCCACAATGGATATTAATTGGTGTACACGGAACGGCTTTTCGATGCAAGGCGTCCCGCTGCGCGCCAGCAGCGCTTGCGTCTCGCTATTAGCCGTGTCCCCGCTAATCAGAATAATTTTCGACCCCAGCTCTGGCCGGTTTTTTTGGATCCAGTCGTGTACTTCCGCGCCGTTCACCGCGCCCGGCATTCGAATGTCGGAGATCACCCCGCCATATCGTCCGCCAGCAAGTTGCTTCAAGCCTTCCGCTCCAGAGGATGCGTTCACTACGCTGTACCCTTTCCGCTCGAGCGCTGCCTTCAGAAAAGCAATCACCGACGGTTCATCCTCAATCAACAGAATCGGCGCAGTTTGGCCAACTGCCGCTTGCAACTTCATCTTCCGGCTTCTTTCGCGGCCAAAGCCGGTAGCTGCTCCGCTGCGATGGGGATTCGAACGACAAACGTGCTCCCACCGTTTTCCGCGTTGTTCCAACACTGAATCTCGCCGCCGTGCGCGCGCACAATCCCGTAGCAAATGCTCAGTCCAAGCCCCGTACCCTTGCCCGGCTGTTTCGTCGTGTAGAACGGATCAAAAATGTGCTGCGGATCGGCAATCCCCGTACCGTTATCGGTGACCACCACTTGCACGCTGTTCCCGCCCCGCTCCGTGCGAATCGAAATACGACCCCGCCGCCCGGTTTCCTGCACCGCGTCGTAAGCATTATTCAGAATATTCAGGAAAACCTGCTGAAGCTGCTGCGCGTCCCCCAGCGCTGGCTCAAGTGACTCGTCAAACTCTTCCGCCACTTCGACACCATGACTCGCAAAATCGTAGCTGCGGAGCTTAATCGTTTGCCGCAACACGGTATTCACCTGCACAGGCTCGCGCTGCACCGGCCGCTGCCTCGCGAAACTCAGCAGATCCTGCACGATATCCTTGGTCCTCTGCGTTTCTTGCAAAATAATCTGCAAATCTTCCCGCGCCGAAAGCGGCACGTCCGGATTCTCCAGCAGCAGGTCCGTGAACCCCAGAATCGCCGCAAGCGGATTGTTTACTTCGTGCGCCACGCCGGAAACCAATCGCCCAATCGTCGCCATTCTTTCGGAGTGTGCCAGCTTTGCCTGCAGCAGTACCGCATCCGTTATGTCCGTCATCACAACCACCAGATTGTTCACCGCACTCTGCTCATCGCGCATCGGGCTCAGGCTGATGGAGAAATGCCCCATTGTTCCATCGCTTCGCCTCACCTGTAATTCAAGATTCTCGACCTGCTGTCCGTTCGCCGTCGTCTCGAGCGCCGCCTCGAAATCGTTCCGGTGAGAAGGTTCCACCCAATCCACGAGCCGGTGCCCAATCAGCTCATCTTCCCGGTACCCCGCTTCATAACACCGCCGGTTGGCGTAGCTGATCAGCCCAGCAGTATCCAGCACCAAAATCATGCTCTGTGTGGTATTGAGGATCTTCTGGTTGAAGTCGCGCTCGCGCTGCAGCTGTGATTGAAACGATTTTTGCTCCGTTACATCCAGCATCAACCCGCGAATCTGCGCGATGCGCCCCTGCGCGTCGCGTACCGCCGTAATGTTCTGCAGCGTGTGGAGCAGCGCACCATCCTTGCGCCTGAGCGTCTCCTCATAATTCCGCAAGACGCCGCGCTCTGCCAGTCCCTGCAAAAACCGTTCGCGCGCCGCCGGCGCAGGATAAAGATGCGGACTTACATCCGAACGCAACATTTCCTCGCGCGAGGCATACCCCAGCATCCGCACCATGGCGTCATTCACATCCAGGAATCGCCCGTCCGGCGTCGCAAAAAACAAACCTTCTTGAATGCTGTCGAACAGCTCCCGGTACTTCCGCTCAGCTTCCCGCCGGTCCGTAATGTCCTTCAAAACGTGAATTGTTCGCGTATCGTCTTCCACGACCCCCGGCGCGCGCGACGTCGACACCAGAAAAATGCGCTCCGCTGATGCCGCCACGTATTCCTCGCGCGGGCGCTGCGTATCGCGGCAGAATGGGCAGGGAAGATCGCTCCCGGTTTCTGCGATTTGACGCAACCCACTCATCGCCTCGCCGACCAGCGCAACGGGCGGTACGCCCAGATGCGACGCCAGCGAGCGGTTCGTGCGCACAATTTTCCACGCGCGATCATGCACCACGATGTAGTCGCTGATCGCGTCTATATCTTCGACCCACTGCCTCTTCGATTTTTCCAGCTGTGAAAACCGCCTGAAGTTTTCCAGAGACAACGCCGCGTGGCTCGCCAATGCGTGCAGCAGCTTTTTTTCTTTGGCGTCCAGACTCTTTCGCCGCCGCAACAGGCACAACATTCCCAGGCGTTCTCCATCGCTGGCGTTTATGGGGACGAAAACCGCGCCAGTCGCCGCTGCGGTACCTTCAGCCGGCCCAGCTTCCCCCGTCGGTAGTGGCCGGACAACCGCCACAACCCGGTTTTCGCGAGCCGATGCAATAATCCAGCTTTTGAGCGCACTGCTCACCGCGTTTTCATTCTCCACCGCGGCGTACAGATCAGTCTCCCGCCCGCGAAACACCGCCACAGCGCCCCACGCCGCATTCAACATCCGCGCCGCCCGGCGCGCAAACCTCTCGAGGAATTCAGGAAGCTGCCGCGACTGTGCCGCGTCAACCGCCAACTCCATCAATTCTTCGGCTTGTTTTGAAGAGGGAGGTACAGGGGTAGCCTTATTCAACCGAGTGGTTAAATGCGGACTCCGAATGGCTTTCGTTTCTCGCTTCACGGGTTGGGGGTGGACGCGCGTCTCAATTTGACTTCTGTCGTTCACTACCACCCTAACGACCAATCTCATTCTGAGTCAATCGCCGTTCTCGACGGCGTTGCCGAATCGTCCAACTCTCGCCGCGGCTTCTTCGTCGGTATCGTCTCAGCCTGAGACCTCACAACAGACAGATCAGGCCGACTGAGACAATCTTCCTATTCTCGCGCCGCGCTCTCCGCCACGAGAAACCGCACTAACTCCTCATTCTACGCCACTTGCCTCTCTCGTCCGTTACACACCCTCATCGTCACGAGCGATTCCTACGGTGGCACCCGACGTGCCTTCTCTAACGCGGGGTTTCCCTATTCATGAGAGGGGTGGTGTCAATGAGGTCCGAGTGGAGATGGAGAAAGTTTGTGCGTGGGGCCGCTGTGGCTGCCGTCGGTCTGTGCTTGGGGAGCGCCGCTTTGGCGCAAACAGGCACTACGGACGAAGGAAAGCGCAAGGTCAAGTCCAAGGTCTCTCCTGCTTATCCGGAACTTGCCAAGCGCATGAGCGTTTCCGGCAAAGTCAAAATTGAAGTGGTGATTACGCCGGACGGCCGCGTCAAGAGCACTCGCGTGATTGGCGGTCATCCGCTGCTTGTTCAAGCCTGCCAGGATGCGGTGAAAGAGTGGAAATTTGCGGCTGCGCCGGAAGAAACCACGCAGATCGTCGAATTTGAGTTCAACGCCGGGGCAAATTAAAGGAATCGCAGAAAACGGCAGGAGCGGTTTACACCAAATCGCGTCGCCGGGGTGAGTGGAGGCATTTGGCAATGACGATCGGGAAAAGGCTTTACATTGGGTTTGGCGCAATTCTGATAATTCTGGGCCTGTTGTTCTTTGTCAACATAGGTGCCGGTTTGCGGGAGCAGTCCGCGCGCAAAGAAGACAAGGCCGCGCTTGATAACAAAGACACCATTGCGTCAGTGCGCTACCAGATCATGTTGAACCGCCACAACATGGACAATTTCCTCTTGAGCGGGGATCCCCGCGACGAAGAAAAGGTCAACAAGGGCTTTGGTGACATCAACGACCTGATCAAGCGCGGCGAGGCGCAGACCAGCAACGAGAGCCTTAGAACCCATCTGATTCAGGTCGAAAGCACCGAGGCAAGCTGGGCCGACAATTTTGCCAAGCCTCTTCTTGCCAAGCGCCACCAGGTCGATTCCGGCGACGCTACCGTCTCTGACCTTCAAATTTTCTATTTGCAGAAAGATCCGGCATCCTGGCTTACAAAATCCTCCGCTATCCTCGATCAAATTGACGCGGAAATCACTAAGTCGGCGGACGAATCCTCGGAGTCGGCCAAACGTGCCAGTTATATTAGTTTTGGTTTTACCACCTTGGGCACGCTCCTCGCCTGCATCGTCGGCATCTTCGCGGCTATCAAGACTGCCAAGTCCATCAGCGAGCCGCTCACCCACCTCATCACCGTCGCGCGCGAAATTGGCGATTCCGGTGACCTTGACCAGAACATCGACATTCATCGCAATGACGAAATCGGCGCCCTCGCAACTACTTTC
>Ga0210387_10001550_pt1 | contig 17378 bp, 11 predicted proteins | sample IncBWC7OmetaG_FD_160108 | JGI IMG/M metagenome (GOLD analysis project Ga0210387, IMG submission 160108) | Forest soil microbial communities from Barre Woods Harvard Forest LTER site, Petersham, Massachusetts, United States - Inc-BW-C-7-O ...
CTTGTCGACGGCATTGCGGATATCCTCTTCCTTGCGGACATCGGCGTTGATGAACTCAGCCTCCGAACCCAAGGATCGGAGTTCCATCACGAGCGCCTTGCCCGCCTCATCACGACGACCCGCGATGACCACCTTTGCCCCCTTCTTGGCGAAGGCGACCGCGGCGGCGCGCCCGATGCCGGTGAGTCCACCGGTAATCAAAACTACTTGACTGCTCATTTCTTCAATCTCCTAGGTTGAGCCGCCGAAAATCGGCCGGCGTTTGGTTGCGGAAGTGTCCTCGCTGCATTGGCAGCGCCCAAGATCGCTGACTTCACCGACCTCATGTGCGCTCCTGGCTCAGAGCTTCGAGCCGCCGTCAACGGGAATTGTGGCGCCGGTGATCCACCTCGCTTCCTCTGACGCGAGAAAGACCACGACGGCTCCAATGTCATCCGGTTGCGCTATGCGCTTGAGCGCTTGCATGCCAAGTGTCGCTTCGCGTCCGGCCTCCGTCCTCGTAAGGCTCGATATTTCGGTTTCGACCACGCCAGGCGCAACGGCATTGACGCGAATACCCTTCGGGCCCAGCGCCGCTGCGAAGTGCTTGATCATCGTGGCGACGGCACCCTTGGTCGTCGCGTATGCCGAGAGATTGTCCAGCGCGGCGCGCGCCGCAAGCGATGAAAGCAGTGTGACGCTGCTGTCCTTGCACATAATGGGTAGCAGCTGTTGCACCAAAAAGTAGGGAGCGCGCACGTTCAGCGCGTAGAGCTTGTCGAAGTCGTCGACCGTCGTTTGCAGGATGGAAGACGGACCGGAAATGCCCGCATTCGCGACCAGAATATCCAGCCGCTCGCCGACGATTGCCCGAACCTGCTTTGCCAATTCGTGCGGGCCGTTTTTCGCGGCCAAATCCGCCGCCAGCTTTTCCGCGCGACCGCCGAGACGGCGAATGTCCGCTGCAACGGCATCTGCTTCCTGCTCCGCGCGTGCATAGTGGACCAACACTTGCGCGCCCGCCTTGCCGAGCGCGAGAGCGCTGGCGCGCCCGATGCCGCGCGATGCCCCGGTGACTAGGGCGGTTTTTCCGAAAAGGCTCTTCAAAATCCAATCTCCTTCTTGGAACCAGCGTTGTTCATGTATCTCGATTTCATTCGGACAAGAACATGGATACGTGACGCACAAAGAGCTCTGGATACTGGTATTGCGAGCCGTGATTGGAGTCCGGATACAGGATTAGCTGGGCGTCGGGGATGTTCTGCTGCAGGATGAAGGAATTCACGGTGTAGACGAGCACATCGTTGCTGCCGTTCACCACGAGCGTGGATTGAGCGATTTGCTTCAGATATTCGTAAGGAGCTTCGCGCGGAGCGCCCCACCTGTTGAGCGCTTGAAGCTGCGCGGGCGCAACCTTCTCATTTACTTCCGGATCTCGGCCGTCAGTGCGCAAACGAAATCGCCTCAAGTATTGGTGGCCCGCTGCCTGACTTGCTTTCGAAGGCGTGAAGAATGCCCCAAGCCACACATGATCCGGATTCTCGTATTTGCCGCTAAACACGGCTTGGGCCTCTGACGTGAGTGTCGCCATGCCCTCACCTCCGCGTGGCCCGGTGCCGACGAGCACCAGACGGCGGACTAGCTTGGGTGTCGTGATCGCGACTTCTTGGGCAATAAGACCGCCGAGTGAAAAGCCAAGAAGGTCGACTTGATCTAGGCGCAGCGCCTTGATGAAGGCGACCGCATTCGCGGCCATCTCCTCCACAGAGGTGGGTACCTCTCCGGAGGAACTCGACACGCCGGCGTTGTTGAAGAGGATAACCTCGCGGTCTCTTGCGAAGCCATCCGTTACTGCCGGATCCCAGTGATCCATCGTGCCGGTGAAATGCATGTTGAAAACCAGCGGCAGTCCGCCAGGCTTGCCGAATCGGCGATAAGCAAATTGGATACCGTTAGCTTTGATGAACTGTGTGGGTGCGGTTTGATGCGTATACGTCGCCATGATTAGACCTTTTGAGAAAAAACGTTGCCTAGTCGTCCTAGGTTTGCGGCTCACGCCCCGGCGGGGCATGCTCGTCAAACATGGGCCTTACACTCCTGCGGGTGAGCCAGCCGGGCGTGATATCCCTCTGGATACCACTTGATAAGGGCTAAATATCCTCATCCGCTCGAACAAATCTACGCCGGGGCTAGCGGCAACGAATAAGACTTTGTAAGCTGCCCCGCATGCTTAGAAAGCATGGGAGGACCTCATGGAACTTCGCCACCTTCGTTACTTCGTTGCCGTAGTCGAGGCGGGGAGCCTCACTGAAGCTGCGGAGAAAAAACTCCACACGTCGCAGCCGTCCTTGAGCCGGCAGATCCGAGATTTGGAATATCAGGTGGGAGCCGAACTCTTGACGCGTACTGCGAGCGGCGTCGCGCCGACCGCTGCAGGTCGCGCCTTTCTCGATCACGCAAGACTCGCATTGGCGCAGGTCGATGCGGCACGCGAGGCCGCGCGGCGCGCCGCGCAACCGGCCAAACGCGTGTTCGCGATAGGCTTCCAGACGGGAATAGAAATCGACTGGCTCCCGGCGGTGACGAAGGTACTGCGTGACGACTTGCGCACCATTGAGTTGAGCGTTACGAGCGACTATTCGCCAGATCTTGCCGACGCTCTCACGCGAGGCAGGCTTGATGCGGCGCTGCTTCGCATCGAACCGCAGTTTCCCAACTTAAATTACACGCCCATCGCGCAAGAGCCGCTGGTCGTATTGATGCCGAGCGATCACTATTTGACTGCGTATGGTGAAATCGATCCAAAGGCTATTGCGGGGGAAATCCTCATCAGCGGGGCGCGCAAGGCGACGGCCCTGCGTCGTGTCACGGAGGACTTTCTGAAGCGCGCGGGTGTCGATATCACCCCAACGCACGGAGTCGACAATATCGCCATGGCCATTTCTTTGGTGGCCTCGACGCGGGGCCTGTCGCTGATGCCCGCCTATGCGAAGAACTTGTTACCCTGGTCGGTGGTGAGCCGCCCGTTGAAGGGCGAAGTGCCTACCATCGATCTGGCCGTCGGTTACAGGAACAATAACCCATCAGCGATCTTGAAGGTCTTTCTTTCTCGTCTAGGCGAGCTTGTCTCGCTGGCGAAGCCCCATTGAGATCGGTGGTACTCCTAAGGAAACTTCAATTCCCGCATCACCGTCTGAAAGCGAGGCTCTTGGCGTATCGGGTCCATGAGCGAGTCGGTCCGGAGACTCTCCAAGCCCGCGTCACGCAGCCGCAGGGCGGTCCCGAGCCATTCGAGCGCCTTCAGATTATCTCCCCGCTGCGCGTAAAACGCGGCGTACTGGTAGGCCATGACATCGCCAAAAGATGCTTTTAGTTTGGAAATTTCGGCTTCCGCATCCGCGTGCTTGTTAAGCTTGTCATAGGTAACTGCCAGGCACCATTGATTGCCGGCATAGTCCCGACTTGTTTCGCATGAGGCGCGTGCGCTCTCAAGAGCTCCGAGCGCGTAGTATGCAAAGCCGCGGTAGGTGTAGAAGGCCTTGTCGTCGGGGTCAAGAATGATGCCTTCTGAGAGCACGGCAATCGCCTCTTCATAGCGGCGGGCTGCGTACAGCGCCCGGCCGAGCACGGAACGGCTATCGCGCGCGAGAGGGTCGAGCACGACGGCGCGGCGCGCGGCCGCAAGGCCTGCATCGATGTGCCCCATATAAGTCGCAAAGAGTCCGCTTATTCGCAAAACTTGAGCATTACCCGGCGCGAGCGCGAGCGCCCGTTCGTACTCTTCGCTCGCCCGCGTGAAGTCGAGGGTACCCAATTCAAAAACTGTCGCCAAGGCGAGGTGTGCTTGGGCCAGCTCCGGTGCGAGAGCGATAGCCTTCTGCGCATCCGCCTGCGCCTTCTCAAAGCCTTCGCGGGCCGCCGCGGGAGTCGCGGCCTCGGCGGCGCCATAGGAAAGGATGATTGATCGGCCGGCCATTGCGAGTGCATAGTGTGGATCCAGGCGGATCGCTTCCGTGTATGCCTCAAGCGCGGCTGGGAGGTTTTCGAGTTCGTGTCGTGAGACAAACTCCTTGGTTCCCCACAGATACGCGTTGAACGCGGCCGGATTGTGTGTTCCGCCGAGCTCAACTTTGGCGGCGACATCCCCCAGAAGTGTGACCTTCAGGGCGCTCGCGACCGCAGTGGCAATCTCAGTCTGAAGTTTGAGCACATCTCCTAAGTCCCGGTCATAGGACTTCGACCACAAATGAAAGCCCGTGACGGCATTGATCAATTGCGCGGTGATACGGATTGTGTTCGCCGAGCGCCGTACGCTGCCTTCGAGGACCGCGCCTACGTTCAGTTTGCGCGCGATCGTGCCGATGTCGTTGTCCTGTCCCTTGAATGAGAACGCGGAAGTGCGCGCCGCCACCTGCAATCCGTCGATCTCGGCGAGCGAATTGAGCAGCTCCTCCGTGAGGCCGTCAGAGAAATACTCTTGATCCTTATCGCCGCTTAAGTTCACGAACGGCAGTACCGCGATCGAGTGCGCGGGCGGATTGAAGGCTGCGACCGTGACCGCAGAGCTCTGAATTGCAGGCGCCGTTGCCGCTGCCACCTGTGCGCCGCGCTTCGATGGCACGAGTCGGCTCCACGCGTAACCCAGAGCGACGATCGCCACGGCGATTGTGGTGAACACCACCGCCTTCGACCGCCTCGATGACACGACGGATGTTCGGGTCGTGGTCGCGGCAGCCGCGCGGGTACCTATGGACTCAGACAACTCCCCGGACAGCAGGCGCTTTACCAGTTCGACAAAAGCCGGTGGCGCCTCGCCTCCGGGCACGCGAGTCCACTGCACCTCGCGAAAGCGCTCCGGCACTCGCTCATCACCTTTGCCCGTGTCGTCGATGACGACTGGCAAGAGGAAAGCTTGGTCGGTGGCGATCAGATGCGAGCGATCGACCGCGAGCTTCCACTCGAGACGGAAGTACCCCTCGATACGATCATGCGTCGTGCGCGAAATGACCGGGATGAACAGAGCGCAGGTCTTGATCTGCCTGCGGATCGAGGCGTCCCAAGCGTCCCCTCCCCGCAACTCGCTTTGGTCGAACCAGACCTCGATGCCGGCCGCGCGCAGACCCTCGCAAATCCGTTGGGCAGCCTCGGCATCCTGTGAGGCGTAGCTTAGGAATACTGCGCGCGAAGCTTCTGTCACCAACGGTCACCCCTTGAGCGGAAGGTTTTCGACCGCCTCCCTTGACTGAAGCTTAACGTAAATGATCGCTCTCGCGGAGCGTGCACCGGCACCGCGCCCCGCTGCCCTCCTCCTCTATTGCAGCTTTGATCGAATCTCGCGAGCTAACGCGTGACACTATCCGGCTTCCCGATCCGAGTCTTGTTAGTTCGAGACGCTGTGGGTACTCTGCCCAATATTAGTTGCAGCGATCTAATCGTGCATAGAATAGCAAAGCTTTCACGATATCCATTATGCGAAGAAACTCAGTTGTCGTACTTTCCACGGTCGCCGCCGTTCTTGCGTTTTCTTCAAACGAGCGGGTGGCAGCCTTCGTTGCCGAACCGACCATGAAACAGATTTACCAGGCCGCCACCACAGGGCATCTCGACCAAGCCCAACAAATGATCAACGAAGTCCTCGCTAATCACCCAGGCAGTGCAAAGGCACATTGGGTACAAGCCGAGCTTTTCGCAAAAGAAGGCAAGGGCAATTTGGCCCGCTCGGAAGTCCTCGAGGCGGAGCGCTTGAATCCGGGTCTAACGGAATTCAGTCCAAAATCGGTACGGGAGCTCAAGGTCCAATTGGGCCTGCCGGTTCCAACGACCGAAACCCGAATCCCGCTTGAGAATTTGGGTGGAACAATGGTTGCGCCAGTTGTCATCAACAATGCCATCAAATTGAATTTCTTCGTCGATAGCGGCGCGTCTGAAGTCAGCATACCGGCCGATGTATTTTCGACCTTGCTGAGAACGAACACCCTGACCCAAACCGATATCACCGGATTCAGGAATTACAAGAACGCCGATGGCGAAGTCTTCCGATCGAACACTTTCGTGATTAGATCACTGAAGCTTGGAGACGTTGAGGTATTGAATGTTCCTGCAAAAGTCGCGCCGACCAATGCACCGCTACTTCTCGGACAAAGCTTTCTCAAGCGATTCAAGACCTGGTCGATCAATAACTCGACGCAGGAACTCATTTTGGAACGATGAGCCATCACCTCATACGAGCTGCCTCGCAAAACGTCTTCCTGTAAGGAGCGTTCTCGCCCTGGGTCACTGTGTCCCTATCCACATGATGGAAAACGGCGTTTATTTAAGGTATTTCTCCGGCAGCGCCAACCCGGGCCGCTCTTCGTCCCAGAGTATGCTGGCAATCCAGAAGCGTCCTTGGGCGGACACAATCTGGATCGAGTTGATGCCTCTCGCGAAGGGCTGGCGATCATGCTCCGCGTGCCGGCTCTCGTAGGTACTCCACACGTGGACGAGATTACCGAACACCTCGACCCGGTTCGCAATGCTTCGCTCGAAGAAGCCGTGCGTCATAAAGTAAGGGTCGTCCCGTTGGACGTACATATCCGGAGTAAGGAAAACGACATCGCCCTTGCGCGCGGGCGCATCCTGTGTGGCGCGGCTTTCCGGTCGAATTACGCCAAGCCGGCCATCCGGCAGGAACAGCGAGCGGAAGCGGTCCCAATCGCGAGGCTTGCCGGCGGCCCCGGAGATCACGTCATAGAGCGAAGTGACCAGGTGATCCACCGTATCGACATCGCCCGGGTGGCTCTTCGCCGCGAGCCAGTCCGGATGCGCCGCCAGCGTTCCCACCAACGGAGGCGGCGCAGGAGCGGCCGCGGGAGCGGACTGTTGCGCGCCCGCCTTCAGCGCCAGGCCCGCAAGACAGAAACCTAGAATGAAGTAGACGCTACGAGTCATGAATTTGGCTCCTTCGTTTCGCCACTCAACTCTATTTCTGCTTCAGTAAATCGACCTTGCTGCTCCCCGAGTCGAGGACAAGCTTGGTAACCGCCGCCGACGGTTCTGCAACGAAAGTGACGGTAAGATCCTGCCCCTTGACGATAAACGACGTCGTGGACGTGGCGGCGAGTTCGCTCTTCTTCGGCGCGTCCCCTTGTTGGATCATCAGCTTGCTGCCGTCGCGGCTGACCGTGAACAGCACGTCGGGACTCAACGCGTACACCCCGACGTAGCGGTCGAGCACGCTCGGATCCACTGAGACGATCTTGGGCGGCGCGGGAGGCGTATAGTCCTCGCCGCGAAGGAGTTTGAGCGCGGCCTCGCCAATCGACGATGGGGCCCCGGAGTTCGACATGAAGTACACGCCCACCTTCGCGTCCAGATCCCCGACCATGTAGGAACTCTGGCCCGGAATGGCGCCGCCGTGGTTGATGATCGTGTGGCCGTTCGGGTCTTTGCGAACCGAGAAGCCGAAGGCGTAAGTGCCGCCGAACTGAGGTTCGTGCATCGCGTTAACCGAGGCTTCCGTCAAGATTCGCTTGCCGCGGAACATTCCGCCGTTCAGTTGCATCGCCAGGAATCTCGCCATGTCCTCGGCGGTGAGATAGATGTCGCCGGCAGGGTAGACGTCGAAATGAACCTGTTCGACCGGCTTTGGCTTCCCGTTCGGTCCTCCGGGTTCGTACGGCAGTGCCATCACCTCCACCATCTCCGGCGACGGATAGACCGGGTGAGGTGTGGTGACGCCGAGAGGCACGAGCACATGCTCCACCATGTACTTCTCGTATTCCTCACCGGAGATCTTCTGGACCAGAAGTCCCGCCATCCCGTACGCCCAGTTGTTGTACTCCCACTTCGTCTCCGGCGGCCGGACCGAGTAGAGACCGGCAACCATCTTGTCCAGCGACTTGGGAAGCTCCCGGCCCCACAGCGGCTTGGTCACTGCTCCGGCGGTCAGACCAGACCAGTGCGAGAGCATGTGCCGGAAAGTAACTGGCTTTTCGGCCTGGAGGCGATCCTGCACTTGGACATCGCCCAGGTATTTGTTGACCGGCTCGTCGAGCTTGAACTTGCCCTGCTCCTGAAGCTGCATGAGGGCGGTGGCGGTGACCGACTTGAAAGTCGATCCGGTGCTGTAAAGCGTATCCGTTGTCGCCGGGGTCTTCATGCGGACGTTGGCGTACCCGAAAGCGGCCTTCCAAACGATCGTATCGCCCCGGACCAGCGCGATCGACACCGATGGCACTCCGCGCTCCTTCATTGCTTGCTCGATGAGGCCGCTCACCACGGTCTTGGTCTTCTCGAGGTCGAAGTGCCCGGCCTCGGGGGCGGCGGAGACGCTCAGGGACGCGCAGATCGCGGGGATGAGCAGGAGCAGTGCGGTGGGTCTCATGGATTTCCTGGAAAGGAGAAAATGGTGGATCGGAAGTACGTCTCGGGTTGCCTGCGCTAAGGCCGCTTGTCGTAGTAATCGGGAAAGGGCGGAACCACCGGCTGCGGCAGTGGATGCTCTTTCAGTTCCCGAAGGACGGTCTCGACGGCTTTCTCGAGTTGCGGATCGTGGCCCTCGCGCCATGCCTTCGGATTCATCTCTACTTCGATATCCGGCGGCACGCCTTCGTTTTCGATTCCCCAATGCCCATCAGTTTTGACGAAGGCAATGCTCGGCGCGGTAACGCTGCCGCCATCGATCAGAGCCGGGTACCCCGTAGTGCCCACTTCTCCGCCCCAGGTCCGCTCACCGATCAACGGACCCAATCCGACGTGATGGAAGTACCAGGGAATCAAGTCGCCACCCGATCCGGCATATTGGTTGATGATCATGGTTTTGGGGCCGAAAATTGCTTCACCCGGTTCGGGTGAGACGGCACCGTTGGGCGTATACCAATAATTGAGAAGACTGCGCTGCAAGTAATTGATGATGTAGTCCGCCGACTGCCCGCCGCTATTGAAGCGGTCGTCGACTATCACCCCCTCCTTGCCGACTTGTGCGAAGAAGTAGCGGTTGAAAGAGGTATACCCGCCGGTCGCTGTGTCCGGCAGATAAACATAAGCAACGCGGCCGCCGCTCAGGCGGTCCACGGTGCGCAGGTTGTTTGCCACCCAATCGCGATGACGCAAAGATACTTCTTCGCCGATCGGGACTACTGTAACGTTTCGTGAATCGGAGCCGTCCGCATTGGGGCCGACCTTGAGGACAATCTGCTTGTCCGCCGTGTTCAAAAAGAATCGGTAGATATCATCGCTGCTGTGCAGATCCCGGCCATTCACGGCGAGCAGATATTCGCCGCGTTTTACCTCCGAGCCCGGTTCAGTGAGTGGCGCGCGAAGGCCCGGATTCCAATTTTCGCCCTCGTAAACTTTGGCAAAGCGGTAGCGGCCGTTTTCGCTGCTGTAATCGGCGCCGAGCAACCCGACCGAAACGGGCGGCACCTTCGGAATGTCGCCGCCTGCGATAAACACGTGGCCGACCGAAAGTTTCCCGAGCATTTCCAGGAAGAGATAATTTAAATCCGCGCGGCTGACGATTCCCGGAAGGTAGGCGGCGTATTGTCGTTCCGCGGCGGCGAGATCCAGGCCATGGTAATTCTTGGCATAAAAATAATCGCGCTCCAGGCGCCAGGCTTCCTGGTACATCTGCTTCCATTCTTCCCGCGGGTTCACCAGGACTTGCATCGCGTCCATGTCCAGCAGGTCCGCGCCCGGCTTCATCGGTGCGGCCGTGGAGGTGATTCCCCATTTTTTGCCCTGGCGGAACAAATACTTATCGCCGCTGAAGGACAGCCTGAAATCCTCGATGCCCGACGCGATCTGCGTCGATTTGCGGTCGGCCAGAGTAAATTTCAACAACGTAACAGGGCCACCGCCACCCAGCGGCGAGCCCCCCGGTTGCGACTGCTCGACGTAAAGTTCGCCCTCTTTGCCGGCGGCGAGCTCGGCATAGCTGGCGGCAGGCAGCGGCAAGGCCAAAATACGCTGGCTGATATCCTCGAAGTCGATCTGCACACCATTCGCGGCCGCCTCCGGCGCGTGACTCTTCTCCTTTTTTTCGGCATCGGGCGCACTTTGAGCCGCGACTTTCTCGTCATCGCTCTGCGGCTTCAGCGGCGACGCGACGCCCTTGCGCAGAATGGCCAGATAGACGCTGCGCGTTACGCTGTGGCCGAGGCTCGACATGTCCAGGGGCACTTTCGTCGGTCCCGAATTCGTGCTGGCCGTGAAATAAAGATATTTGCCGCTCTTATCGAACACGGCGGATTCGGTGTCGCTCAATCCGTCGGTGATTTGCGTGGACTTCTTTGAATCGATCGAATAGACGAAAACAGCGCGCATATGATTGACGAGAAGCTTCGTATACGCGATCCAGCGGCTATCGGGCGACCACGACGAATGAATCATCCCGCCGAAAGCGAAATATGTGTCGGTGTCGATTTTCACGGGCGCCGGGTTATTCAGATCGACGTACCAAAGATTCAAGCGTTTGTCGGTGTAGGTAAGTTTCTTAGCATCGGGCGACCACGCCGGGCCAAAGAAATATGACCCCGGATTTCCCAAGCCGATCACACGCGCCTTTTCCAGGCCGTCCTGATTCTGAATGTGCAAGGCATATTCGCCGGAAGCGTCCGAAAAGTAGGCGATCGATTTCCCGTCGGGCGACCAAGCGGGCGAGCGTTCGGCGACCGCGGGCGAATTGGTCAGGTTGCGGGCATTGCCTTTCTCGGCGGGCACGGTGATGATTTCGCCGTGCGCTTCGAATACGGCGCGCGCCCCGGTTGGAGAGATATTGGCGTTCAAAACGTGTTCCGCCACGTTTTCGAAGTGCGTGCGCACCTCGGGGAAATCACCTTGGATGCTAACGCGAACTTCGTGCTCCCGCCCGCTTGCGAGATCGAACAGATGGAGCGAGCCGAACTGTTCATAAACTATTGCCCCGGGCCCCGCTGACGCCGACATGATGTCCGCGCCATGGTTTTCGATAACGCGCGATACGCTTTTCGCGTCGGTCTGGTATGCATAGAGCGTGACCGGCTCGGTGCGCGCGGAAAGAAAATAAATCTTATTGCCCACCCACATGGGGTTAAAGTCGCCGGCATTTTCGTGCGGCACTTTGACGGTTTCGGAGTCAGCCAGATTCGCGATCCACACCTGTGGCGCCAGTCCGCCGTGATAATGCGCCCAGAAAGCGTGCGTGACCGCTCCGCCCACGACAAAAAACTCGCGCGGCAGCGGCGTGTAAGCGAGATGCGTGCCATCCGATGAGTAGGATCCTTGATAACCCATCGGCAGCGGAATCTGATGGGTCGGACCGCCCTCGGTTGAAATCGTGTAGAGCTGCTCGAAGCGGATCGAATAACTCTTGAGCGAAGAGCGGAAAAGAACGTTCTTGCCATCGGGAGTCCAGCCTTCGACCGTGTCCGGGCCTCGACCGAAGGTCAACTGGCGCGCCTCGCCGCCCCCGGCGGGCATCAGGTATACGTTGAGGTTGCCGCCATATTGTCCCGTGAATGCGATCCACTTGCCGTCGGGCGAAAAGTGCGGACTCGATTTTTGTCCCGCGCCTGACGTGAGCTGCCGCGCGGCTCCGCCTTCCCGGCTGACGTTCCAAAGTTCCCCGCCATAGGCAAAAACAATGTGCGTGGCATTTAGCGTGGGTCCCTGCATGAGCAATGGGCTTTCACTCTGCGCCTGAAGCGGCGAGCAGGCCAATAACATCAGCGCCAGAAATCCGGGTATCTTCATCATTGGCCATCCTCGATCATTGTTGTTCCCGCTTGAGACTTCATCGTGATGTTCCTCGCCCGGAGCATCGATCCTCTAGCCCAAATTACTTGGCGGCCACCGCTGCGGAACGTTTGAATGCGATGCCCGCCACGGTGAACTCGGACGGATTGCCGTCTGCGTTCAGGTTGAAGGTCAGACGGGTTTCGCTGCGCAATTTCGCGACGAAAGTATCGTATTGGAAGTGCTCCAAATCCGAATCAATCGCGCCGAGATGCAACTTCAACTTGTCATTTTGATAGCCGATTTCAGCATTGCCGTAGACAGGATTCTGATACTGCCCGGCATAGGCCGAAAGATCGCGCGAAGGGTGGGTGCCGGGCGTGCGCTTCGACTGCCACGCCTTCGCCGCCTTTCCCTCCGCTTTGAATTCCACTTCCATTGCTTGAAAACGTTTGCTCCACCCGGCGTCCGGCAAATGCAGCAACTGATCGGCGATCTGATTGCTCAAGACTTGCCGATACAAACTGCCCATATTGATCACCGCGAAATAGCCCGTGTGAATCTCCGGGATCAGCACCACCATGGTTGCAAACCCGTCGATATCTCCCGCGTGAATGATTAATTGGTGGCCGCGATAGTCCTGCACGAACCAACCCAGCCCGTAACTGAGCTGCATCGAGTCGGGAAAAAATACCTTGGCGATTTCACCTTCGAGCGAAATCACCATCTGAGCACTATGCATCTCGCGCATATTGTCCGCGGAGATCAGCCGCTTGCCCTGATAAGTTCCATCGCCGAGCTGAAACGTGATCCACTTGGCCATATCACGCGCGCTCGAATTGATCGAGCCCGCGGGCCCCACGCTATCGATATTGCGCCAGGCGATCGCCTTCACCGAGCCGTCTGGATCCTGTTCGTGGGGAGTGGCATGGTCCGCAGCTTTTTGTGCTTCGATTGCACTGGTATCCGACGCAGTCATACCCAGGGGTGCGAACAATCTCGACTGAGTAAACTCATCCCAGGTGCTATGCGCCACCTGCCCCACCGCGTATCCAGCCGCGACGTACATTAGATTTTGATATTCAAATTGCGAGCGAAACCCTGTGTTTGGTTGAACGTAGGCCAGCTTGCGAATCAATTCTTCGCGCGAACTCTGCGGATCGACGAACCAAAGAAAGTCGGCTCCCGGCACGCCCGTACGATGCGTCAGCAGATCTCGCAGGGTGACGTTTTGATTGGCAAAAGGATCGCTTAGGCGGAAAAACGGAATGTAAGCATTCACTTTTCCGTCCCATTGCATTTTCCCCTCGTCGACCAGCATGGCCACTGCGGCCGATGTAAATGCTTTCGTACACGAGCCAATATCAAAGAGCGTGTCGGCCGTGACCGGCTGATTGGTGCGGATATCGCGAACGCCAAATCCCTTCATATAAACGACGGCGCCGTCGCGCACGATGGCAACCGATGCGCCCGGCACCTTCCAATCCTTCATCGAGGAACTGATGTATTGATCGAGCGACGACCAATTGGTGCTGTTTTGGGCTTTTGGGGGGATCGCTTGCGGTGCAGGGGCTGGCGCTGCAGTTGCAGGCGCTGCAGCGATCAAGGTCCAAAACGTAACGAGCGGAGCGGCGAGAATACTAAATGTACGCATGGTTTCTCTTGTTATGTATGAAGACAGGTAGGCACTGGTCGACTAGCCTTATCCAGATAGCATGGCGCAACTGCGCCAGAATAATCCTGTATAGGCGATTGTCAATGTTAATTCTCTATACAGGATAAGTTTGGATTAAGCGGCAGGTGCTTGGGGACAGCATCGGATAATGCGCGCCAACCGTGCACCAGCCGTTTTCGTCGCTGAAAACCGCATGAGCGTCGACACGACAATGGTTGTCGCGATCCGACTTCTTACCAGGCGCAACAGCCGCCGGAGCGCCACTATTTGTCTACGAGAAACCTTTCTCCCACTCTCGCTGCAACATTGTCGAAGAACAGTCGTCCGAGCAGGCTGGGCTGTTCATGCCTGAGTTTCGGAAATCCCAGCCGCTCCATTTTTTTGTCTTGAATTCTCCGCTGCTTCTCATCCGATAGAGATTGGGCTAGCTCCTGCTGTTGCTGTTCTTGTATGTTCTTGTGACATAGGACGGCGGCGTAGCCTTCCATTCCTGCGCACGGTTCGATTGGTGGTTGTTGAGCTACAGATCCCGAAGACCACAATATTAGAGCTGCAAATGCTAACACCCTGTCCATATATGCTGGATGATCCGCTCGATCGGTCCGTGATCGGGTTTCCGCCACATTAACTATAGTTAATATTGATCTCGTCACCGTTCGTTATCTCGACAGGGCGGAAAATAGGCATATCTTTACCATCAAATCGCAACTGCTCCTCATTTGGAGATCCACATGAAAATGCACGGCACTCTTGGCTTCAGTCGTCGCGATATTCTCAAGGCGGCCGGTGCGGCAGCCGCCCTTAGCGTCCTGCCGATCACGGCAAACACTGTCAATGCTGCCGACGGCCAGAAGATGAAGATCGGCGTCATCGGGTCGGGGCATGTTGGAAGCGCTCTTGGAGGGGTTTGGGCCAAGGCTGGAAACGAGGTGATGTTCTCCTCCCGTGATCTCGACAACGATAAGAAGCTCGCTGCCGAGGTCGGAGCAAATGCGCACGCGGGCACGCCGCAGGAGGCCGCTGAGTTCGGGCAGGTAATCCTGTTCGCGGTTCCCTATAGCGCTTTTCCCGAGCTTGTAAAGGGCCTCGGCAATTCACTCAAAGGAAAAGTCGTCATCAATGCGAGCAATCCTTTCCCGCAACGCGACGGCGAGATCGCCAATCAAGCGCGCGAAGAAGGCGCCGGACTCTTCGATGCGCACCTGCTGCCGGGCGCACTCGTGGTTCGGGCATTCAACGCCGTACCCGCGGCACGCATGGCCAGTGCGCACGAAGATCCGGGCAAGATCGGCATGCCGATCGCAGGTGACAAGAAGGCCATCGAAACCGTTTCGCGGCTCGTCCGAGAGGCAGGGTTCGAACCGGTCGTCGTCGGCGGCCCCAACATGGGCAAATATTTAATGCCAGGAACGCCACTGGCGGGCGAGCACAAGCCGGACGAAGTACGCCGCATCGCGGCGACACTGACGCCCTAACACGAATTGGACTTTCAACGGGTCGCGCGAAACGCACTCCTCGCCTCAATAGCCCGCTGCCCGGTCCCTTTTAAATCCCATTGCGTGATACTCGTCACGCGAGAACGCCCCATTCCGGCCGATGATGGCCTACTGCAAACTCAACTCTAGGACTTCCGAGAACAGGATGTTCAGTCGCCACTCACCCACAGGCGCAACCCTTGCGCTGGTGCACATACTCGAGGGTTCCCATGCCCTCTAGGAACAGACCTCTCTTCGCGGTCATTGTGCTCATCCAGCTTTTGATCGCCGATCAATGCCTCGGCGGCGTGGAGGATCGCATCAATGAGGCGATGCCCCTTCCCAAATCCCTCGAGTATGCCAAGGGTCAATTGCTGCGCCTCGCTACGGAAGCGGGAGTCCGAGACCAAGTCGAGTCCCAGATCAATTCGAAATTGCGTGTGCGGGCACTCGACTGCGCGCAAGGCTATGCGCCGGCACCATTCACTTCGAAAGATGAGATCGCTGCGCACTTCGGGGTCAGCGATTGCTTCGAGCGCATAGATGACGCGTTCGCGACGTGGATCGGTTGGAAGCGTGTGGGCATCATGATCAAGATGCCGCCGATCCGACCGATTCCCAAGTCAATGCCGCCCTTTGTCATCGGCTCTGACTATATCCAAGACATCCGGTTCGCCGCGAACGCCGGTGTAGTGCTGCTTTGGACCAATCGCAACCTCGAACTCATCGATCTGAACAACGGGCGACGAGTTTCGCGCCTCGAAGGGCTCGCAGGCGATGTCTTCGGGGATGTTTCACCCAACGGACGCGTGTTTCCCACGTCAGTACCCGGCGGCACCTCGCTGATTGACGTCGAGAGCGGCGAATCGCTCGCCCGCGTTCAATCCATTTTCCCGCGCGACTTTACCTGGCTGGGTCAGGATCGCGCCCTTATCCACCGCGCGGCGTCCATGAGTTCATTCACCATCGAATTCGACTCCGGCGAGGAGCACGCGGTTCGATTCCCGAAAGAAGCAATCGACCAGGCTATCGCGCGGAATTCCCCGCAGAACGAGTTCTTCGCGCTGACCGGGTTGTCGGCCCTTCGTTTTCGGACCGGTGGTGGACATTCCGAGGAGCCACTCACCCTGATTGACCAAAAGCCCTTCAAGATCCAGAACTGGCAGCGAAACGAGGGACAAGTGACCGCAGACGGCCGCTTCTACCTAATCGCGGCACAGGACTTAAATTTCATTTCGACTGACACTTTATCGACGACCACGGTCGCCGTGGCGCCCTTTGAAATCCGAACCGTAGTCCCGCAGCCCAACCCGGATTTGATCTTGCTGATCGGTGAAAATCCGGGCATCGATCAAAATATGGGCATGCGCTATTACGTCTATTCCATCGCCCGGCAGACATTCGCCCAGCCCGAGGCCGCCTACCGAAACCAGGGCCGCATCGTATACCTTGCCAACGTTCACAAACTGGGCTTCGTCAGCCAGAATCGCGTCACCCTCCTCGATGCACTTCCTCTCGAGGAAGCCATGTCACACGAGGATTTTGTCGGCTTGATGAGGCGGGAACAGGAACAGCACCGCGCCGCGACGGCGCAAGAAATCCGCGGCCCGCGCATTACGGGAAGCGGGCCCGTGCGTGTCGAGACGCTGCCCGGCGCGCGGGTGACAATGCTTACCAACGGCGGCAACTGGATCGTGTCGACCACTCCGACGGGCGCTCCTTCCTCCGACACAGGCACCGTCGAAGGCATCGGCATCGCGCAAACCTCCAACTACGTGACGAGATCGGATGGTTCGAAACAGGGCGTCGCCATCGTGCACGTCAAACGCGGCACCGGCGCCCCGATATCGCTGATACTTTCCTCTCATGACGCCGTGCGTTGGATGATCATGATCGAGCGAGGCGCAGTTATCAAATCCATCATGACGGCAGGGCCGAAGGAGGCCGAGGTCGTCGGCATGGGATCCATTCCGGTCACGCATATCACTGACGTCGAGGCGAATCAAACCAATACGGCGGAATACCAAATCCTCGAGGCACAGGTGATACACGCCACCGGTGCGAAAATCCATCGCTTCCAGGGCGCACTCGTCGGTACAGAATTTACCGTCGACGGTCGCTGAACACTCCGGCGACAGAAAGGATCCCCGTCACGGGCCGCCTGGAACTTCGATGCTCGGCACACGGCAGACGGCGCCCAGTGTTTCACCGCCGCAGTAATTTGACGCCAGATTCTTGGCGAGGCAGATTCGAATTTCCCGCAATCGCGCCGGATTGTCCGAGCAAGTCAGAACGATGGCCTGTGCGGGTAACCCATGATCTGCGTTGGTAAAGGCCTTGATGATCTGTCCAAGGTTCAGTGTCTGGCCACCGCCTCCTCCCAAAACCCGCGGTACACGGACGCTGTCAAAGGCCTGTCGCAGCAACGTGAAATATCCCTCCGGCGCTTGCCCGGTGCATGTGCCGTAAACGTTCCATTCACGCTCAACCAGGCGACGCGTCGGCAGCAGATCCTTCAGGCTGTCTACGAGTGCATCACTCAGCACACCGGCGCC